>Ga0193707_1000527_pt1 | contig 13298 bp, 12 predicted proteins | sample U3c2metaG_FD_143043 | JGI IMG/M metagenome (GOLD analysis project Ga0193707, IMG submission 143043) | Soil microbial communities from a riparian zone of the East river system, Colorado, United States - U3c2 | ecosystem: Environmental > Terrestrial > Soil > Riparian zone | place: USA: East River... | reverse complement strand
AGCGCCGATTTCGTAGGAATGAATTAGGTTCAAGACCTTAACTTAATAGAATAGGAAGAAGGACGCCGAGCCCCAGGGCAAAGAACCAGAGCGCAGGAGCTGGCGTGCCGATTGGCCGTTGCCGGCGCGCTTCGTGTGCGGCGAAGCGCGGATCGAGTCGCATCCAATCCTGATGACGACGTTCAAGTAAGAGATAAACGGAAGCCGTGACTGCGCCATAAAGAAGGTGACCGAGCAGGGACGAGAGAGCGCCTGCAGCAGCGGCGGCAGTCCAGGTGAAGGAAGCACCCAGCCAGATCGGGAACAATGTTAATGTGCCGATGAACCACCAGGTGATTCCGTAAAGCATCCCCCAACCAATCGCGGCACTCCAGTCGGGGGATTCGCGTTCGAACAAGACGCCGAAGCCGGCCCCGATGACAACGCTTATCCCGAGGTGAACGAACAAGCCGAGCGTGGACGAAGTTCCGCCAGCCAAGCGGGCGATCCAGTGCAGGCCGTCAACCGCGACAATCTGCGGCCAGAAAACCAATCCGCCAACGAGTCCGGCAAGTGCGCCGCGGCCTAACGAGATTAAAGTGCGCGACCCGGGACCTTGCGGCTGGCGGTTGATCGGATCGCTCTCAATAAAAAAACCGACCCAGAGTTTATCGAGCGCAGCGTAAATCACGCCCACGATCAAGCCATAAACGATGTGGCCAAAGAGCGATCCGAAAAGTTCCTGGCCGCGGGTGAGCGACCAGTCAGGCCTTTGTGCCTGCAGGAGCGACTTGAGTGTCAGTGGTCCGAGAAACCACCAGAAAATGCCGTACGCCATTCCCCAGCCGGCGCTCGATCCGTAGCCGCGCACGTCGCGTTGGAACAGTAACCCGAACGTTCCCCCTATGATGACGGCAAAGATGAAGTGCAATGTTTTGCCAAGTTCCGGCGACGACGATCCAACGAGGCCGGCAATGAGCGGGTAGAAGTGAGCTTTCTCCATCCATTGGCCAAACGCCCAACCGCCGACAATGCCCGCAAGACCTCCAGCGACGAAAGCTCGCGGCAGACTGAATGGCTGCGCGTTCGACGTTGGGCGCTGGGCTGAAAAAGCACCGAGTACCAACCCGAGCGGTGCGCCGAAGAGCAGCAAGTAACCGGTCAATTCCGGGAAATGCGAACGCGCCTCGTCCAGCATTCCCATCGGCTCATGTGAGACGAATTTCGGAAGAATGCTGGCGGGGCCGGCAAGCCAGAGCAGGAATGAAAACGACAATCCCCACAGCAATCCTGCGCCGGGTGTAGTCGCGCGAAAACGCATGAGCAGGGCGAAGCACCCGCCAAAAATTCCGCCAAAGAGAACACCGATCACTGACACCAGCCCAAGAAAGAAAAGTGCGGCGGCGCCGAGCGCGCCGACAATGGCACCGATGAGCACGAAGGAGGCGCGCGATCTCATACGGTTGATTTCTTCGGCGGCGGATGGAGTTCGATCGTTTGCACGATGTCGCGCGGGAAGAACAATTCGATCGTCCAATCGCTCACCACGCGCACCTTACGTTCGAGTCCCGGGAGCTTGCTGAGATAAAGCGTGCGCCAAAGAAACCAGGCGAAAAATCCGCTGAACTTGAACCCTTTGATTTCCGCGCAGGCGGTGTGATGGCCGACGACGCAGAGCGTGCCTAACGAGTCAAAGTGGAACGATTTGAGCGGCTCGCCTTTGATCGCAGCGCGGATATTGCGCGAGAGCGTACACGCCTCGCGGATGGCGAATTGCGCGGTCGGCGGACATGGCTTGCCGGTCTTCGCGTCGGGCACGACAGCGCAGTCGCCCAGTGCCCACACGCCAGCGCTGCCCTTCACCGCTAAAGTATTTTCGACGACTACCGCGCCGCGTTTGTCGCGCTCAATGGCTAATTCTTGCAAGAGCGGACTCGGCGCCGCGCCGGCAGTCCAGACGAGCGTCTCGGTCGTGATTTCAAATTCTTCCGGCTTTGGTTCTTTGCGCTTCAGTCTCACCATGCCCGGACCCGCGGCGGAAACGCGGGCGTTCAACTCGAATGTGACGCCGCGCGCGCGCATCTGTTCGAGCGCGTAATTCGCAAGCGACGCGCTTAGCTCCGGAAGGATGCGGTCGCGCGAGTGCACGAGAATGATGCGCAGTTCATCCGACGGTAAATTCGGGTAATCTGCCAGCATTCCACGCGCGAAATCGTTCAGGCCCCCGACAAGCTCCGCGCCGGAGAATCCGCCGCCCGCGACGACGAACGTGAGCAAGGCGCGGCGTTTCGCTTCATCACGCTCGGCGTCCGCGCGGTCGAAGACATCGATCAGGTGATTGCGAATGCGGATTGCGTCGGCCAGTGTTTTGAACTCGAGCGCGTGCTCCGCGATTCCGTCGCCTGTCGGCACCCGCGATACCGCGCCGAGCGCGAGCACGAGATGATCGTACGGCAGTGTTTCCTCGCGATCGGCTAATTGCACGCGACGATTCGCGAAATTGATTCCAGCAACCTGAGAACGCACAACCGCCGTGCGCCGGAAACTGCTGCGCAGCGGCGTGGAAATATGCGTCGGTTCCAAACTGCTCGCCGCCACTTCTGCCAACATCGGCGTGAAGAGCAGCGCATTCGTTTCGCTCACGAGTGAGATGGCGACCGTTGGATCATTGCGGAGTTCTCTCTCCAGGTTCAACGCGCAGGTCACACCGGCGAAGCCACCGCCGAGAATGAGGATGCGCGTCTTTATTTCAGGAATTTTGTTCTCGGGAACGGGTGGTGCTGGGCCAACGAATTCCTCCATGAACCAAACCGCACCGGTCGTGACCAATCCCAACCCAAATCCGAAAAGCAGCCAACCGACCAACGCAGGAAAAAGCGCACGCATACCCTCGGCTGTCCATTGTGGCGCATTTCCCGCGAGCAGTGGAAGCAAGATGACATTGATCGCTCCCCACATCGCGAGGCCGAACGTTGCTGCTGTCATCGCCCTATCCGCGGTCGCACCCGGTCCGCTCGTCACACGCGGCAAAGCAAGCGCATAAACCAGCCCTAAAGCTGCGCCAACGGCGATGCCTAACGAAACACTTACAAACGCGCTAGCGAGCAACGTGCCAGCAGCCAAACCGCAGACGATGCCCGCAAGCCCGCGTGGTAGGAACACCCTCACGCTCGCTCCACTCTTGCCTTTACGCGATGCAGACCGGTCGCGCCGTCGGGCACCTGATCGCGATAGTCACTGATTTGCAATTTTCCTTCTCCGTCAGTGGCGCGCACGACCAGCTCCGCATCACCCTCTTCATCCGGTGTCCAATTGTAACGCCAAAGCGACCAGGAAATCTTCGTGCCCGGCTTGTTGATCTCGGCGTCGTTCCAGGTCTCGCCGCCGTCTTCGCTGATCTCCACCTTTGAGATCCCGCGATCGCCGCCAAATCCCATTCCGCGCAGCTCCACCGGCCGGCCCACTTGAAAAAGCTCGGCAAAGTGATCTCCCCGGACTTGCGGCGCATCGATGCGGCTCTGAGTGGGGATAACATCGCCTTCGCGTCCCCAGCCTTGTTCTTTGTAGAATCCGCACCCATGGCGGCGATGAAGGCGCGCGTCCGCTTCGTTCAAAAGCTCGATCCGGGTGAGCCACTTTGGATTTTTTTCCCCATAAAGCCCGGGCACAATCATTCGCAGCGGAAAACCATGCCGTTGGGGCAATGGCTCGCCGTTCATCTCGTATGCGACCAACGTTGTGGGCTCCATCGCCTTCTCGAAGCGAAACGTCTCGTAGTATCCGTCCGCCGCGCGGAAGAGCACCGTCGTCACATCCGGCTTAGGCTTCACTAAGGCGAGTAGCGTCGGAAGAGGCACGCCTTTCCAAATCGCATTCGAGCACAGCCCACTTCCAATGCCATAGGAAATGCAGAGGAGCGTGGTTTCCTGCTCGACTGCGGGCATCGCCGCAATCTCTCCGAACGAAAACACGCGGGGAGTTTGTACTTGTCCGACAATATCGAGCCGCCAGACGTCACGCGTAATGTTTGGATCCACTAGGTTCTTGGTAACCTGATAGAACTCACCGTTAGGTGTGATCTTTTGCACATGTGGTCCGCCATATTGCGTCCCGTCATAACTGAAGGAGCCAAGCTGGTAGAGTCGCCGCAGGATCCCGCCGAGTGAAATGGCGATCACCGTTCCCATTCCGAGGGCGAGAAAGTGGCGAAGAACAATCGAACGAAGCGCCGGCTCGTCGGCTTCGCTTTTCACTGGTTGCCGTCTCGGACGCTGGAGCAAGCCGAAGAAAAAAATGATGCCGAATCCGCAGACACTGAAGGAAATCAGCATCTCGAGCGCTGCGATGATTCGCGCCGTTAGCGGCGGGAAGCCGCGGTAGTTCGTAATTAGCGTCGGCCAAAGGAGGAGAACGAAAAGTACCGTTGCAGCCAGTACACTCGGCACGATTAGGTACAAGCCACGCCTATCGAACAAAGCTTGGCCGCCCTGTTCTGCGTCGCGACTCTTTCGCCTCAGATAAAGTCCATAGATCACGCCGCCGATTGCCGCCACAATCAGTTGACCAGTCAGCGCGCCGTAAATGCCTTGTAACTTAAGCGGCGTGTACCCGCCCGCTTTGACGAGCGAGCCAATGAAGAACTCGACCGTTAACAAAGGAAACAACCGGTCAAAGATCAATTCGGTTGGCGTGGGCCAGCCCAGCACCAGGCGTAGTAACGCCATTGTCAAAAGCATCGTTAAACCACCCAACAATCCCGCGAGGAAACCCCAGACGACGGTCTTAAGGAAAGGATCGCGACGAGTTGAGCCAGGCGGAGAACTATTCATAGACATTGCGTCAGCACTGCGGCCATACATGAGGGTCCTCTGAGGAAGAGCGAGTTCGCCCCGATTTATTCCGGCGGTGGGGCCGATCCGAAGAACTACTCCCCGACTGCAAAAGTAAAAAGGTCTGGGCGACTGTAATGACCAGACACGTCCAAAGTCATGCGCTCGCGATCCAGTGCGTCGAAATCAAGGTCTGCGATGATAACGTCCTCCTGCTCACACAAAGGTTCGACCACGTATTTCCCATCTGGGCCAAAGATGGTGCTACCTCCATACAACAAGAATGACTCGGGGTTAGCATCGAGTTCTGGCATGAGCCGGAGTTCGTTCGGCATATCTTTCACACGCATTACCATTCCGGCTGCAAGCACAAAACACCTTCCCTCGAAAGCGTAGTGGCGGCTCGCGACCTGATGCATCTGGTGTACTGTCGGCCAAACGGCAACGTGGATGTGTTCGCCCGCTATATGCATGGCTTGCCGCGCTAACGGCATCCAGTGCTCCCAACAAATCAGACCACCCACTCGGCCGCCAGGCGTCGCCACTGATCGTAAACCTCGACCATCGCCCTGTCCCCAAACAAGACGTTCAGTGTAAGTGGGGATTAACTTGCGGTGGTGGTTTGCGAGCTGTCCATCGGCGGTGAAGGTAAGCAGCGTATTATAAAGCGTGCCGTTTCCAGGCCCCGTCTCAACACGCTCGTTTGCACCAATCACGAGCGTGACCTTCAGGTCACCAGCGACTTGTGCGAGAGCATCCGTTTCCTTTCCGGGAACTGTTAGGCTATTCTGCCTGAGTTTTGCGAAAACATTCTTACTCGGTCGGTGGTCCCAAAGCGCAACATCACTGCAGTAATCGAGCCATGCTGGATAACCCGGCAGCCAAGTTTCCCCGAAGGCAATTAAGCGCGCCTGTCTTTTTGCCGCCTCCTCAACGAGTCTTATCGCCTTGGCGAGGCTTGCGTCGAGATCAAGGAAAATGGGGCTATTCTGAACGATAGCGACGCGAAAGAGTTCCTTCATATATAATAAAGAATCTATTTTAGAAGCTCAGGTGTTGAAACTGTCTCCGACTCCGAGGATGAGCGCTGATACCCTCTGCGTTCCTCCGGTCGATCATGCGACGTAACGAGTACATTGTGTCGTGCAAATTTGACCTGCAGAGACATTCACCCAGCGACAATCGATGGCTGATCAATAATCCAGAGTCACCTACCGTCGCGCTGCTTCCGCGCGACCTCCACAGTCACACGACCGTCCGAAAGTCGGGTGGATGTAAGTGCCAGATCTCCGCAAATCGGCGCAGCTCAAATATGCTGATGCGTAGGAGCAGCAGAACGGTGGGAATTCGGCGCGCGTAATTAGTCATAGCAGCCAGCCGCCGGCCGCTTGAATCGGTTCCGTCTGTCCCGGCTCCGTGACCCAGGCGACGAGTGCACTGCGTGAATTCGCATCCTGGTTAGTCGACGCCTGCGGCACCTTGAGCTCAGCCTTGCCGCCTGCCATCTGCGCATGCTCGAGCGAAAGCACGACAAAATCGTGCAGTAGTTTTCGGCCGCTGTTCTCGCCGGCCTTGACATTGACGTTCAAACCAAATCCCAGCCGTGCAACATGCAACTCTAGCGGCTTGGTCTCGCCGTTAGCAGGCTGAAACGAAGCCGCAATCTTTTCGCCATCGATCACAGAGATCTTCAGCGTGCCAGTCGTTTCTGCCGCAGCTGAAGGCACACTCCGGTTCTGCATTTCGCGACCGTCCAGCACGAAACCCGGAGTGTAGACACTCCCGCTGTTCCAGTGCTCAGAATATTCATACTGCCGCGCGGTCCATGCCTTCGACGCAAATGGGTCGCGCCAGCCAAGGCGGTCCCAATAATCGACATGAAACGCGATCGGAACAAAATCGTGCCAGAGTCCCGGGTTATCTTTGAGTCTGCTCATCCACGCTTCGGCCGGCGGGCAACTGCTGCATCCCTCGGAAGTAAATAATTCCAGCAGATGCGTCTTCCGCGGTCCGCTCTCGATCGACAAGGTTTCAGCTCGCACCTGAGTTGTTATCCAGGTCGAAGTAATCAGTAAGAGCCCAAACATTAGTCGCAACATGCCAGTAAGAGGTTTGAAGCGATCAATTATTTCAGAAGAATCCCCGCTTTGGTTACTTCGAAGCAAGGCCAGCAAGAGCGGTAACGCTCGCTTTACAACAATGCGCCGCTGCAACTCGAACCGGCTCCTGCTGGGCAACCAAAGCAATGTGCTTCTAAAGAGGTTTGCTAATCACACAGTGCTCTTCACTCCCGCAGGATAACTTGATTCTGCCAAACCGCGCCTTGGCTTGCCGGGTTGAATCACCATTTCGCCGAATCGCTCCATCTCCTCGAATTGCGGGCTACATTGCAGCAGGAGCAAATCAGCGCCCGCATCCTCAAACTCGGCCACGCGCTCCTTAATCTGTTCAGGCGTCCCGACCAAGCCAGAGGCGAGACCGCGATTCGTGACCGAGTAATCTTCCAGAGATACTTTCCGGTCCAGATTGGTTCCGGCCAGCCATTGCTGGTAATTATCATAACCGGCGGCCGACTGTTTCACGTCTGTGATACGCGTCAGCTCCTTTTTCGCTTCACCTTCGGTGTCGCGAACAATGAAGAAGCTTGCTACACCAAAAGTCATACGCGGCAGACCCATGCGTTCGCGACGTGCCGACATGTCCGCGATTTTCTCACGAATACGTTGCGGTGGATCGCCGTGCATGACATAGGCGTCACACTTGGCCGCGATCAATTCCTTGGCCGCGTCCGATTCGCCGCCAGCATAGATGAAGGGGCGCGGCTGCGTGATTGGCTTCGGCTGCATGACCGAATCCTCAACGCGATAATATTTGCCGGTGAAGGAGAAGTGATCGCCTTTCCAGATTCCGTCCACCACATCGAGCCACTCGGACGTTCTTGCGTAGCGATCGTCGTGGGTTTCAAAATGCAGGCCGCACTTTTTCGCTTCGTCAGCCCACCAGGACGAGACCACGTTGAGCGATAGCCGGCCGGGTCCGGCGATGCGGTCGATGTTGGCCGACTGTTTCGCGAGCAACGCCGGGTTATGGAACGTCGGACGCACCGCAACCATCAGCTCGAGCCGTTTTGTGACCGCGGCTAGGGCAGCAGCGGTCGACCAGGCATCGAGCGTGGGCGCGCCTGCGCCTTTGATGTCATTCAGACTCAGTTCGGCGATGAGCGTAAGATCAAAACCGATCTCTTCGCTGCGCTGCGCCAAACGCCGCGAGTAATCCCAACTCGCCTCCATGTTTTCGTTCTCCACATTGCGAAGCCATCCGCCGAAAACCGGCAGCCAATATCCGTACCGCATTATGATGCATCCCTTTCTCGTTCGAGGTAATCAACAAGTCGCGCGTGCGGATCGAACCCGAGGATTCGCGGCGCATCGGCGACGAAATTTGAAAGCGCGTTGATGTCGTAAAACAGGTGCCGGCCAGTGCGCGCATCGGTAATGTATTCGACCCCACCGACACCGATTCCAGCCGACGCGACGATGCGTTCGACTGCATCAATGATTTTTCGCGGCGGCTGATATGGCTCGACCTTCAAGCCAGTCTTCGGACCATCCGCCAAGCACATCGCGCCCTTCTTTGCGCGCTCGACATCGCAGATCTCGGCCGGGCAGAGATTAAAATTCTCGCCGGTGGTGAAGACCTTCATTGCGTAAAGAAACCTCCCGCCAAGAGTCTCGACGCGCGTGATGTAGTCGTTGCGCGGTGGAATGAATTCCTGCACGAGCGCAGTGCTGTCGATGCCTAGATCGATCAGATTCGCGGCAAGCGCCTGCTCGAGTTCCGCCACTGAATTCAAACGCACGATGCCGGCGCCCCGCCCGCCGATGTTCGGTTTGACGATAACCGGAAAGCCGATCGCGAACGCATGCCGCTTCAATTCCTCGAGGCTATTGACCACCCGAGAGCGAGGGAACGGGATGCCTAACGAGTTGAACAATGTGAGCTGCGCCGCTTTCGAGATTTCATAGCCGAATGATTTGCTCCCGTTAATGACGCGCGTGCCGGTACTCTCGACATAGGCGAGGAAATCCCGCGTGAAAAATATCGCCTGAGAATGTCCTCTCAGGTACGCGGACGCACTCATCCGGTTGAAAAGCAACCGGTAGCTGACAGCAGCGGTAGTGTCGTAGGAATGGCCGCTGGCATCGAGCTTCGCGTACGCAATGCCCCGACGGTCGAGCTCCGCTAAGAGAGGGCGGAACCACTCCGGATGCTCGAAGTAGATCGCAATGGATTGGTCGGTAGACATTCGTCCTACGATGTAGCGTCTTTCAGAGCTCAGACGCCAAACGACGACCCGCTCCTGCCAGATAGGAGGCGCAGACCGCGGGTTCTATTCCCCGAGTTCGACGTTTTTACCGTCGCGACTAGCCGTTGCCGATGAGCTTTTCCGCGTCGCGCTGATCGCCTTGCAGGCTAAGCAGGTAATCGTAATCGCCCTTGGCCCAAGCAGCACTCGACCATTCGCCGTGATTGACGAAATCTGGGTTGGGACCAACGCCACGAATCGCTTTGCGGTTAATCACGAATAAATGCGCAACCTTCCCATTCCCGCGTTTGAAACAGATCACGGCAACGTCTTCGCCGCGGAACCGTAATTCGGTGCAACCGACCGGCTCGAGGTCGCGAAGCGGTTGCGGAATATTAAATCCTGACGGGGCACCTGACTTTGCTAAAAACTTATTAATATCGATGAGGTTATTCGTCTCGAGAGCGAGCGGCTGCCAAACGCTAAAGAACCTGACCATCTCGGCGCGGTAGTCCGCCACAGACGGCGCAGGATGAAGAGGTCCGCGCCAGATACCAAAGAGCGCGGCGAGCGCGAGGATCGCCGCCACGGCGAGAAGCGATGGACGTCGCCAGCTTTTCTTTGCGACGGAGAGCGGCACGGTGTTTGAAATCAGTTTCGCGCGCAGATCGGCGGGCACCGGAGTCTCAGAGAGCCTGGCAGCAAACACGCGGTCTAATTCCTGATCGTCCCGCCACCATCGCGCGAGCTCTGGGTCCGCCGCGGCGAGCTTCTCCGCTTCCGCGATCCGCTCGTCGGCCGGGGTTTCGCCTGGCCGATGCACACTGAGGAAGGAACGCGCGGCGTGTTTATCCATGTGCCTGACCTCTTTCCATTGAAACGACTTTGCGGCCTGCTTGTTCAAGGGAATCCACCAGCACCTTCCGCAGCTCGGCTTTCCCGCGAGAGATCCGCGACATGACCGTGCCGATCGGGATGTCGAGGATGGCGGCGATCTCGCGATAGGAATGTTGCTGCATGTAAAAAAGCGTCACCGGCGCCCGATAGCGAACGTCGAGTCGGTGCAGCGCCTCCCGAGCCGCCGCGGCGTCGATCGCATCCACCGCGGAAGCCGCCACCTGCGACGGCTCCACGAATTCGGTGTCATCATCGACCGCAACGAAGCGCATCTCGTGCCGGCGCTGCGCGAGGAACTCCCGGTAGAGAGTCGTGAAAAGCCAAGTCTTTACTTTCGTCGCGTCGCGCAATTGGTGGCCCTTCGATGCCCAGGCAGAAAAGGTCTGCTGAACAAGATCGGCCGCATCCGATTCTTTCCGGCTCAACGAAAGCCCAAAGCGATAAAGCGACATATAAAAGTCTTCCACCAACTGATCGAAATCGACCTCGGGCACGCCACAGTAGTATGCCGGCACCGCCGCGCAGACCAGCGGAAACGCGGCTGCCCGAGTCACAACGGCGGTCATTTTCACATCCTGTGACGGGGAAAGAGCTGAGTTATTCCCGTTTCTTTGCGGATATCAACGCTCGGTGGCACCTCCGATTCGCTAATCGGTGGAATAAAAGCGGCGCCAAAGATCGAAGCGATAGCTAAGACCATTGATCACCTCGCGCGTACCCTAACGAATCACAAGATCAGCGACAAGGAGCTTTGTGATGCGTGCTTAGGCAAGCCAAAGCGTGAATGGCAAACATCCTCAATCAGGATAGCAGGTTGGCTCGCGCTTCACTGCATCGCTGATTGGGCACTTTGAGGCTACAGTCCGTAATGCTTTCTCCACCGAGAGCGTGGCATTACCGCTATTTGCTCAAGATACGCGTTGAGTTGCTCTGAGTGACGTCCCTCGCGCTGCTCAATTCCAACTTTGTCGAGCCGGTCTACCACCAACGCGTAAGCTTCGACATAAAATTGGATCGCCTGTGGCGTCCATCGTGGGTGATAGCCGCTGTCAATCTCCAAAAAGCGGCGAACACAAAGCGAAACTAAATCAGAGAGTTGAATCATCGGATTCTTGAGTGAATCCACGGCGTAGCTGAACTCGACTATCCACTTAATGCGGTGTTCCTGTGTGCCACCGAATCTTCGTTCCTGTGTGATTGCCTCGACTTCGGCGTGAAACTGATCCTTACGATCGAAAATCACCATTCCACGCGCGGTGCGGCCCAAACACTCCTTGACCTGCCAATTGATGTAGGTGATTAGGTAGTCGAACGCAACAAGGTAAGGAACTTTGAGATCGTAGCAGGCTGGGTATTCGCAGCTGACGGCATCCACCCGTTGTTTGTGAAGAGCGAAATAATGTGTCCCATGCTTGCGCTCGTGCAGGAGTAGTAGGAGGGCACGCGCTAAGTCGGATCGTTGCTGTATCGGATGTCCAGCGAATGGACCTTCGCCCTGTGGTGCAAGCAGTTCCTTCGCGTGTAGCTCGAACTGCGGTGACAGCGGTCCTCTGAAATAGCTCTGTAAAATGTCCAGCATCGCCAGATGAGTTTTGTTCCACCCTTCGTCTCGCAGACTAATGCCGCCCAGAACCAGTATCGGTTGATCAACATCGGACAGGTTTGCGCCGGTATCGCCGGACTCGTCCAAATAGAAAAAGTGCATTCGGTGGATGGAGCTCAGCGACTATAATGAGGTGCTATTTTGAATTAAGCATTGCGAAAATGGCAATCTCTCTTCCGGGCAAACATCGCAAATTTGAAGGTTTAGAGGTTGACAGTTGATGCCCTTGGCTTCGCGACCTAATTGTCCAATTTCGGTTGGGGTCTATATGGTGAATAGGGCATCAACTCATTCCGGACAGATAGGTTTTAGCTGGACAAGTTGATACCCTGCAGAGATTCACGTTTGCGAGTCGTAAGTGTCGCATTTTCAGCTTATTTCGGCTTATGTCGACCTGATTCGACTTGGCAACCGATTTAGACAATTAGCCCGCGAAGGCACAGCTACGCCTCGTAAAAGCGTTCCCGGCGGGAATCGAACCCACATTTAAGGTTTAGGAAACCCTTGTTCTATCCGTTGAACTACGGGAACAACCACTCACGGAATATAGACTTATGCGAAATCATTGAATTGAGAAGTTTTTCTCTTGCCAGTTAAGGGCCAACATAGCTTTGAGTGACGTGACTGATTGAACCTCGTCGCAGCCCGTTAGCAACGAAGATAATCACATTGCGCTCAGCAGCGCAGGCCGTTCCCCACCAAAAGAACAGGAGATTTGCCGCGATCGCGAATGTAAAAATCGGGGGAGTTCTCACGCAAGCTTTTGCGGGGCGGGCTTCAGTTGCCGCCGTTTTTAGCCGTTAGCACTCCGACGAAACCACTTCAAGGGAATCTTCATTTCCATCTGTCTGAACATAACGAATGTGGAAGCAATTCCTCGGAAGTAGCTCATCGAGAAACGTCGTTGGGCGACTCGGGAAATCTCCACCTGTAAATAGGAAAACCAACACTTGAGTATGTGGGACGGATTGGCAGGAGCATTGCAATCGAAGGACGGTCTTGATTCGCATCCGCGCTTAGCTTGGGTACTGGCGATGAGTTTCCCGGTGCCTCCTAACGAACCAGATCGAATGCGGACATTGCAGCCGCTGCAGCCATCTGCACCACGACGCACACACAAGTTCGCGTCAACCGTTCATGTGGAATTGCCAATCTTTAGAACGCAGGGGGCGAAATTGATTCGACGAAAGGCTAAGATGGAGCCAGGCAAACCGATTTGACTCCTGCCGCCCCGCGATATCTTCTCCGCTTAAATCATCACATCTTAAAATATCTGCACATTATGATCCAATCCTCACGTCTTCCTTCACTCCTCCTTTCCGCTTTGTTCGCACTTCCCTTCGTCGCGGGACCGCTCCTGCCCGGCACCCTGCGGGCGGCGGAGGAGAAAAAAATAGATTTCCCTGCCGCCAGCCAGCACTCGGTGGTAAAACAGCGTGTCGGGTTGACCGATGTCGAGGTGGATTATTCGCGCCCGAACAAGAACGACCGCGACATCTTCGGCGGCCTGGTGCCCTACGGTAAGCTCTGGCGCACGGGCGCCAACGCGGTGACCAAAATTAAGTTTAGCAACGCGGTAACGCTCGGCGGCAAGGAGATCCCGGCCGGTGAGTACGCACTCTTCACGATTCCGACAGCGAACGAGTGGACCATCATCGTTTCGAAGGACGCGAAGGTGCAGAGC
>Ga0193707_1000525_pt1 | contig 13307 bp, 10 predicted proteins | sample U3c2metaG_FD_143043 | JGI IMG/M metagenome (GOLD analysis project Ga0193707, IMG submission 143043) | Soil microbial communities from a riparian zone of the East river system, Colorado, United States - U3c2 | ecosystem: Environmental > Terrestrial > Soil > Riparian zone | place: USA: East River... | reverse complement strand
CCATCGACGAGCGCGGCGGCCCGCAGCCCAGGATGTGGGGCGCGATCTTCGACTGCTACTTCGTTACCGTCCGGGGCCCGGTCACCGCGCAACAGGTCACGGCACAGCTGCTGCGCCGGCTCAAGGCCATCGCCATCGACATCGCCACCAACGGCCTGTACCCGCTGCCGCCCGACGATGCCCAGGTGCCCGACGAACTGCGCGGCCCGGACGTGGCGGAGTGCGAGCGGGACCTGGTCGGCCAACTGCTGCGGATGGGCGGCCTGGCCGTAGGCGCCACCGCGGACCCCGCGCCCACGCCATTGCGGACCGGCTGACGGCGATGCGACACGGCGTGATCATCCTGCCCGAGCACCGCTGGCCGCGGGCCCGGCAGCAGTGGCGGCGCGCGGAGGAACTCGGTTTCGACCACGCGTGGACCTACGACCACCTGATGTGGCGGTGGCTGCGCACGAAGCCATGGTTCGCCAGCGTGCCGACGCTGACCGCGGCCGCCGCCGTCACCTCGCGGATCGAACTGGGAACGATGGTCGCGAGCCCGGCGTTCCGGCATCCGGTCACCTTCGCCAAGGACATGATGACCCTGGACAACATCGCCGGCGGCCGCGCGATCTGCGGTATCGGGGCGGGGGCGGGCGGGTACGACGACACGGCGCTCGGGAACGGGCCCGCGACGCCCGCCGAACGGGCCGCCCGGTTCGCCGAGTTCGTCGAACTCACCCACCACCTGCTCACCAACGCGCTGACCGACTGGAACGGCCGGTACTACACCGTGCACGACACGTATCTCGTGCCGGGATGCGTCCGGGCGCCGCGGATGCCGTTCGCGATCGCGGCGACGGGACCGCGGGGCATCACGCTCGCCGCGCGCCGGGCCGACATCTGGGTCACCGCGGGGCCGCCGGGATGGCGCGAGCCGCTGCCGTACCGGCGGGCGCTGGCCGGACTGTCCGAGCAGGCGAACCGGCTGGCGGACGCGTGCGCGGCCCTGGGCCGCGATCCCTCGGCGGTGCGCCGGCTCGTGGTGACCGGGGCGATGATCACCGGGGTCACCGACTCGGCCGGGTCCTACGCGGACGCCTGCGGCGAGTTCGAACGGGCCGGTTTCACCGATCTGGTGATCCACTGGCCGCGGCCGTCGTTCCCGTACGACGGCGATCCCGCGGTCCTCGACGACATCGGCGATCTGCTGTCCCGTGCGGCCCGGTGCTGATCCGGAACGAGGTGGTCGCCATGTTCGCCGCCGGTGGCCCGGAAACCGGCAGCCCGCTGCGCGTGGTGCCGGATGCCGGCGCGGTATCCACCGCGGCGATGGCGGCGTTCGCGCGCGAACCGGGCTGCGACGAGACCGCGTTCGTGCTCCCACCGGAACATCCCGCGGCCACCTACCGGGTCCGGGTCTTCACGCCGGACGGCGAGTCGCCGCACGGTGGCCACAGCTGCGTGGGCACGGCGGCGACGCTGGTGCGGCAGGGCGCCGTGCCGGCCGGCCGCATGGTCCAGGAATGCGGCGGCAAGCTCCAGGAACTGACCGCGACCGCGGACCGGGCCACCCTCGTCACCCGGGGATCGGTCGCCATACGCGCCACCGACCGCGCCGGCCTGGTGGCGGCGGCCGGCCTGGCGGCCGCGGACGTCGCCGCCGCGCCGCCAGGCCTGGCCGGCGCATTCGCCTTCCTCCCGGTGCGGACCGTGGCGGCGCTGGACACGGCCCGCCCGGATTTCCCCCGCATGGCCCGGTCCGGACCGGCCGCACTCCAGGTGTTCGCCTGGGATCCGGGGAAGCGCACGGCGCACGCCCGACTGTTCGCGCCCGGCTTCGGCATCCCAGAGGACCCGGCGTGCGCGCCGATCGCCATGGCGCTTGGCGCCTGGCTGGTCGGCGCCGGCCTGCTGACCGGCGCCGGCGTCCACGAATACCGCGTCCGCCAGGGCGCGCGGGGGCGCCAGAGCCTGCTGTGGTGCACGGTCACTGTCGCGGACCAGCGGCCGGTGGCCGGATCCGTGACCGGACGGGTCGTCCCGGTCGGCCGTCGCGACCCGCACCCGACCACCCCGGCATGATCGGCCCGACAGAAGGGGATCACCGTGTTGTTCCGTCCCGAACTGTGCGGTACCCGAGGCGCGATCGCCTCGACCCACTGGCTCGCCTCGGCGGCCGGGATCCGGATGTTCGACCGGGGCGGCAATGCGTTCGACGCCGCCGCCGCCGCGGCGTTCACCATCCAGGTCGTCGAGCCGCACCTCAACGGCCCCGCGGGGGACGCCCCGATCCTGCTCTACGCCGCCGCCACCCAGCGGGTCGAGGTCGTCTGCGGTCAGGGGCCGATGCCCGGCAACGCGACGATCGACGCGTTCCGGCGGCTCGGGCTCGCCGAGGTGCCCGGCTCCGGCCTGCTCGCGGCCACCGTGCCCGGCGCGTTCGGTGCGTGGCTGCGCGCCGCGCGCGACCACGGCCGGCTGCGCTTGGCGGACCTGCTCGAACCCGCGATCGGCTACGCGGCAGGCGGCTACCCGCTGCTGCCCAAGGCCGCGCTCATGATCGAGGTCATGGCGCCGCTGTTCCGCGACGAGTGGACCGAGTCCGGCCGCGTCTACCTGCCGCACGGGGAAGTCCCCCGGCCCGGCTCGCGGATGACCAATCCCCTGCTGGCGCGCACGTTCGAGCGGATCGTGGCGGAGGCGAAGGCGGCCACCCACGACCGGGACGGCCAGTTCGACGCCGCGATGCGGGCCTTCTACGAGGGATTCGTCGCCGAGGCGATCGACGAGTTCGTGTCCACCACCGAAGTGGTAGACGCCACCGGCGACCGCCACGGGGGCCTGCTCACCGGCGCCGACCTCGCCGCGTGGCGGCCGCCGGTGGAGCGGCCACTGTCGCTGGACTACCGGGGTTTCGAGGTGCACAAGGCCGGCCCGTGGTCGCAGGGACCGGTGTTCCTGCAACAGCTGGCGCTGCTTGCCGGGTACGACGTCGGTGCGCTGGGATTTGGTTCCGCGGACCATCTGCACACCCTGGTGGAGGCGGCGAAACTGGCGTTCGCCGACCGGGAGGCGTGGTACGGCGATCCGCTGTTCGCCGACGTGCCGACCGCCGAACTGCTGGATCCCGCCTACGCGAGGGACCGGCGGGCGCTGATCGGGGACACCGCGTCCGGTCGGCTGCGCCCGGGAAACCCGGCCGGGCGGGAACCGTGGATCCCGCCGGTACTCGACCGTGGCACGCCGAACGAACCGGACTGGCGCCGGCAGCTGGACAGCGGCATCCCGACGGTGGTCAAGCGGACCGCCGCCAACGGTGACACCACCTGTATGACCGCCACCGACCGCGACGGCAACATGGTCGTGTCGGCACCGAGCGGGGGCTGGCTGAAGAGTTCCCCCGCCATTCCCGGCCTCGGCTTCCCGCTGGGCACCCGGGGCCAGATGGCCTGGTTGCACGAGGAACACAACAACGCGCTCGCGCCGGGGAAACGCCCGCGCACCACGTTGAGCCCGACGCTGGTCCTGCGCGACGGGCTGCCCTACCTGGCGTTCGGCACCCCCGGCGGGGACCAGCAGGACCAGTGGACGCTGAACTTCTTCGTCAACCACGTCGACTTCGGCATGAGCGCGCAGGCGGCCACCGAGGCGATCACCTTCCACAGCGATCACGTGCCGACGTCGTTCACGCCGCGCCGGGCCCGCCCGCTGACCGTGGTGACCGAACCGGGCTTCGCCGCCGACACGCTGGCCCAGCTGCGCCGGCGTGGCCACGAGATCGACGTCGTGGCGCCGCACTCGCTGGGCCGGGTGTGCGCGACGGGCATGGACGCGCGGCGCATGGTGCTGGCCGCGGCCAGCCACCGCGGCGACTCGCCCTACGCCGTGGTGGTCTGACATGACCGGCCGGACGGAAATCCTCGACCTGGCGGACGGGACCCGGATCCGGGTCCCGGTGAGCGACGGCGCCGGGCTCGCCCTGTGGCCGTCGCTGGGCGAATATCCCGTGTACAACGCCTTCGTCTACGACGTGATGACGGCCGACAAGGTCCGCAACCGGGCCTACCGGCAGGAACTCGCCGTCGTCGCGGCCGGCCGCCGGGTGCTCGACATCGGCACTGGCCAGCACCTGAACTGGGCGCTGCATGCCGCCCGGTGCGGTGCGCGATCGGTGACCGCGATCGAGGCGATCCCGGACAGCCACGCGGCGGCCGGCGCCCTGCTGGCCCGGCTGCCCGAACGCGAACGCATCGATCTGGTCTGCGGCCGTTCGACCGAACTGGCGCTGGAGGACCGGTTCGACGTCTGCGTGTCGGAGATCATCGGCACGATCGGCGGATCCGAAGGGGCGGCCGCGGTGCTGGCCGATGCTCGGGACCGGTTCCTGGTCGAGGGCGGCACGATGATCCCGCACCGCTGCGTCACCATGGTCGCCGGCACGGGTATGCGGCGGATGCTGCCGCGGCCGGCCTTCGACGCCCGCGGCCTGGACTACCTGCGCCAGATCTTCGACACGGTCGGGCATCCCTTCGACGTTCGCGTCGGACTGGGTTCCCCGGTGCCCGACGCGCCGCTCACCAACGCCGGACCGGTGGAAACGCTGGATTTCGCGACATCCCCGCGACCGGCGGGAACCGAGTCCGTCGAGCTGACGGTCACGCGGCCCGGACATCTCGACGGGCTGCTGCTGTGGATCCAACTGTATGTCGGGCTCGATGGCCCGCCGATCGACTCGTTGTGCCAGTCGACGAGCTGGCTCCCGATCTACCTGCCGGTCTTCGACGATCCGGTGGCGGTGACCCGGGGCGAGCGGCTGGTGGTCGAGGTGCACCGAGCGCTCAGCGACGACGGCATCCACCCCGACTACACCGTCCACGTCACACTGGGGGACCGACACCGGACGGTGACGTCGACCCACCACGGCACCGACTTCCGCGCCAGCGCGTTCCACGCCGAACTGCTGGCGCCCGCCTGACTGGCGCTGGTCTCCTGCGCGTTTCCTTTGTGCTCGAACGGATTGGAGAGGATTGCCGTGCCGGACTGGAACGAGGATCCGTACGACCGCTACCACGTGGTGGTCAACGACGAGGAGCAGTACTCGATCTGGCCGTATGTCAAGCAGATCCCGGACGGCTGGCGGGAAGCCGGGTTCGACGGACCGAAAGACGAGTGCCTGCAACACATAGACCAGGTCTGGACCGACATGCGTCCGCGCAGCCTGCGGGAACGCATGGATAGCCAGCAGTCGTAAGGGCTTCGGTCCGGACGAGGTGGAGGTGGGATGCACACGCTTCGCGCGTCGGTAGCGCTGTTGCGCCCATGTGGCTTGGCCAGCCCTGACAAGGAGACCCATGAAGCTGACATCCGAGCGGGCGGTGGGCTATCTGCCGAAGCTGAGCCGTGCGGACTTCGAGGAGCTGTTCTGGCGGGAACACTCGCGGTTCGCCGATGCGCTCTGCTTCCAGCGGGAGGGCGCGGACGCCGCGCTCGACCGGCTGGCCCGTGAGCACAACGAGTTCGAGACCGACGCGGACGGGGGTCGTGGCCAGTCGTACCGCACGGCGCAGCGAGCGACCAGTGCACGGCTCGTCGGGATCGAGGCGTTGCTGCGCATGGTGGCGGGTGTGATCGATTTGCGCGGGTTGCCGCCAGGTTTGCGCGTGCTGGACGTGCTTGGCGGCGACGGCTTGGTCACCAGGGCGTTGCGGCTGCTGGCCCCGGACTTGCCCGGGACCCCGATCCTGACCAGCGACGTCGCCGGGCACATGGTCGCCGAGGCACTGCGGCAGGGCCTGCCCGCGGTTCGTCAGGCCGCCGACTACCTGTTCATGCGGACCGGCACGTTCGACGGTGTGCTTATCGCGTACGGCTCGCACCACATCGACGTTGCCGACCGGAAGTCCGTGTGTGCGGAGGCTTTCCGGGTGCTGCGGCCGGGCGGACGGATCGTGCTGCACGATTTCGGGGTGGGCTCACCGGTGGCCCGGTGGTTCGACGAGGTCGTGCACCGGCACACCGCGGCCGGGCATGACTACCGGCATTTCACTCGGGACGAACTGCGCGAGCTGCTGGCCAAGGCCGGGTTCACCGACATCGCCGTGACCGAGGTGTACGACCCGATCCGGCTCGCCGGGACGTCCGAGTCCGATGCAGTCGAGTTGCTGCTGCGCTACCTGACTGCGATGTACGGGCTGCGGCCGGGACGGGACGGTGCCTTGCTGGATTGGCTGGAAGGCAACATGTGCTACGACTACGACCACATCCCGGACCGCGCCGACGACTGGTGTCCGCGACTCACGGTTCATTCGGTGGACGGCGGTGCGGTGGCGGAACTGCCGCGGCTTGCGCTGGTGGCGTCCGGTGTCCGTCCCGGATGTGCCAGGTGAGCGTCGGTGGGTGACCGAACCTGGCCAGCCCACGCTGGCGGACGGTGACCGAGAACCTGGGCGGCTGGTTCGTGGGCGTGAAGTGCGTGTGCTCGGACGAGGATGTTCTCCGCAGGCTACTCGGCAGCGGGTCGAACGTAGAGAACTCTTGAACCGAGTAACGCACGCTGTCAAGCGTCGCAGACAGGAGAACGAGGAGTGTCCGATCGAGCAGTTCTCGACCTCGCGAAGAGAACAGACGCCGCATGCAATCTGGTGTGTTTCCCGTTCGCGGCCGGCGGGCCGGGTACGTTCCGCAGATGGGTGGCCGACGTCCCGCCGTGGGTGGGCGTGTGGTCGGCGCACCTCGCCGGCCGCGAAGGCCGTTTCGACCAGCCTCCGCGTAACGACCTGAAAGAACAGGTCACGGAACTCGTCGACGCCGTCCAGCCACTGCTTGACCGGCCGATCGTGTTCTACGGGCACAGCCTCGGCGCCACCCTGGCCGCGCACGTCGCACAGGAACTGTTCCCCTGCGCCGACGTCGCGTGCTCCCTCATCGTCGGCGCTCGCAGGTCACCGTGGTCGCCACCGTACGAAGGGTGGGACGTGATCGACTTCAGCACGGTGTCCGACCGGGAGCTGATCCATGCCTACGTGGACCTCGGCGCGACGCCCCCGGAAGTCCTCGGCAACCGGGAACTGCTGGACGTCCTCATGCCGGTCATCCGGGCTGACGCCGAACTCGCCCAGGCGGCGTCGTTTATCCGGGAGGGCGTGCTTTCCGTTCCCGTGCACGCGTTGTACGGCCGTGACGACACGTTGGTCGGCGCGGAACCCCTCGGTGCGTGGCGCCGGATCACCACCGGGCCGTTCACCCTTACCGAGATCACCGGCGACCACTTCTTCCTCAACACCCACCGAACCCTGGTCCAGGACCACGTCCTTCCCGTCCTGCTGTCCACCATCCGGCGCCGCCGGATTCCGTCATGATGGGCGAGCCATCCATGACCGAGGACAACGCACCCTTGTCGTTCGCGCAGCAGCGACTCTGGTTCCTTGACCAACTGGTGCCGGACAACGCGTTCTACAACGTTCCGCACATCCGGCGGTTGCGCGGCCAGGTGGCTGTGGAGGTGCTGGAACGCGCGGTGAGTGAGATCGTCGCCCGGCACGAGGTGTTGCGGACGCGGTTCGTGAGTGTGGGCGGCCAACCCCGGCAGGTGATCGCGGCGCCGGAGCCGGTCCGGATACGGGTCGTCGACCTGGCACCGGGTGACGAGGCCAGTGTCGTTGTCGGACAGGAGGTGACCGGGCCGTTCGATCTGACACTCGGGCCGTTGTTGCGGGTGACGCTGGTCCGGATCGGCGCCGACGACCAGGTGTTGTGCGTGGTCATGCACCACATCGTGTCCGACGATTGGTCCATGGGCGTGTTCCAACGCGAGCTGAACGCCTTGTATACGGCATTCACGGCGGGCGAGCCGTCTCCGCTACGGCCGTTGCCCGTGCAGTACACGGATTTCGCGATGTGGCAGCGGGGCTGGCTCGTTGAGGACATCCTTGACCAGCAGGTGTCCTACTGGCGGCGACGGCTTGAGGGCATGCCGCAAGCGTTGGCGTTGCCCGCGGACCGGCCTCGGCCCGCGACGGCGACCTACGCTGGCTCGACGGTCGCGTTCCAGGTTCCCGACGAGGTAGCGCAGGGCCTGCGGACGCTGTCCCGTGATCAAGGTGTCACGTTGTACATGACGTTACTGGCCGCCTTCTCCGGACTGGTGTCAAGGTGGGCGAACACGTCCGACGTGGTGGTCGGGTCGCCGACCGCCGGGCGGGTCCGGCCGGAACTGGAGGACCTGATCGGGTTCTTCGTGAACACCCTGGTGATGCGGACGGACTGTACGGGTGACCCGGCGTTCACGGACCTGATCGTCAGGGCCCGGGAAACCGCTCTCGGCGCGTACGCCCATCAGGACCTGCCATTCGAACAGCTGGTCGAGGAGCTCGACCCGGACCGGGATCTCAGTCGGAACCCGTTGGTGCAGGTCATGTTCCAGCTGATGGACGCGCCCCGCGAACGCTTGCGGCTGACCGGGACGCAGACGAGCCGGTTCGCTCCGGGCAGCAACGCGACCAGGTTCGACCTCTCGTGCATGCTGACCGAGGCAAGCGGTGCCCTGCAAGGGCATATCGCATACAGTACGGACCTGTTCGACAGGTCCTCGGTCGAGCGGTTCCTCGCAGCATTCCAGCGTCTCCTTGCCGCGGTTGCCGGGGACTCCGCACTGCGGTTGTCCGAGATCGACCTGCTGGAGGAGACCGAACGCCGGACCGTCATCGAACTCTGGAACGACACCGCGGCCGACGTGCAGCCGGAGACGATGCACAGCCTGTTCGAGGAACAGGTCGCGCTCGATCCCGACGCGATCGCGTTGCTGTGTGGCGACGACATGCTGACCTTCGCCCAGCTGAACGCAGAGGCCAACCAGGTGGCGCACCGGTTGCGTGAACTGGGTGCGGGGCCGGAACGGATGGTGGCGATCTGCGCCGACCGCTCGGTCCAACTGATTGTCGCGATACTGGGCGTGCTGAAGTCAGGTGCCGCCTACGTGCCGCTCGACCCGGAGTATCCAGTATCCAGGTTGGAGTTCCTGCTCAGCGACAGCGGCGCGAGCATGCTGATTACCAGCGGGGACCTGCCACTGCTCGGCCTGGTCGCCACGAGCCTCCCACACGTGGCCCTTCCGCTGGCCGGTTACCCGGAAACGAACCCGGAACCGTTGTCCGGACCGGACAATCTGGCCTACGTGATCTACACGTCCGGGTCGACCGGGACGCCCAAGGGTGTCGCGGTGCCGCATCGCAACGTCATCAACATCGCCGGTTCCCTGCGCGAGCGGCACCTGTCGTACGGCCCGGCGCGGCCGACGATCGCGGGTATCGCGTCCTTCTCGTTCGACGCCAGCGTGAAAAGCATCGTCCTCGGTCTGCTTTGCGGCGGACGGCTGGCGATCGTTCCAAGGGGCGAACAAGCTGGTGCGGCGCTGGTGCGACGGCTGCTCCGGGACGAGTGCGACCTGTTCTCCTGCACGCCGTCGCTGCTGCAGACGTTGCCCGTCGAGCAACTGTCCCGGCTGTCCACGGTGATCGTCGGTGGTGAGCGATGCCCGGAGTCGTTGCTGGAGGACTGGATCCAGCCGGGTCGTCGGGTGTTCAATGTGTACGGTCCGACGGAGTGCACGGTCAACGCGACCATGGCCCAGCTGGTGGACCCGCACGTGGTCCCGCCGATCGGCGGGCCGCTGGGCAATACCCGGCTCTACGTGCTGGACCCGGCGGCGAACCCGGTGCCGGTGGGTGTCGCGGGCGAGTTGTTCATCGGCGGCGCCGGACTGGCCCGGGGATACGTGGGCCGGGCCGCGTTGACCGGCGAGCGGTTCGTTCCCGACCCATTCGGCCCGGCCGGTGGCCGGTTGTACCGGACCGGCGACTTGGTGCGGTGGCTGCCGGACGGGCAGTTGGACTTCGCCGGCCGGGTGGACGACCAGGTGAAGGTCCGTGGGTTCCGGATCGAGCCCGGTGAGATCGAGGCGGTCATCGGTTCGCATCCGTCGGTCGGTCAGGTTGCCGTGTTGGCACGTGAGGACGTCCCGGGGGATAGGCGGTTGGCGGCTTATCTCGTGCCGGACAAGAACGCTCCGGTCGAACCGGCCGGTGCGGCGGGTATGCAGGTCACCGAATGGCAGGGCGTGTTCGATCAGGCCCACCAGTTGGTGCCCGCGTCGGATCCATCCTTTGTGATCTCCGGCTGGAACAGCAGTTACAGCGGTGAACCGATCCCGGCCGAGGAGATGCGGGAATGGGTCAAGGCCACTGTGGACCGGATCAAGGCCCTGCATGCCCGGCGGGTGCTGGAGATCGGTTGTGGTACCGGGTTGCTGACGTGGCGGCTGGCCTCGGACGCGGTCCGGTACGTGGGCACCGACTTCTCCGCGGTGACGCTGGAACACCTTGCTGCGGGCCTGTGGGACAGCGGCTTGGACTGGGTGGAGTTGCGGCATCGGGAGGCCGACGACTTCACCGGGTTCGCGGACGGCGAATTCGACCTGGTGATCTTGAATTCGGTGGTGCAGTACTTCCCCGATGCCGCGTATCTGTTGCGTGTCTTGGAAGGAGCCGCGCGAGTCGTGGCGTCTGGGGGGCACGTGGTGGTGGGTGATGTCCGGCATCTGGGTCTGCTGGAGGCTTTCCACAACTGGGTAGAGTCCGGGCGGGGCGCGCGTGGTGATGTGTTGGCGCAGCGGGTGGCCCGTGCAGTGACCCAGGAGAACGAGCTGCTGATCGACCCCGGGTTCTTCGTCGGTCTGATGGAACGCGTTCCGCGGATCGTGGGTGTGCAGGTGATGCCCAAGCGTGGTCGGGCGGGCAACGAGATGACCCGTTACCGCTACGAAGCCGTCATGCGGATCGATACCACACCTGATTCTCACGTGCTTGAGGACTGGCACGACTGGCGCGCCGACGACCTCGACGCAGCCTGGCTGCGTGACCGGCTCACCGGGGACCAGCCGTTCGCGGTGCGGGGGATCCCGAACGTGCGCATGGTGTCAGGTACCACCGGCCTTGACCCGGAAACCATCTGGCAGTGGGCTGCCCATGCCGGTTTCCAGGCGGTGCTGAGCTGGGCCGCGGGCAGCCCGGACGGGAACGTCGACGCGGCTTTCCTTCCCGGTATGGACGAAGGCTGGAGCTGGGTGGACTTCCCGGCCAGGTCCGTCGATCCGGCTGCTGGCGTGAACGACCCGCTGCGTGGGCGGCTCGCGCGCGAAGCACACCGTGTATTGGTCCCGCAGATCAAAGAATTCCTGCGCCAGCGGCTGCCCGACTACATGATGCCGTCGGCGTTCACCGTCCTTGACCGTCTTCCGTTGACCATGAACGGGAAGGTGGACCGTCGGGCGTTGCCGGTGCCCGATGGTGTCCGCCCTGGCTGGATGACCGGCGCGGTGGCCCCGCGCAACCCGGTCGAGGACGTCATCGCCGGGATCTGGGTGGAGGTGCTTGGCGTCGACCAGGTCGGCGTCGACGACGACTTCTTCGACCTCGGCGGGCATTCCCTGCTGGCGACCCAGGTGATCTCCCGGGTCAGGGACCGCCTGCACGTCGAACTGGCACTCCGCACGCTCTTCGACGCGCCGACCGTCGCCGGGCTTGCCGTGGCCGTGCAGGAACGCGGTGAGACGGCCGCCCCGCCGGCTTTTAGTACAGGTGGTTGAGATGGATGGAATCGTCGCTGCGATGCATCGCCAATGCTGGCTCGTCACCAGGTTGGAAGGTTGGCATATCAACCTGGACAAGTGCTGGCCGAGTATGTCGATCACTTCAACGGGCACCGACCGCATCGCGCTCTGGATCAACGACCACCGGGTCACCTGGTGGTTCGACCGTTGCCGCTGGTCGTCCCGCAGGTGCGTCGACGGGATCGCCTCGGCGGGCTGATCCACGAGTATCGGCAGGTCGCATGATGTGACACAGTTTCCGGCACCCACAGGCTTGGCCACAAACGCAAAGACGTTGATGACATTTATTCGCATATTACCGACCAGATCATCGAGGACACATTGCGGGCCCTCCAGCAGCGGTGGGAGCAGGATCAGAGCGATTTCAAAGTCATGAGGTCGCCTGTCGGTGCCGAAAATTGTGTCACCCTATGCGACCTGCGCGTATTCGTGGATCAGTCCGCCGAGCCGATCATGTCTTCTGATCTTGATCGGGTTGTCTGGTGTCTCTGCCGTTGGTTCCTTGGCGTCGGGTGGTTGTTGCTGGAGTGTCCGGTGCGGGCGGTGTCTGTCGTAGTGGTCGATGTATTCGATCAAGACGGTGCGTAGGTGTCGTTCGCCGAGGATGAGGATCTTGTCGGTGGCCTCTCGCCGGCAACTGGAGATCCACCGTTCGGCGATTGCGTTCGCACGCGGAGCCTGTACTGGCGCCTTGATGATGGATATCCCGGCTGTGGTGAACACCGCATCGAAGGAGGCCGTGAAGTTGGCTCCGCGGTCACGGATCAGGAACTTCAGCTCGTTGGCACGCTGATCCAAGTCCATGAGAAGGTTGCGGGCGGCTTGGGTGACCCACTGCCCGGTCGGGTGGGCGGTGACACCGCCCAGGTGGACGCGGCGCCGACCGTGTTCGATGAAGAATAGGACGTACAGCCGTTTCAGGAAGATCGTATCGATATGGAACAGGTCGCAAGCGATGATCGAGGAGGCCTGCGCCTTCAGGAACCGCTGCCAGGATTGGCTCTCGCGGTGCGGCGCGGGGTCGATCCCGGCGTTCTTCAAGACCTGCCACACCGTCGAGGGTGCTAGCCGGTAGCCGAGACCGACGAGTTCGCCATGGATACGCCGGTATCCCCAGCCATCGTTCTCCCTGGCCATCCTCAGGATCAGTGCGCGTAGTGCGGCGGTCTTCGATGGCCGTCCTGGCGCAGGCGGCTGGGTCCATCTTCGGGTGATCAGGTCACGGTGCCAGCGCAGTAGGGTCCGCGGGGTAACCAGCAGGCCCAGGCGCCGCTGCTTGGGTAACAATCGTGCCAGCGCGGTGACCAGAGCCCGTTCGGCCCACGAAGCCGTCGAAGGCTTGGCGGTGCGCGCCAGCACCGATAGCTGCTGACGTAGCACGAGAATCTCGGCGTCCTTGGACGCCTGCGATCGGGCGAGCAGCACCAGCCATGCGAAGATCCGGGTGACGGCGAGATATACCAGGCGTAGGGCCACGAGGACCGATTGTGCCCAAACGGCGCCGCGAAGGTGACGTGAACGGCGGATCGATCATTGGGAATCAGCCCAGGTCAGACTGGGTGACATAGTTTTCGGCACGCACAGGCCACGAAACTGGCAGGTCGCCAATTTCGGCGCTGATGCGCACCGTGTTGTGCCGTCCGTAATCAACATGATCCAC
>Ga0193707_1000524_pt1 | contig 13316 bp, 10 predicted proteins | sample U3c2metaG_FD_143043 | JGI IMG/M metagenome (GOLD analysis project Ga0193707, IMG submission 143043) | Soil microbial communities from a riparian zone of the East river system, Colorado, United States - U3c2 | ecosystem: Environmental > Terrestrial > Soil > Riparian zone | place: USA: East River... | reverse complement strand
CTCTCTGTGCGCTCGGAATGATCGATGCAGCTCTCGGGAATAAGGAAGACGCGATTCGGGAGGGCCGGCGAGCGGTTGAATTGCTGCCGGTGACGAAAGATTCGATTGATGGCGCGCAGTTAGTGCAGTTTCTGGCGGTGATCTACGCTGGCGTCGGTGAGAAAGATCTCGCCCTCGAACAATTGCGCGTTGCGAGCAGTATTCCCGGCTATTTAAGCTATGGCTCGCTCCGGTTGGATCCGTTATGGGACCCATTGCGTGGGGACCCGGCCTTCGAAAAAATCGTCGCGTCCCTCGCGCCAAAACAGTAGCGAGAATTTTTCGGACAATTTCGGACACACGGACTGCGTAAATCTGCGCAAATCGTCCAAAGTGCTCGTTAGGCCCTTTCCCCTGAAATTGTTTTCGGACAAAATCCGACAGTGGAAGTGCGTTCAGGATGACAATGCTGGCTTCGCCGCGTTAAACAGTTGAAGCGGAAGCACGAAAACGTTCGATCACTTAATTCGGTCGAAGGTTTTTTGCAGAATCTCGAGATCGCTCGCGTTGCCGTTCTTTTCGCGTGTCGTTTCAATCCACTTTTTCTCCAGCGCGTTTTTGGTAGGGCGATCCGTTTCGTAGAACACGCCGAAGATGCCTGGGAACGGAAGCGACGCCAGCTTGTACGCGGCCAACTCATCCGTCACATCATGTCGCAACTCGTCCTCGGGTGTGTTGTCCCATTTCTTTTCCTGGATGACTTCGAAGCTGCCGCCCTTCTTCGGATTGGCCGGATCAAATACGTCCGGGAAAAATTCCACGCATTCGCTCAAGCATTCGATGACGCTGAAGCCCTGATGATCGAACGCGCGCTCGATCAACTGTATCATGTGGTTGACAGTCGCGGCGTGGGTGCGCGCGATGAAGGTCGCCCCGCCGGCGATCAATTTTTTCATCGGATTGACCGGCTGATCGATCGCGCCGGAGGGGTCGGTCTTGGATTTGAACCCGATGGGCGACGTCGGCGAGGTCTGTTTCTTGGTCAGGCCATAGACGAAGTTGTCCATGATGAAATAGGTCATGTTAATGTTCTTGCGCGCGCCGTGATCGAGATGATTGCCGCCGATGGAGAACCCGTCGCCGTCGCCGCCGAACAGAAACACATGGAGATCGGGCCGGGCGAGGCTGATGCCCGACGCGAGTGGAACGGCGCGACCATGAATGTAATGCGCGCCGTAGCCGTTGACGAAATAGGGAAAGCGCGACGAACAACCGATCCCGGCGAGGGTGACGATCTTTTCGTGATCGAGTTGGCGTTTCTCGAGCACCTTGTAGAACGCAGCGAGCACCGCGAAATCGCCGCAGCCGGGACACCATGTCGGGAGATCGGCGGTGATAGCTTTCTTGGTTAATTTTTCCCGTGGCGGCTCGGCAATCGCCGGCGAGTCCGAGCCGGACTGGCGGTTGCCTGCTGCTACAGATGAGGTGGTTGTCATGTTTGTTTCACTCATAAAATCGACATCATCGTTAACCAACGCCTTGGGCGATAGACTCGGTGCGGGCAACATCCACATCTTGTTCGCCGTTTCCGGAAACTGGACGGTTCGGTGAATAGCCCCTAACTGAGACAAACTTGCCGGGAAAAACGCCTTGAAGAATTTCTTTCACACGGAAGGTGAGACCGTCGGTCTTGGTGACGCTCTGAATTTTTGGTTCGCAATAGCGCGCGCGCAAAATGGTGGCGAGCTGGCCGAACCCGTAAAGGCCCTCATCGTTCATCTCGACGGTGACGACGCGCTCGAAGTTGGCAAAGATTTTCTCGAGTCCGTTTGGTAACGGATGAACGTGACGCAAATGTATGCCGCCGATTTTTTCGCCGTGTTCACGCCCCATCTTCACGGCGTCGTGGATCGGCCCATAGGTTGATCCCCAGCCGACGAGCAGCGTGTCGCCTTCCTGATCGCCAAAAACTTCCGGCACCGGAATTTCTTCGGCGAGTGTGCGCAATTTGTTGCGACGTTTCGCCGTCATGGCCATATGCAGTTTCGGGCTGCCCGTGGGGTGCCCCATCTCGTCGTGTTCGAGTCCGCCGATGAGCGGATATTTTCCGTCAAGAATGCGGGTGCCGGGCGGGATATGCTGGGTGATACGCTCGAGATCGTACGGCTTGAAACCGCCCTCGCGTGGTGTGAGATCGGGCTTCGGGTCGACCATCAACTTCGAAAGATCGGGCTCGTCGAACGCTTCGATGCGCGTGGCGAGCGAGGTGTCGCTCAAAATAAAAACCGGCGTGCTGTATTTGCGCGCGATCCGGGCCGCTTCAATCGCGATGTAGAAACAATCTTCCACGCTCGCCGCTGCGAGCACAACGCGCGGGCTGTCGCCGTGGCTGCCGAAGATCGCCTGATGTAAATCGCTTTGTTCGACGTTCGTCGGCAAGCCCGTGCTCGGGCCGCCCCGTTGAATGTTGCAAACAATGAGCGGGATCTCCGCCATTGACGCCCAACCGATCGCTTCGGCCTTGAGGGAAATGCCGGGTCCGGCGCTGCCGGTGACCGCGAGATATCCTGAAAACGAAAATCCGAGAGCCAGCGACACCGCGCCAAGCTCGTCCTCAGCCTGCACAAAAATTCCGCCGTATTTCGGCAGCTCGCGCCGAAGCGTTTCCATGATGGACGACCACGGCGTGATCGGATAACCGGCGCCGTAGCGGACACCGGCGGCGATCAATCCGTAGGCGAGGGCCTGATTGCCGTCCATCGTGATCTGCGCGCGGCCGCTCGTTTTCGGGAAGTGTTCGAATCGATAATGCTTCGTCAGGACGTTTCCGACCGGGTAAGCGTAACCGGCCTGGAACGCCATTAACGCGGTGTTTACGATGCTCTGGTCCTTGCCTGCGAATTTTTCGGTGATCAGTTTTTTGAGTTTCTCGTCGTCGAGATTGAAAATTTTTGCGATCAGACCGAGCACGAAAATGTTTTTGCCTTTGTCTTTCGCCGTGCCGCCGAGTGCTTCGACGGTGAGACCGGTGATGGGAACTCCGACATAAACGAAACGTTTGTCGTCGAGGTTCGGTTCGACGTTGTCGGAATCGTAAAGCAACACGCCGCCTTCGCGCAAGAAATCGAGGTGATCCTGATAACTGTGCTGATAGAACGCGACCAGAAAATCGGCTTCATCACCGGCTGATAATACTTCCCCGGAACCGATCCGGACCTGGAAAATGGATGGTCCACCAGAAATCGTGGCAGGGATCGTCATGTAAGTCATGACGTCGTGATCGCTACGCCCAGCCAGACGCGCGAGGAATGCTCCGGCAGTCTGAATGCCGTCCTGTGAATTCCCGGCGAGACGAATTACGGCGTCCTGAATATTTTCAGGCCGCAGATCGGCGCGGTCCGAAGCCGGACTGGCGCTGGGAGTGGAACTGGCGCCAGTGGCGCCATCACCTTGGGTCACAACAGGAGTTTCTTTCACGGGGATTATAAAATTAACAGAATTGGAGCAGCATTCCACCGGCAATTGAAGGAAGGGGTCGGATATCGACGATGGAGGGGCGAGCTCCGCGAGCCTTCGCGTGCGATACCATCGAATGCTCGTCAAGCGTCGCAGAGGTCCGCCCTCCAAACGGTTGTTTCTTGCATTTGCCAGCCTGTTGACTGATTGAAAACAGATATGGCCGAAGCGGGAACAATCGATGCGGCTCGTCAGGAGCAGTTCGTTGGAAAAGTGGTCGAGCAAATCAGCGGCACAATGACGACGTTGCTCGGAGCAATAGGCGATCGATTGGGGTTATTCAAGAATCTGGCGGTGCAGGGGCCTGCGACATCGTCAGAGCTCGCGTCCCGAACAAATATGAACGAGCGCTATCTTCGCGAGTGGCTGGGCGGCATGGCCACGGCCGGCTATCTGAATTACGACGGACCTACAAAGCGCTTCAATCTGCCGGCTGAACACGCTTCAGTGCTCGCGCAGGAGAACGGCCCATTCTTTGTGGGCGGCATGTATGAGATGCTTCCCGCGTTCACGAGCGTGTTCGACCCCGTGCTGACTGCGTTCCGCAGTGGCGGCGGCGTTCCTCAATCGCAATACAACGACATGATGTGGGACGGTCTGGAAAGATTCACGTCCACATGGTTTGAGAATCTGCTGTTGCAACAATGGATCCCCGGCATGCCTGACGTGAAAGCGCATTTGGAACGCGGTTGTGACGTGGCTGACGTGGGATGCGGACGGGGGCGCGGCCTGATCAAACTTGCGCAAGCGTTTCCGCGGTCGCGTTACGTGGGCTACGACAACTTTGGTCCGACCGTTGCCCGCGCGACGGCGAATGCACGCGAAGCCGGCGTGTCAGACCGGGTGCGTTTCGAAGAACGCGACGTGTCGAAAGGATTGCCGGAGGAGTTTGACATAATCACGACGTTCGACGTGGTGCATGATGCAGTGGATCCCCTTCAGTTGTTGCAATCGATTCGGAAGGCGCTTCGGCCACGTGGCGTTTACGTTTGTCTCGATATCAACTGCTCCGACAAGCTCGAGGAGAATGCGAATCCGCTCGGTGCAATGTTTCACGGCGTAAGCGTGTTCTATTGCATGACGACGTCGCTCGCGAACCATGGCGCGGGACTCGGCACGCTCGGTTTTCACGAAGCGAAAGTTCGCGAGCTTTGCCAGAAGGCTGGGTTCAGCAGCGTGCGGCGCGTGCCGCTGGAAAATCCTTTCAACAATTTGTACGAAGCGAAACCGTAAAGGCCTAAAAAAGCGTCGCTGGCGCGACCGTGTCTACATTTATTTACGAATTCAATTTGCCAGGAAGCAACAACCGATTGAGCATCAGAAGACTATGAGGAATGCGAAATCAGCGATCGCCTTCGTTTTCTTGGTCATACTTTTCGTGACCGCTGCTTGGGCTGAATACGATCTGGCGATGCACTTCCGAATCGCGTCCAGCGTGGCAAGCGTTTGCGTTTTAATTGTGCTGCTCGGCGCGCTGTTTCGAGCCCCTGAAGGCTACGAAGACGAGACTGGTTTTCATATTGGTGTGCTAGCGGACACCGGTCTGCTGTAGCCCCTCAGTTTTGTCCGGCGACCGGCTTGCTCCATTTTCGCTCCGCACGCGATCGAGCCCGCGACGCTTTAGCAACGGCTCGACATAAGGATCGCGTCCCACAAAATTCTTAAACAGCCCAAGGGCGTCAGCCGATCCGCCGCGTGAAAGTAACATGGCGCGAAAGCGGTCACCGTTTTCGCGTTTCAATCCGCCGTGTTCTTTGAACCACTCGACCGTATCGGCGTCGAGTACTTCGCTCCAAATATAGGAGTAATAACCGGCCGAATAACCGCCAGCGAACGCGTGTGAAAAATAAAAGCTGCGGTAGCGCGGGGGCACCGGCGGAAAATCGACACCGGCCTTGTGCAACGCTTCCGCTTCAAAGGCGACTGCGTCTTTCGGGACATCGGATGGATTCAGTTGATGCCAGGCCTGATCGAGAAGTGACGCTGACAGGTATTCAGTTGTTTTGTAGCCCTGATTGAATTTTTCCGCAGCGATTACCTTGTCGAGCAACGCCTGCGGAATTGGTTCGCCCGTCTTGTAATGTTTCGCATAATTCTTGAGCACTTCCGGCCATGTCGCCCACATTTCGTTTACCTGCGACGGGTACTCGACGAAGTCACGCGGCACGCTCGTTCCACTGAAGCGCGGATATTTTACGTTCGAAAACATTCCGTGCAGCGCGTGGCCGAACTCATGGAAAGCAGTGCGCACCTCATCGTGTGTGAGCAATGTTGGTTCGCCGGGCGGCGGCTTCGGAATATTGAGATGGTTGGCAACGACCGGCCTGGTCCCGAACAGATCGCTTTGCTGCACGTATGCGTTCATCCATGCGCCACCGCGCTTCGATGGTCGCGCGTAATAGTCGCCAAGGAACAACGCCAGCGGTTTGCCATCGCGATCGTAGACTTCGAATACGCGCACGTCCGGCTGATAAACGGGAATGTCATGACGCTCCTTGAAGGTGAGACCATAAAGTTTTCCGGCGGCGAAGAATACACCGTCGAGAATGACGTGATTTAGCTCGTAGTATGGGCGGAGCTCCGATTCGTCGAAAGCGTAACGCGCCTTGCGAACTTTCTCCGAATAAAAAGGCCAATCCCATGACGCGATTTGGAAACCGCCTTTTTCCTGGTCGACAATCTTCTGCATATCGGCCGCTTCGCGTTTCGCGTTTGCCACGGCAGGCGGTGCGAGGTCGCCCAGGAGTTTGTTCACGGTAGGGACATCGTGGGCAGTCTGATCTTCGAGCTGATACGCGGCCCAATTCGCATAGCCGAGCAACTTCGCTTTTTCCGCTCGCAACTGCACTGTTCGCATCACGATGTTGCGCGTGTCGAACTCGCCACCATGGCTATTGCGGGCGAGAGAGGTTTGCATGATGCGCTCGCGCAACTGCCGGTTTTCTAACGACCCAAGCAGAGGCTGTCCGGTCGTGTTCTGCATTTGAATGACGAATTTGCCTTCTTTGTGCTCCGCTTTCGCTGCCGCGGCGACGCTTGCCACCTGGTTATCGGAAAGACCGCGCAGATCTTCCTTGCGATCTACGACTACCGAGGATGCGTTCTTTTCCTTCAAAACATTTTGCTCGAATTGGGTCTGCAGAGTTGCGAGCTCGGCATTGATTTTCTTGAGCTTTTCCTTGTCCGCATCGGAGAGCTTCGCGCCCGCCCGCACGAAATCCTTGTAATAGCGCTCGAGCAGGTAAACCGATTCCGGATCCAGTCCGAGTCCGCCACCGGACGGATTCGCTGCGGCGAAGTTGTTGCGATTGTCGTAAAGCTCCTGGACCCGCGCGAACAATTTCGAATTCAAAAAAATCTCGTCGTGATGCGCGGCGAGTTTCGGAGCCATTTCCTTGTCGATCTTCTGCAGCGTTGGATTGGTGTTGCAGGCGTTCAGGTTCGAAAAAGTGCGCTGTGCGCGGTCGAGCAAACGGCCGGTGCGTTCCAGGGCCACAATGGTGTTGTCGAATGTTGGCTTTTCAGAGTCGTTCGTCACCGCCTCAACTTCCTTGAGCTGATCGCGCATGCCGGCCTCGATCGCGGGCGCGAAGTGTTCGTCTTTGATCTTGTCGAACGGGGGTACGTGATATGGCAGCGAGCTGTCGGTGAGCAATGGGTTATCTGCGATATTGGAATTTTCCACGGGTGACGTTTGCGCGATGACAGAGATAGCTGCGATGTGCGTCATTGCCACAATTATGCCGATTACCGCATCAGGAGATGCCGATTTTACCATTGAACAGAAACGAACGTGCATGGTTCGGATTTTCAACGCGCTCGCGCCGCCAGGCAACAGCGATTACGGTCGCGCACAAGTATGAAACGTTTTCTCGCAACGTTGCTCCTGATGCCGTTGGTGGCAGCGGCAAACACGGCGTCGACGTTCGACGAAAAGGCAGCCGAGCGGTTCGCGAAACTGGCGCTTGCATGTGTCGGTAAGGAATACCCAAACAAGATCAGTCACGTGTTGAATAGCGATGCGGACGTGGCGCCGCCGCGTAAGCTTACTCCGGCGTTTTGCGGCTGCTACGACTGGCATTCGTCAGTGCACGGGCATTGGTTGCTTGTGAGACTGCTGCGCACGTTTCCAAATGCGCCATTCGCCGCGCAGGCGCGCGAGGCACTGCGAGAAAGTCTTACCGCAGAAAATTTAAAGCAGGAAGCTGCGTATCTTCGTGGAGAAGGCCGCGCCAGTTTTGAACGGCCGTACGGATTGGCGTGGCTGTTGCAATTGTGCGTTGAATTGCGCGAATGGGACGACGATCAGGCGCGCGAGATGTCGGCTAATCTGCATCCGCTCGAAGACGCAGCAATCGAACGATTGAAGACATGGCTGCCGAAACTTTCGCATCCGGTGCGTATCGGCGAGCATGATCAGACAGCGTTCGGACTCGGCCTGGTGCTGGATTACGCGCGCTCAACTAAAAACGATTCCTTTGCCAGGTTGGTTGAAGATTCTGCGAGGAAGTTCTTTCTCTCTGACAAGGATTGTCCGCTCAATTACGAACCGTCGGGTGAAGATTTTCTGTCGCCTTGTCTGGGTGAAGCAGACGCGATGCGGCGCGTTTTATCGCAAACGGAATTCGCGAAGTGGCTCAACGATTTCATGCCGCAGATCCCGAAGACCGGAAACGGCGACTGGCTGAAACCGGTTGTGTCGCCCGATCCGAGCGATCCAAAGCTCGCGCATCTGGACGGGCTAAACCTGAGTCGCGCCTGGATGCTGGAAGGAATTCTGTCGGCGCTGCCACCGGATGATCCGCGGAGAGCGGCGCTGCAGGCTGCAGCGGACGCGCATCGGCGGGCAGGTCTCGCCGCGGTTACCGGCGCCCATTACGAAGGCGGACATTGGCTCGGCAGTTTTGCAGTTTATCTCACAACCCAGCGCGGGATCCAAAAAGAAGGAACGGCTGCGTCGCAGCAGGCAAAGAGCGTGCCGGAAAAGGCCGGGCCTTAATCGGCCGCGACAGTCCGCTCAGATTCGCGGCGAGATTTTCCTCCCGAAGGCTCCCAGGCGCGTCTTTGCCAGAACTCCTTCAGGTTTGATTGATTCCCGCGAAAAATGTTGCGCTCCGCCTTCTTAATATTGGCAACGCTGATCGGGTAAACGGAGCGCGGCCGAGCGCCTTTGCCGTCGCCACAATGTTGCCAAAGAGACCAGTAGCTCCACGGGGCCGTTGGGCGTGGCTCGTTGTGATAATTTGCCATCCATAGCCAACATTTCGCCAAAACGCTTCTCTGCCCGTTAGTCACCTTGCTGCTATTTATGGCCTGCCGCAGATGATATTCGCCGGAATAAATGCCCGGATATACGCCGGTGCGTTCGCGAATTCGCTCAACAAAAGCAACCGCCTGATCAACCCGCATCGTGCCACCGGGATAATGACCATTCTTCTCGAAATCAAGGACCAGCAGAACACCAGGGCCTCGCGCCCCCGAATCGACTTGCGCCCACGCGCTGGATACCGCGCTTAGAAAATGATCAGCCTGACGGACCGGATCGCTCCCGTTGGCGTAGTGATAGGCCCCCCAAAGCAAGCCAGCGCGTGTCGCTGCCACTTGCCGGTCCAGATATTTCGCGTCGCGTATGAAAGGCGGATAGCTGGCTTCATGAATCACACCGATAATGCCTTCGCGTTTCATCGCGGCAAAATCGGGGCGCATCATGTCGTAATGTGAAAGATTCACCACGCTGCTGGCGGAGAAGGCGCACGCCGGAACCGAAAGAAACAGGGCTGCAGCCCGCAAGATAGACAATCGCATCACGATCCCAAATGCAGCAGACCTATCGAGCCGCTGTCGTAAACTTGCAAGAGCATCTTTTCAACGGCTTGCGAATATTTCAGCTGTGACCGCGGCAGTCGTTGTACATCAAGACCAGGGCGGCCGAGGTCAGCGCCCTCGGCTACAGGGCGGCCAAATCAGCCGGTTCATTCAGATTCAGGAACAGTTTTCTTTCCAGCGATGTGACGGGCACTATTCGAAGTTTTCCCTCCATCGCCAGGCGGCCCGCCACGGTTTGCATTGAAAAATCCTTTCCGGAAAGTGCGCTCTGAACACTCGGGAGCGCTTCGTGCGGATAAATCGCCGCCAACGGCTCGAAGCGATCCTCGATTTTTGCAATCACGCCACGGCACGGCTCAATCTGATTACAAAGAAACGTCAGGTATTCTTCCGTCATGAACGGCATGTCGATCGCGAGTGCGAGCAGATATTGAGCGCGCATCCGCGTCAGTGATGCAGCCAGACCGCTGAGCGGCCCGCGTGATGGAAGATCGTCCGCGATAAACTGCACGTCGGCAGGACGCCAGACCGGATCGGTGCGCGCTGAAACGAAGATTTCAGTGGGCTCCAATTTCTGCAACAGTTCGAGCTGAATTTGCCAAAGCGGTTTTCCTCGAGATAGAAGCGTTGTTTTGTCCCTGCCCATCCGGTGCGATTCCCCGCCGGCGAGCAATACGGCGCTGATGTTCATGCCGCTGCGCTGGGAACGACCGCGGTCGACCGCAGCACGCCGTCGCTGAGAATTTTGGCGCGAAGACCGCCGTGGCCCCTCAAAAACTCTTCCGTGCCCGGTGCGAATGCGCGGTCCATCCAGTAACACGGCGCGCATTCCTGCGTTCCATAAAAGCGAACGCCTTGAATCTCAAATTCGTTATCGATGAACTCGGTGAGTTCGACGCCACGGGTGATCACGTTGCGCCGCGCTGTAGCTGGCGAGCAATCGTGCAAGTCGAGTGCAGCGCAAAGCTCATCGAAAACATCGACCGAAAAAAATGTGATCTGGCCTTTGTAGTCGTCCTTAAAATCGAAGTAACGATCGCCACGGACCCCACGGCCGGCGACACATTCGAGCACGGCCACTTCGATTATGGGGTGCGTGTCCGGCTCCCGACCGTGGTGACCAACGAAATTGTGCCCCGGCGAAATGTACAAGTGACAGATTTCCACCGGCTGCAACAATATCTGAAATCATTGTTGATGAAAGAACCGCATAGCATCAGCCCGGGAAGAATCATCCGGCGAAAAAAAGACGGTTCGCTCGAATATTTGCGCGACGATCTCACCATCGAAGAGCCGCTCGAGATTCGAATTGGCCGCAAAACTCTGGCTACGACCATGCGCACGCCCGGCAACGACGATGAACTCGCCGCTGGTTTTCTCGTGTCCGAAGCGATCGTGCGCAATCGAAGCGCGATCGAAAAGATTTCGCGAGATAGTGACAATAGAGTGATTGTCGATCTCGCCACCGATGTGACAGTGAGGCTAAACTCCGCCCAACGTTTCGGAACAATTTCATCGAGTTGTGGGTTATGCGGCAAGACGAGCATCGACGAGATCCGGCAAAATTTTCCAGCGATCGAGTCGGGCAAGGTTCGGCTCGATATCGAGATGTTACTATCGCTTCCGGAAAAATTGCGAAAGGCGCAGGGCGATTTCGCACGCACAGGCGGAATTCATGCCGCAGGAGTTTTTGATTCCAGTGGTGAATTGAAAATTGTTCGCGAAGACATCGGTCGCCATAACGCTTTGGACAAGGCGATTGGCCGCGCGTTCCTCGATCGATTGTTACCATTGAATCGATATGTTCTTCTGGTGAGCGGCCGCGCTTCATTCGAAATCGTGCAAAAAGCGCTGGCTGCTGGTATTCCCATCGTCGCTGCGGTCTCAGCGCCTTCAACGCTGGCTGTCGATTTTGCCCGGGAGAGCAATCAAACATTGATCGGATTTCTGCGTCCGCCATCGTTCAATATTTATTCGCACATCGAGCGCGTGATCTTGTAAGCGCTGTAGCCGAGGGCGCCGACCTCGGCAATCCAACGCGTTACCACGCGCACTGTCCGCGGTCAGGCCCGCGGCTATAGCATTAGCGCTGCGAGGCGAACACCGCTTCGGGATCGGCGCCGGAGACTTTGCCTACCGCGATCCAGCCGATTCGACTGACGAGCGCGCCGACTAAAAACGAAATTGCCGCCAAGGGGATGAACCCGAAGAAACGGAGAAGCAATGCGAGCGGTCCGTTAAGAACTTCGCCGATGCGAATGAACCAGCCGGTTCCGTGTTCGTGGATCGCGCGATCGGCTGCGCCATGTTTGTTAACGCTTAGCCAGATCAAAAGCACTGTCTCAACGGCTGCGGCGTAGAATCCGATGAAATTGAGCGCGGAAATTCGATGTCCGAACAATTCCAAGACAGCGGCGGCAGATCCCAATCCGGCAGTTCCAAAATGAATCGGCAGCAATGTGCGATGTAAAAACCACGCGGGAATAGCCGTTGCTCCAATGAGCACGCCGGTGTAAGTCGCGAGCAAAGTTCCAAAGATTGCCGCGCCAAAAATGAAAATCCCGGCGGCGAAGCTCAGGAGTTGATCAAGTGTGCCGGCGAAAATCTGATGCGCGTGCAATTCGAGCGCGATCAACCCCGGAACCGCGCAGGCGCCAAATGCTGTCAGAATCCACGCGCCCATCGACATGGCGGAGCGATGTTTGAACACGCGCAGCATGTTAAGGAAGAGATGCGGACGGCCCAGATCCAAGATCAGTAGAATTGGCGATAGAATGGCCCCGGCAATGGCGGCGAGCCACATCGCTGCGCGCGCAACATCGACATGATGAAACAGGACCGCTGCCAGCGCGATCACCGCCGACATCCCGGCAATGCCGCCAAAGAAAAAGTAGAGAGGAATTTCCCACGTCCAGACCGGCGGTTTGACTACAGGCTCCCCATAGTACCCGGGTTTTCTTGGAATTGGACCACCGATCACATCCACTCCGCGACCGGGCACAACACCTTCCTGCCACGCTTTCTCGCGTAGCTGTTCAAGCCGCTTTTCTGATGCCGGTGCGTCCATCAAGATGAAAATGCAAACGCCACCAGGGTGGCGATAATTGATGCGATTGCCGTCGCAAATGCAGCGGTCCACGCAGACTTCAAATAAATTGTCGGCACCTGTGGTTTCGGCGGAAGCCCATAAGCTTCCGGTTCGCCTAGCAATAAAAAGAACGCGTGGATACCGCGGACCGAAGTTTCCTGTGGATCGTAAAGTTGCGCATCTGTGTAGCCGCCCTCGCGCAGTTGATGAACACGCTGCTGACCTTGCGCGCGAAGGTCATCAAGCCGGCCGAACACAATGGACTCGGTTGGACACACCTTTGCACACGCGGGAACCAGTCCGCTCTTTTGTCGATCGTAGCAAAACGTGCACTTGAATGCGCCGCCGGCGTCTGGAAGTGGCGACGGCCGGCGATCGATCACGCCAAACGGGCACGACACGACGCAATATCCGCAGCCGTTACAGACATCGTTTTGCACAAGGACAGAGCCAACCTCGGTGCGCACGATTGAGCCGGTTGGACACGCTTCGAGGCAACCGGCTTCTTCGCAATGCTTGCAGACGTCGGACAGGAAAACCCAACGGAAGGGATCCTGGTCTAACGACATCGGGCCGGAGATTTGATTCCCTTTCGCGCGGTCCTGTTCGAGAAACATGACATGTCGCCAGGTCGATGCGCCGAGATGGCCGGTGTTGTCGTAAGAATTTCCCGACCAAGTGAAGCCGTCATCCGGCACCTGGTTCCATTCTTTGCACGCGACTTCGCAAGCCTTACAGCCGATGCAAACAGAAGGATCGGTGAAGAAGCCTACCTCGACGTGATCCTGCACGTACGAATGTTTGCTCTGATTCGTGCTATGAATTCCTTCGCCGATCATCGATTGTCGATCTTTCCTTCCAAGCCGTGACCGCCACCGGCTCTGGCGCAAGGCGCACCGGGCGGCGG
>Ga0193707_1000523_pt1 | contig 13316 bp, 14 predicted proteins | sample U3c2metaG_FD_143043 | JGI IMG/M metagenome (GOLD analysis project Ga0193707, IMG submission 143043) | Soil microbial communities from a riparian zone of the East river system, Colorado, United States - U3c2 | ecosystem: Environmental > Terrestrial > Soil > Riparian zone | place: USA: East River... | reverse complement strand
GAGACGCTGGCCAGCAACTCCAAGGCGAACGAGGACAAGAACGCCAGCCGCAGACTGCCCATCGACGCAACCCGGTGCTTGTCGGTCACCCGTCGTACGGCGGACTCCTGGGCCTTGGCGCGGCCGAACAGCTTCAGGGTGGGCAGTCCACCGACCACGTCGGCGAAGTGATGCGCCAGGACGGCCAGTGCGTGCTGGCGACGCCGGCTGCGGGGCTGCGTCGCCCAGCCGATCAAGGCCATGAAGATCGGGATCAACGGGAGGGTGACAAGGACGGTCCCCGCCGCGATGAGGTCACCGGTTGCCATCCACCCGACCACGCCGGCCGGCACAGTCGCCGCGAGTACGAGCTGTGGCAGGTAGCGGGCGAAGTACGGGTCCAGGTCGTCTAGTCCCTTGGTGAGCAGGGTTGTCAGCGCACTACTGCGTTCGCCGCTCAGCCAGACCGGTCCGAGCTTCAATGAGTGTTCGAGCACCTGTCGCCGCAGCGTCGACTTCACCGCGGCCGCAGCCCGCTGAGCGACCACCTCCTGCGCCCACACGAGCAACGCCCGCCCCACGACAACACCCGCCAGTCCCAAGGCCACACCGGCAACCGCATTGCCCCGCAGCACCACTCCGGCGATGCCGTGCGCCAGCAACACGGCCTGCACCACGATCAGCACACCGCTGGCGACACCGATCAGCACCGACGCGGCCAGGAAGACTCGAGCACCCCGGGCCCGGCGCAGCAACCGAGGGTCGAGCGGCTTCATGAGCTCGGCGCGGACGACACCACGACCGGCTCGACGCTGATGCGCTTGCGGAACACCCAGTACGTCCAGCCCTGGTAGAGCAGTACCAACGGCAGGAAGATCCCGGCAATGATCGTCAACACCTTCAATGTGTACGGCGTTGACGCCGCATCAACTGTTGTCAATGTTGATTGCGGATCAAGTGTTGACGGCATCACAGCCGGGAACATCGCGGCGAACAACGACACCACAGCCAGTCCGACGGCGAGCGCCGTACCGAGGAAGGCCCAGCCGTCGCGCCGCCGGAGGTTCGCCACCAGACCGGCCGCGAAGGCGACGACCGCGGCAACCGCCACGACGACCGAACCCGTGTCGCCACGCAACGCCTGCGCCCACGACAGGAAGCCGATCGCCGGCACGGCGGCGATTACGCCGGCGCGCGAGGCCAGCCGGTTCGCGCGCCGGCGAAGGTCGTCCGTCGTGCGCAGGGCCAGGAAGATCGCGCCGTGCGTGACGAAGACCGCCGCGAAGGTGAGGCCACCGAGCAACGCGAACGGACTCAGCAGATCGCCGAGGTCGCCGACGTACTCGAAGGACACGTCCAGCGGTACGCCGCGGACCAGGTTGGCGGAGGTGATCCCCCACAACACCGCCGGGAGCACCGAGCCGATCGTGATCAGCAGATCCATCCGTCCACGCCAGGCCAGGTCGTCCCGCTTGCCGCGGTACTCCAGCGCGACCCCGCGCAGGATCAGCGCCACCAGGACCGCGAACAGGGGCAGGTAGAACCCGCTGAACAGCGTCGCGTACCACTCCGGGAACGCCGCGAACGTCGCCCCGCCGGCCACGATCAGCCACACCTCGTTGCCGTCCCAGACCGGCCCGATCGTGGTGATCACCGCCCGCCGCTCGGGCTCGTTGCGGCCCAGCACCCGCAACAGCATCCCGACCCCGAAGTCGAATCCCTCGAGCACGAAGTACCCGGTCCACAGCCCCGCGATCGCGAGGAACCATACCGTCGTGAGTTCCATCAGACCTCCTCAGTCCGCGAACCGGCAGTAGGCGAAGGACAGCGGCTTCTCGGCCTCGTCCGTCGAGTCGTCCGGCGAATCAAGGTCCGCGGGCGCGTCCGTCCCAGCCAGCCCGCCGCGGATGGTCCGGAACATCAGCTTCACTTCGACCACCGCGAGCACGCCGTACAAGGCGGTGAACCCGACCAGCGACGTGATCACCTCGGCACTCGTCGTCCCCGGCGACACACCCGATGCCGTCGGCAACAATCCGAACACCAGCCAGGGTTGTCGCCCGGTCTCGGTGAAGATCCAGCCGAAGCAGTTCGCCGCCAGCGGCAGCAGCGGCAGCGGGAGCGCCAGCCAGACCAGCCACCGGCTCGGCGCCCGGCCGCGGCGGGTTGCCCAGAGCAACCACAGCGCGATCGCCGCGGACGCCATCCCGACCCCGATCATCAGCCGGAAGGTCCAGTAGGTCAGCGGGATGTTCGGCTTGTACGAGCCCGGTCCGTACAGCTGCTCGTACGCCTGCTGCAGCGAGTTGATCCCCTTCACCTCACCGTCGAAATGACCGGTGGCCAGGAACGACAGCAGGTACGGCAGTTTGACCGAGAAGATCTCCTTCGACCAGCGTGCCGACGGTGAAGATCGAGAACGAGGCCGGTTTCTCCGTCTCGTACAGCGCCTCGGCCGCCGCCATCTTCATCGGCTGCACCTCGGTCATCACCTTGCCCTGCCGGTCCCCACTGAGCGCGACCCCGGCACTGGCCACGATCACGATGACGGCCCCGATCTTCAGCGCCGTACGGAAAACGTCCGTGTCCACGGACGGCCGCCGGACCAGGTGCCAGAGGGCGACGCCGGCCACGAACGCGCCGCCGACCATGAAGGCGGCGAAGATCGTGTGCGGGTAGGTGACCAGCACGACCTTGTTGGTCAGCACCGACCACAGATCGGTCAGCTCAGCCCGGCCGCGCGCGCTGTTGTAGCGGAAGCCGACCGGGTTCTGCATCCAGGAGTTGGCCGCGAGGATGAAGTACGCCGACAGTTGGGTGCCGAGCACCACCATCCAGATGCACCCGAGGTGGACGAGCCGGGGCAACCGCTCCCAGCCGAAGATCCACAGCCCGATGAAGGTCGACTCGAGGAAGAACGCGAGCAGTCCCTCGAGCGCCAGCGGGGCGCCGAAGACGTCCCCGACGAAGCGCGAGTAGTCGCTCCAGTTCATCCCGAACTGGAACTCCTGCACGATGCCGGTGACCACACCCATCGCGATGTTGATCAGGAACAGCTTCCCGTAGAACTTGGTCAACCGCAGGTACTTGTCCTTGCCGGTCCGGTACCACGCGGTCTGCAGGCCGGCGGTGATCGCGGCCAGCGAGATCGTCACCGGGACGAAGAAGAAGTGGTACACGGTGGTGATCGCGAACTGCCAGCGGGCCAGATCCAAGGTGTCCACGACACGGCCTCCCGAGCCCATCTACGACATGACGTAGTAGATGCTAGCGCGGATCTACTACATTGTGTAGTTATACTCGTCACGTGGCGACTGAGGACAAGGCACCGCGCCCGTTGGGCGACCTGGAGCGGCTGGTGATGGAGCAGCTCTGGGCAGCTCCGGCTGCGCTGACCGTGCGTGAGGTGCACGAGCAACTGGCCGGCACCCGGGAGCTCGCCTACACCACCGTGATGACGGTGCTCGACCGGCTGGCGAAGAAGAAGCTGACCGAGCGCAAGCGCCACGGCAAGGCCTGGCGGTACCGGGCCGCGGCGCCGCGGGAGGAGCTCGCCGCCGACCTGATGCGCGACGCCCTCGACCGCGCCGGCGACCGGCGTGAGGCCCTGGTTCGCTTCGTCGGCCAGGTCACTGACGAAGAAGCCGCCCTCCTCCGTGAGGCGCTGGCCCGGTTGGGGGACGACGGCGAGGCCTCGGGGCGGCAGGAGGCCGGACTCGGGTGATCACCCCGGTCCTGCTCGCCGCATTGGCCCTGGTGCTCACCGGACCGGCGCCGGCCCTCCTGGCACGGTCCAGCTGGCCCTACCGGATCCCCCGCGCCGCCGTCGCACTCTGGCAAGCGATAGCGCTCGCCGCGGTCCTGGCCGCGCTAGGAGCAGGCATAGCCCTCTCCTACTCCACCGCGGGCCAACCAGGCCAGCCCCGCTTCGACCCGTCCTCCCCCAGGGACCTCCTGGCAGCAGCCATCCTCGCCATGACCGCTCTGGTCCTGGTGAGGCTGCTCTGGGCGGCCGGACGAGTAGCCATCGGTACGCGCGCCCGCCGCAAACGTCACCGCGATCTAGTGGACGTGCTGGCCACACCGGACGGTCTGGTCCCCGGTCTGCGCGTCCTGGCCGAGCAGACGCCGCTCGCCTACTGCCTACCGGCTCTCCGCGGCGCCCGCGTCGTCGTATCGGTCGGTGCCCTCGACCGACTCGATGAGAGCGAGCTGCACGCCGTACTGGCGCATGAGCAGGCTCACCTGCGCGCACGGCACGACCTGGTGCTCGAGGCTTTCACCTCACTGCACATGGCCTTCCCGCGCTGGGTCCGCAGCGACGTCGCATTGGAGCAGGCAGGCACGCTGGTAGAGCTGTTGGCGGACGACGATGCCCGTCGACGCAACGGCCCACGTCCGCTGGCCCGAGCCCTCGTCGCCCTGGCCGGGTCACCCGCTCCGGAGACAGCACTAGCGGCAGCCAAGTCGGCGACAGTACTGCGCGTTCAGCGCCTGGCCGGCCCGGAGCCCCGCGAGCGCTGGCTCTCCGCCGCAACGTACGCCGGTGCCGCAGCGCTACTGATCCTGCCGACGATCACCGTCGCCGCCCCGATCGTGAAGGCGATCGTGGACGCGATCAGTTAGCCGGCTGGTACCGCAGCAGGACGCCGCCCTTCGCCCACGGCCTGGCCTCGATCAGCTCCAGGCCGACCGGCGAGCCACCACTCGGGAACGCGCTCTTGCCCGTGCCCAGCAGCACCGGGCAGATCCGCAACTGCACCTCGTCGACGAGGCCGGCCTGCAGCAGCGAGTGGAACAGCGTGATGCTGCCCCACAAGATGATGTCCTTGCCGTCCTGCTCGGCCTTGAGCTCCCGCACCGCGTCGATGTCGCGAACGACCATGCCGGGCTCGTACCGTCCCCACGGCGCACTCTCGAGCGTCGTCGACACGACCACCAGGCGCAGCGCGTTGAGCTTGGGCGCGATCGCTTCGTCGGCCGATGCGTCCGTCGGCCAGAAGGCGGCGAACAACCGGTACGTCTCGGCCCCGAGCAGCATCGTGTCGACGTTCTTGAGCAACGCGAGATTGTCGGCGTCCGCCTTGTCGGCGATGGTGTCGAAGAAGTCCAGCCCGCCGTCCGGCCCAGCTGCGTACCCGTCGAGCGTGACGTACTCCTGAAAGATCAGTCGCCTCATCCAGCGAGGCTACCCGACATGTTTCCCCTCACCGCGGGCCACGGCCAGCAGCACGAGCCCCGACAGAACCAGCAGAACAACCATGGTGACGACGAATGTCAGCACTTCTCTCCCCGAATCCCCACAACTCCCACAACCCCAACTCACAGGGCATGACGCTCTCAGTGCGCCAAAAGTTCCCCGAACGCCTTGGCGATCTCGTCGACCTGCCATTCCAGCGTGGCCGGCGACACCACCAGCTCGACCAACGACCAGCCTGGTACGTCGGCCGGCTGCCAGCGACCGCAGATCGACTCCCGCGTCCGCTCCATCCGCTCGACCGCGGACACCTCGATCGCCTCGGCCGCACGCGGCGCGTAGAGCCGGAACGAGTTGGTGTGCGGCGGCTCCGGGAAGACGCGGAATCCCTCGCTCTGCAAGGCCATCGCGAGCTCGACGGCCCGCTGGTACAGGTCGCCCATCACCGGCAGCACTGTCCGCAGTCCCTCCCGCGCGGACAGTGCGTACGGGAAGAGCGAGTAGAGGTTGCCACCCAGCCGGCGCTGCCACCGGCGTACCTCGGCGATCACGTCCTCGGGCCCGGCCAGCGCGGCACCGCTGATACCGCCCAGCACCTTGTAGAACGACACGTACACCGTCGAAGCGAGTGCGGTGATCTCAGCTAGGCTGTGCTCCAGGTACGGCGTGCTCTCCCACAGGCGAGCGCCATCCAGATGCAGTGGTACGCCGCGCTCCGCACAAGACTCGGCGAACACCACCAGCTCGTCCCAGGACGGCAGGACGAACCCGGCATCGCGCAGCGGCAGCTCCAGCGTCACCGCCGCCAGCTTCCCGGGGATCGCGACCAGCTCGTCCGGCCGGGGCTGCCGCGGCTCGGACGTCAGCCGCTCGATCCGGAGGTGATGCACCTCCTCGAGGGCGTTCAGTTCATGCACCAGCAGGTGTGAGAGCCCGTGCACTGCGATCCGGCTGGTCCCCGCGCGGTCGGCGTGCACCCGCAGGACGCTCTGCTGGGCCATGATGCCGGTCGGCAGGAAAACAGCCGCCGGCTTGCCCAGCAGGTCGGCGGCTTCCTGCTCCAGCGCCGCGACCTCACCACCACTGCCGTAGCTGTCGGTCTCGTCCTCAGTGGCGACCTCAGCGAGTCTCCGCAGCTTGTCCGGCACAGACTCCCGGCGATGGGACAGCCAGCGCTCGCAGTCGTCGGCCGCCGCCTTACGCCGCGCCTTAAGGTCGTCAGAGGTAGTAGTCGCCACGGCCCTATCCTCTCGCGCCCGCGCAACCGGGTTTGACGTCTCAGACGGTCGCGGTCACCACGTGCTGGCCCTGGATGGTCTTGATCTCCACTGACCGCACCTGGTCGAGTGGCACGAGGACTCCGCCACCGAAGGCGCTGCCTTCGCGGGCTGCCTTCGCGGACACCACCCAGCTGCCTGCGACCCAGGACTTGCCGGTGCTGTCGGTGACGAGCATCTCGCACTCGGCCCCGGCCTTCAGGCCCTTGATGCTCACCCGGACCCAGCTCCACCCGACCCGCGGCTCCACCGTCGCCGCCATCGTCGTACCGGTGGTGGTGTCGGTCGCGGTGACCTCCTTGTAGCCGGCTGCGGGCTCGTCCGCCTGCGGTGCGGTCTGCCGGCCGAGGACTACCCCTCCACCGAGCGCACCGGCCACCACTACGACCGCGGCAGCCACCAGCAGCCAGCGGCGGGAGCGCCGCTTGGCCGGAGCCGGAGCCGACGCAGGCTCGGGAGACAGCTCCCGTACCTCTCGCAGCGTCCGCTGCAGCAGCAGGTCGCCGCCCTCGGGCGGACCCTCCAGGAACGCCTCCGGCGGCACCTCGCCGAGGAAGTCCTTCATCTGCGCCAGCTCGGCCAGCTCGTCGCGGCACTCGGCACACGTCGCCAGGTGCTCGTCGACCTCCTGGACCTCGGCCGGCTCCAGCGCGCCCAGGGCGTAGGCGCCCAGCTGCGTACGGTCGTGCTCACTCATCGGGTCACCTCCCCTTTTTCTGGAGCCAATACAGACGGTCCGGCGATCACCGCGCGCAGAGCCCGGAGGGCGTAATACGATCTCGATTTCACGGTACCGGGCGGGACGCCCAGTTCCTTCGCGGCCTCGGCCACCGACCGGCCGCGGTAGTACAGCTGCACCAGCACCTCGCGATGCTCCGCTGACACCTTGTCCAGGGCCTCCAGCACCACCATCTTGTTCACCACTGACTCGGAGTGGTCACCTTCCACCGGTGGCCGGTCTACCACGTCCGCCACCTCGGCCGGCCGCGCCGCACGGGCTCTGGCGCGGTCGGTGACGATGTTGCGCGCCACGGTCAGCAACCAGCCGCGGACAGAACCCCTGCCCTGTGCCAGGTCATCGGCGTGCTTCCACGCCCGGACCAGAGTCTCCTGTACGACGTCCTCCGCCGCGGCCCTGTCACCGGTGAGGCGGGTCGCGTACGCCAGCAGGCTGCGCCCGTGTTCGGCGTACAGGGCGCGGATCAGCGTCTCGGCAGCGTCCGGGCCCGGGTAGTCACCCACCGTCCGTACGATAGGGGATTCCCCGCCCTTGGCAATGGCGGGGATCCACCGGAGGATCTCAGTAGCCGTTGCCATTGCCGCCGCTGGACGGCTGAGTGGTGATCTTCTTGCCGTCCGCGCCCACCACCCACCAGATGCCACCGACCGCCTGGCCCTTGGCGTCACCGGCCTTGGCGTCACTCGCGAACAGGTAGATCGGCAGTCCGTCGAGCGTCAACTGCTTGCTGCCGTCGGACCGAGTGACAGTGCCGACCACGGACGCGTCGATCCCGTCCAGCTGTGGAGTCCCGTCACCGGCGGCCACCGCCGGCCACTTGGCCAGGCAGTCGCCCTCGCAGTTCGACTTGCCGGAGGTGTCCTTGTCGAACACGTACACGGTCCGCCCGTTGCCATCGACAACGACCTTGCCGAGGCCGGCGACGTCCGCGGTCGCCAGCTTCGCCCCGCCGCCCGCGGCCTGGCTGGTGGACGGCGCCGTACCGGAACCGGATCCCGAGCCCGAGTCGTCCCCACCACCACACGCGGTCAGCCCGGCCAGGCCGAGCACCACCACACCGATCACACTGCCCAGTCGCTTCATCAGGTCCTCCTCGATTGACCGATCGTCACCCGCCACACGTGCGGAACCGGCGACCGGTTCAACCGGGAGGGATATCGTCTGGGTCCATGAGCCAAGAGATCCCGGCCGCGGTGCGGCGTGCGCTCACCGCGATCGACGAGCAGGACAACGACGCGTTCGTCGCGGCCTTCGCCGCGGGAGGCTACGTCGACGACTGGGGCCGCCAGTTCCGCGGTCACGACCGGATCCGCTCCTGGAGCGAGAACGAGCTGATCGGCAAGCGGGCGACCTTCACCGGCACCGAGGTCTCCACCCCGGGCAACCCGCTCACGATCCTGACTCAGGTCGGCGGCGACGGCTTCAACGGCCCGTCCCACTTCACCTTCGATGTCCAGGACAACCAGCTCGCCTCGATGACGATCACGGCCTGAACAACGCCCTGCGGCGCGCCTCGCCGTCCCCTTCAGTCGATTCCATCGTCGCCACACCACCTGCACCCGCCCCCAACCGTCACCTTGTGCACCGATCAGCCATTTTCGACCTGATAAGTGGACGAACGGTGCACAAGGTCGGACTGGATGACTGATTCCAAGGGGTGTTGGTCCGGTGTGGTCTCACACGTGCTCAGTAGCCGGCTGGTGGCCCGGCCTGTGTGGTTCGGGGAGTTCTACTGGTCGTTCGAGGGTGCGTAGTGCTCCCCAACCAGCCCACCCAGGCACATGCCCGGCCGACCGCGGTTACGGCGTCGGCCGTTCGTCCCGGCGCACAGCCTGCTCAGACCGGCTCGGGTTCGCGGATGCGTTGGGAGATGACCGCGGAGACACCGTCGCCGCGCATAGTGACGCCGTACAGGGCGTCGGCGACCTCCATGGTGCGCTTCTGGTGGGTGATGACCAGGAGCTGGCTGTTCTCGCGGAGCTCCTCGTAAATCTCCAGCAGGCGCCCGAGGTTGGTGTCGTCGAGTGCCGCCTCGACCTCGTCGAGGATGTAGAACGGCGACGGGCGGGCCTTGAACAGCGCCACCAGGAACGCGACCGCGACCAGCGAGCGCTCACCGCCGGACAGCAGCGACAGCCGCTTCACCTTCTTGCCCGGCGGGCGCGCCTCGACGTCGATACCGGTGCCGAGCATGTCGTCCGGGTCGGTCAGGACGAGCCGGCCCTCACCACCCGGGAACAGCCGGCCGAACACGCGCTCGAAGGCGGCCTCGACATCGCGGTAGGCCTCGGTAAAGACCTGCTCGACCCGTTCGTCGACCTCCTTGACGATGTCCATCAGGTCCCGCCGGGACTTCCGCAGGTCGTCCAGCTGCTCGGACAGGAACCGGTGCCGCTCCTCCATCGCGTCGAACTCCTCCAGCGCGAGCGGGTTGATCCGCCCGAGCTGGTTGAGCGCGCGCTCGGCCTGCTTCAGCCGCTTCTCGACCTTGGTCCGGTTGAACGGCTCGCCCTCGAGCTCCAGCGTGTCCTCGTCGCCGTCCTTCGGCAGCGGCGGCACCAGCTGGTCCGGCCCGTACTCCGCGACCAGGGCGTCGACCTCGATGCCGAGCTCGCCGAGAGCCTTCTCGTACAGCTGCTCCAGCCGCATCTTCTGCTCGGCCCGCGCCAGCGCGTCCCGGTGCACGGTATTGGTCAGCTGCTCCAGCTCGGAGCTGAGGTTGCGCGTCGCGGACCGGGCCTGCGCCAGGGCCTGCTCGCGGTCCCCCCGCTGCGCCTGGATCGCCGCCCGCTCGGATGCGGCGAGCTGCAGCGAGGATTCCAGTCGCGCCAGCACGTGCCCGGCGGCCAGGTGAACGGCCTGCGCCGCGTCCGCCTGCCGAGCCCGGCGCGCCGCTCGCGCGATCGCCCTGGCCCGCGCCTCGCGCTCCTGCCGCGCCGCACGCTCCAGCGAGTCGGCCCGACCGGACAGTGCCCGGGCCCGCTCCTCGGTGGTCCGCAGCGCGAGCCGTGACTCCATCTCGGCCGCCCGGCCGGCCTTGGCCGACTCCGCGAGCCGGTCCCGCTGGGAGGTGTCCGGCTCGTCGCCGTCCTCGTCGAACTGCTCGGCGTCGGTGAGACGCTCCTCCAGCTCGGCCAGGCCGGACAGGTTCTTGTCGCGCTCCTCCTCGGCCGCCGCGATCGCCTCGGCCATCCGCTGCGCCTCGCCGCGGGACGCCTTCGCCAGCGACCCGAAGTGCGCCAACTGCTCGGCCACGGCCGCCATCGCCGCGTCCGACTCGTGCAGCCGGGCCAGCGTGATCTCGGCGGACTCCTTCTGCCGGGACCGCTCCTGCTCCAGCCCCGCCAGCTCGAACCGCAGCCGCTCGCTGCGCGCCGTCGCCTCGGTCAGCTTCTCCGCCGCCTCGTCGACCGCGGACTGCACCTCGATCAGGCTCGGCGCCGCGTCCGAACCGCCGTACGCGAAGTGCGCCCCGAGTACGTCGCCGACGCGCGTGGTGCAGGTGACGTCGGGAAGGTTCCGCAGGAGCGACCGGGCGGCCGCGACATCGTCCACCACGGCGACCTTGCGCAGCAGCCGCCGCAACGCGGGCCGCAGGGTCTCCGGGCAGTCCACTACATCAACGGCGTACGACGCTCCGTACGGAAGCGGCGGCCACATCGCGTAGTCGTCGGCCGGGGCGTCCCCCAGCAGCATCCCGGCACGGCCGAGATCGTGCTGCTTCAGGTGCCCGACAGCCTGCAGGGCCGCCTCGGTGTGGGTGACCGCGACAGCGTCGGCGGCCTCGCCGAGCGCGGCCGCGATCGCGGTCTCGTAGCCGGACCGCACGCTCAGCAGGGCGGCCACCGAACCCATCAGGCCGTTCACCTGCTCGGAGGCGGCCAGCAGGGCGCCGGCGCCGTCCTTGCGGTTCAGACCGAGCTCGAGGGCTTCCTTCCGCGCGGCCAGACCGGTGCGCTCGCGCTCGGCGTCGCGCTCCTCGGCCCGCAGCTTCGCCAGGCGCTCGTCCATCTCGTCGAGGACCGCCTGGGCGGCCTCGTACTGATCGTCGAGCCCCTTCTCACCGGCATCCAGGCCAGCGACCTGGGTCTCCAGGGCGGTGAAGTCGTGCTGCGCCTTGGCGGCCCGGGCCTCGGCCTCGCGCATATTGCTGGCGAGACGGCCGATCTCGGACTCGGCGGCGGCCGCGCGGCTCTTCAGTGCGTTCACCTGGCCGGTCAGCCGGGCCAGACCCTCACGGCGGTCGGCGGCGGCCCGGATCAGCGCGGAGATCCGGCGCTCCTCCTCGGCCTCCTGCGCCTCCAGCTGCCGGCGGCGCTCGACGGCCTCGGCGAGCAGCTCGGAATGTGCCTCGACCTCGGCCTCGATCTGCGCCTCGGTCTCGCGGACCCGGGCGGCCTCCAGCTCGAGCTGCTCGGGGTCGCGACCCGCCCGCGGCTCGTCGGCCTCGTCGTTCAGCGACCGGATCCGGTCCGCCGCGATCCGGGCCGTACCTTTGATCTTCTCGCTGAAGCCGGACAGCTGGTACCAGGTGTCCTGGGCGGCCTGCAGGGCCGGCGCGTCCTCGCGCAGCGCGTCCTCGAGCTCGGCCTCCAGCTCGCGGGCCTCGCGCAGCTTGGCCTCGGTCTCGCTCCGGCGCTCGGTCAGCGCGGCCTCGTCCCGCAGTTCGGCCTCGAGCGCGGACTGGGCCTGGACGATGTCGTCGGCGAGCAGCCGGGCCCGCCCGTCTCGGACCTCCGCCTGGATCGTCACCGCGCGCCGGGCAACCTCTGCCTGGCGCCCGAGCGGCTTCAGCTGGCGGCGGATCTCGGCAATCAGGTCGCCGAGGCGGTGCAGGTTGCCCTCGGTGGCCTCCAGCTTCCGGATCGCCTTTTCCTTGCGCTTGCGGTGTTTCAGGACACCGGCCGCCTCCTCGACGAACCCGCGCCGGCCCTCGGGCGTGGCGCGCAGGATCGAGTCGAGCTGGCCCTGGCCGACGATGACGTGCATCTCGCGGCCGATCCCGGAGTCGCTGAGCAGTTCCTGGACGTCGAGCAGCCGGCAGTTCTGGCCGTTGATCTGGTAGTCGGAGCCGCCGTTGCGGAACATCGTCCGGCTGATCGTCACCTCGGCGTACTCGATCGGCAGCGCGCCGTCGGTGTTGTCGATGGTGAGCACCACTTCGGCGCGGCCCAGCGGGGCGCGGCCGGAGGTGCCGGCGAAGATGACGTCCTCCATCTTGCCGCCGCGCAGCGACTTGGCGCCCTGCTCGCCCATCACCCAGGCGAGGGCGTCGACGACGTTGGACTTGCCGGAGCCGTTCGGGCCGACGATGCAGGTGATGCCCGGTTCGAAGTTCATCGTCGTGGCCGACGCGAACGACTTGAAGCCGCGGAGCGTCATGCTCTTGAGGTACAAAGCGATGCTCTCCAACCCGTGAAAGGACAGACGATACCGAAGGAACCGCCATAACTGCACATGACGCCAGTACTGCTCGTGACGCTGCCGCTACCCGGGGGAAGTAGTTCCGCTTCGCAGTCTACAAACAGATGCGCGCGAACCAGTGGAGGCCGACCGATCAGATGACCGGCAAAAGGTCAGAGAGCACAACATTCGATGCACAGAGAACCGGCGGGGGCCCGGACGGGGGCCACCGCCGTGGTAGTGCGGACGGTAGAGATGGAACTCTGTTGTCGCGGCTCGGGTCCTCAGACCGAAGCAGGGGCGCGCAGTGCCTCGTCGACGGTGAGCAGCCGGCCCTCGTGGACCTGTGCGACGAGGTGGTCGTTCTCTGCCTGCAGGCGCATCACGTGCGCCTCCAGATCGGCGACACGCCGGTTGAGCAGACGAACCTGCTCGAGCATGCGCGGGTCAGTGCCTCCAAGGTGCCCTAGAAGAGCCTTGGCCATTGTGCTGTCCTCCGGAAGGGTTCTGGCCGGTCGCGCTCCTGGTCGGGCGGGGGCCACGAAACAGAGAGCGCCGAAAATGTGTGCCGTCTTTCAGGGTGACACCGGCGGAGCCGACGGTCAACCTGGGCCACACTTATTAACGATACCTCGCTCACCAGCGGACCTGGCGCGGAACCGGCTGACATTTCGGGCACCGGTACGACGAACGGTTCATGAATGGCTCCCGCCGAATCGGC
>Ga0193707_1000522_pt1 | contig 13322 bp, 9 predicted proteins | sample U3c2metaG_FD_143043 | JGI IMG/M metagenome (GOLD analysis project Ga0193707, IMG submission 143043) | Soil microbial communities from a riparian zone of the East river system, Colorado, United States - U3c2 | ecosystem: Environmental > Terrestrial > Soil > Riparian zone | place: USA: East River... | reverse complement strand
ATAACGTATGAGCGCGGCGCCAGGCTGATTACCGGCGATAGGCACCTGCCAGGATGGGAGCAGATGCAGGCCGAAGAATCCAAAGTCGCGGCACTCACTTCGAAAAGGTGATGTCGCGTTCTCCGTCTTGAGGGATCCAGCCCCCGTATGTCCCCGTGCGTACCCTCTCGTATACCGATCTCACACGCTCCGCCTCGTTTTGCCTGTGGTTCCTGGTGGCTGTCGGTCCGCATATCCCGGACAAATCGGAATGGGCTTGCCCGGCCGCAAATGCTTCTATGCTCGGTCTCGTCATGTAGATCTCGGGGGCTACGGCGATTCAGGCTTGGTTCGAGCCTGCTCATCGCTCTCGCGATAATGTCTTCTTTAGGCGTACTTTTGCGACTTTTGCAGGGAGTCTTGTTCTTGGTCGCCCACTAACGTAGGCAGGGAGCCTGCCGGCCGGCCGAAGTAGTGCCCTGCAGGCTCATTTGCGAGACAATGGTGCCAAGAGGCATCTCAATGAAACCGACCTCCGTTTGGCGCAGACTTGCCGGAGCACTCCTGGGCTTCCTACTACTAGCGCTTTCCAGCCCCGCCTCCGCCGAGGTGCTGAAGATTGTCGTTGACGATCCGATCCATCCCATCACCGATGAGTACATTGGACGCGCCCTGGCGGAGGCCGAGCGCAATAAAGACCAGGCGTTGCTAATCGAGTTGAATACGCCCGGTGGCTTGCTGGAGTCCACCCGTCACATTATCGAGAAGATTCTGGCCTCGCCAGTTCCGGTGATCATCTACGTCACGCCCGGCGGCAGCCGCGCAGCGTCAGCGGGCTTCTTCATCATGGAAAGCGCCGATGTGGCGGCCATGGCGCCCGGCACCAATACCGGCGCGGCTCATCCTGTAACCCTGGGCGGCGGCAAGGTGGACGACGTCATGAAAGAAAAGATGGAGAATGACGCCGCCGCGCTGATGCGGTCGGTTGTCTCCAAGCGTGGACGCAATGTCGAAGCGGCCGAAAGCACGGTGCGCCAGTCAAAGTCCTTTACCGAGCAAGAGGCGCTCTCCCAGAAGCTGATTGACTACGTGGCGGCAAACGAACAAGACCTCCTGAAACAGATGCAGGGCAAAACCGTTAGGCGTTTCGACGGAAAAACTATCACGCTTAACCTGGCCGGCGAACCGGTTCGGCCGTTCAACATGACGCTCAGGCAGCGGATCCTCGCCTTCATCATGGATCCCAACATCGCGTTCATTCTTCTGGCCATCGGAGCGCTGGCGCTCTATGCCGAGTTCAATCATCCCGGCGCCGTGGTGCCTGGAACCGTGGGAGTGGTATTCATCCTGCTCGCAGTTTTCGCGCTCAATCTGCTGCCAACACGTTTTGCGGCCGTGGTTCTGATCCTGGCTGCGTTCGCTTTGTTCGCGCTGGAAGCCAAGTTTTCTGCTCATGGCGTTCTGGCGATCGGCGGAATGGTCACCATGGTCCTGGGTGGATTGCTTCTCGTGGACGCTCCCATTCCGGAAATGAGAGTGCATCTGCTGACCGCGCTGGCGGTAAGTATTCCGCTGGGAGCCATCACAGTGTTCCTGATGAGTATCGCCCTGAAGGCGCAGGCCAACAAAGTGGTTACCGGCGCGCAGGGATTGGTCGGAGAAATTGGCATTGCGCAGACACCGCTTTCGCCGCACGGTAAGGTGTTCGTTCACGGTGAACTTTGGGACGCGACCTCGGCAGTAAACGTCGCCGCGGGCCAAGCCGTAGTGGTCGTCAATCTGGACTCAATCTGGACGGCCTACGGTTGAAAGTCGATATGTCTTCCACCGTTCCATGAGCTCCGGCAGAGACTATGAGTTGACGGCGGCATTGGCATCATACGAGGCACCCCCATTTTCCCGGGCAGATGCCATCTCGGTAGGCAATTTGCGATACAATCCGCCTCAGCAGCGTTCTTGAAAATGGGCGCGGAGGCTTATCGATGGGTCTTTCGTTTTCGGCCATCGCCACTATCGTCGTTGTTTTTTACCTCTTCAGCTCGATCAAGGTCCTGGCCGAATACGAGCGGGGTGTGATCTTCCGTTTGGGTCGCCTGCTCGGCCACGAAAAAGGACCCGGCGTAGTTCTGGTATTTGCGCCAATTGACCGCATGGTGCGCATTTCGCTGCGCCAGGAAGCGATGGAAGTCCCGCCTCAGGACATCATTACCCGCGACAATGTCACCCTGAAAGTGAACGCCGTCATCTTCCTGCGCGTGATCGATCCTCGGAAGGCAGTGGTTGAAGTTTCAAACTACGTCTATCAGACCTCGCAGTTCGCGCAGACCACATTGCGTTCGGTGCTAGGCGAACAGGAACTCGACGAACTACTCTCCCATCGCGAAAAAATCAACCTGCGGCTGCAGAGCATTCTGGACACGCACACCGCGCCTTGGGGCGTGAAAGTCACCAATGTGGAAGTGAAACAGGTGGACATGCCCGAGTCCATGTTGCGCGCCATGGCCAAGCAGGCCGAGGCAGAACGCGAAAAGCGCTCCAAGATCATTCACGCCGAAGGGGAATTTTCCGCTGCCCAGCGTCTGGTTGACGCCGCCGCACTGTTGGCCAAGGAACCGGTCAGCGTGCAGCTGCGCTATCTGCAGACTCTGACTGAAATTGGCGTAGAGAAAAACACCACTGTGGTCTTCCCGGTCCCGGTGGATTTCTTCACCGGGCTGCAGAAAATGCTGGGAAAGGCAGACGGCCCGCTCCAGGCGGAAAAGAGCTGAACGATCTCCTGCCGATGGGATCAAAGTGAAGCGGGGTAAACATGGCGAGCGCTGAAGACACAGAAATTACGCTGGGCACGGGCAAGATGCTGCTCCGGCAGTTAGGGGTAACAGCCCCCGACCGCCCTCTGATCTCACTTTCTACAAGGCCGTGGGACAGAAGGACCCGAATGCTCAGCTGGCGGCGAACAGTACAGACACGCCTTCGAACCCGAAGGCTGCCCCCAATTCGCCACCTGCCGACAATAATGCGCCGCCGGACCTTACCGCCGTTTCCCCTCAGAGCGCTTACTACGTGCAGGTTGCCGCAGTCAGCAAGCAGGAAGACGCCGGAGCACTGGTCGATGCCTTGAAGAAAAAGCAATACACGGCCTTCGCAACCGCGCCAGGAGACAAACTGTTCCACGTCCAAGTCGGTCCTTTTTCCGACGTCAAGGATGCTGAGCTTGCCCGCGGCAAGCTGGTGAGCGATGGGTACAATCCCATTCTGAAGAAGTGAGGGTGGACTTCGGCGCCCGACGACCCCCCCGACCAAGGCACAATCCGCACACGAGGTAGGAATTGAGGACCTCAGTCTGAGGTCCGAGTCAGACATCCGGCCACCCGGACCTTTGCTCCTTCCACGGGTCTCCGCGCATCTGATAGCCGTTCTGTTCCCAAAATCCTGGCGCGTCGCGGTCCGGGAACTCCAAGGCGCGCAGCCATTTTACCGATTTCCAGGGGCAAAGATGGGGAACGATCAGACGCCAGGAATAGGGTGTTCAGCCGTCAGCGCGCTCGCCGTCGGGGTGGGTTGCCAGCAATACGTCCTCCCGGTCGTTGGATATAAGCGCCTGCGCAGCCAAAAGGGTGAGTCGGTCGCTTTGCTTGGACCTGATGACCAGATTCAATCACGGGGAGACGGATGGTCTGCCCGTCCATCTTTTCGGCGTGAGCACCCGGCAAGTATGCCTACGCCCGTGTACTGCTTGGAGGTGGGGCGCTGTAACCAAGGAAGAAGCGTCTTTCTATCGGCCGGCTGCACAGCGTAGGACCGCTTCTGGTATACCGGTAGCGAGCAGCTTGGCAAACTGTCGGGGAAGCACAGGCCGGCCGAAATAGTAGCCTTGCGCCTCGTCACATTGGTGAGCCTGCAGAAATGCCAGCTCTTCTTGGGTTTCGACGCCCTCAGCCACCACCCGCAGCTTAAGGCTTCTCCCCATGCTGATAATCGCAGTCACGATGGTCGTCTCGTCGGGGGTGGTGGTGATCTGACGGACGAAGGACTGGTCAATCTTGAGGGCATCGATGGGAAACTTTCTGAGATAACTCAAGCTGGAGTAACCCGTACCGAAGTCATCGACCGCCAGCTGCACCCCTCCCGCTCGCAGGGCCTTGAGAATGGATGCGGTGGACTCGGCATGCTTCATCAGAACGCTTTCGGTTAGCTCCAGCTCAAGAAATCTCGGATCCAGGCCCGTATCCTTCAGGATGGCGAACACGTCTTCAAGAAAGTTCTCGTTTCGGAACTGGATGGCGGAGATGGGCGGAGATGTTCACCGCCATGGTGGCCAGGGGCAGGCCTGCATCCGCCCAGGCTCGGGCTTGCTGGCAGGCTTCACGCAGGACCCACTTGCCGATAGGCAGAATCAGGCCACAGTCTTCCGCCACGGGAATAAATTGTGCCGGAGAGACCAGCCCTCGGATGGGATGCGTCCAACGTAGCAATGCTTCCGCGCCGGTAATCTCTCCCGTCCTCAGATTGATCTTGGGCTGGTAGTGCAAGGCGAATTCCTGTCGTTCCAGGGCGCGTCGCAAACTTGCCTCGATGGCTTGCCGCTCCACTGCCCGGACGTTCATGGCGGGCTTGAAAAACTGATAGGTCTGACGCCCGTTTTCCTTTGCCTGGTACATGGCGGTGTCCGCGTTCTTGATAAGGGTCTCCGCATCCGGGCCGTCGTCGGGATAGACGCTCACGCCAATGCTGGCGCTGACGTGAAGATCGTGTTGGTCGATGGAATGAGCCTCCGCCACCGCCTGCAGCATTCTCCTTGCCGCAATGGCAGGGTCCTCCGATTGTCCCACTTCCGAAAGCAGCACCACGAATTCATCGCCTCCCTGGCGGCTTACCGTGTCCGAGTTGCGTACGCAATCCACCAGGCGTTTTGCGATGGATTGGAGAAGTTTGTCGCCCACCGGATGGCCCAGGGAATCGTTGATATGTTTGAAGCCATCCAGATCCAAAAACAGCACCGCGACTTTTTTCAAGTGACGCGGGGCCAGGGCGATCGCCTGGCTGACCCGGTCGTTAAAAAGCATCCGATTGGGCAAGCCGGTCAGAAAATCGTGCTCAGCCGAATGGGCGATCTGCAGTGCCATCGCCCGGGCCTCGCTCACGTCGCGAAAGACGATCACCGCCCCGGTAGCATGCCCCTCACGGTCGTGAATGGGGGCGACGGAGTCTTCGATGGGAATCTCGAATCCGTCGCGCCGGACAAGGACACAGTTCGACGGCAGGTGCACGATTCGGTTTTGCCCGACCGCCATCTCCATCGGGTTCGGGATGCTTTCGTGACTGGTGGCATTTAGGATCCGGCACGCTTCAGCCATTGGCCGGCCGGTAGCTTCTTGCAACGACCAGCCCGTCATTGTTTCCGCGACGAGATTGAGGAACGTGATATTTCCTGAGATGTCGGTGCAGGCAACAGCGTCTCCGATGCAGGTGAGCGTGACTTGAGCGCGCTCCTTTTCTACGAACAAAGCCTCTTCCATCGTCTTGCGCTCGATGGCATAGCGCAGGGATCGCAGAAGCCCGCGCGCATGGATCTGACCCTTCACCAGATAGTCCTGCGCGCCTTCTTGCAAGGCTTGTGCGGCTAGCACCTCGTCGTCCAGGCCGGTCAGCACCACCAAGGGTACGCGGGGTGCGGCGGCGTGGGCCCGCCGTAGTGCTTCGAGTCCGTTTGCATCCGGCAGCCCCAAGTCGAGCAGGATAATGTCAACCGCATGGTTCGCTAGGTGGTCCTCGGCCGCACTCAGGCGCTCCACATGCGCTCCACATGCGTCAGTTCGGTGTGGTGCTCGCCCTGCTCGTGCAGCATCTCGCGGAGCAAACGGACGTCCCCTGGGTTGTCTTCGACCAGGAGAAGTATTTTGAGCGATTTCTTGCTCATCCGCTTTCCTCCCGCTGCGGCCCTTGAACCTCATCCACGATCCGAAGGTCCGGTCCGATTCGGAGGACCTCCGCCGCCAAACCCAAGGCCCGCGCAAATGAATGACCATCTCCGCGCGTCAGTTCCTTTGGCAGCCAGGCTGTTGAGCGCTGGGAACTGGCATTGCTGTTCTGGCTATCCGCTGTCAAGTTGCGAACCTTTGCGAGGTCCTGCTCTTCAGAGGTTCGCGCGGCAAGACTCGACATAAGATTCCTTGCCCGCCAACCAAATCTGCGCCAGCTTGATTCCACCTGCGGCCTGGCGAAGAGGCGAGCCTGAAGGCTCTCGAGAAGCACGTGGGTGTATCGCCCTCGGCCGCTTTCACTGGACACGACCGGGCGGCGATGGAAGACCGCACCCAGGGAGGAGCAAGGTCAAAACGGCAGACCCGAACGCGAGTTGTATCTTCCGATTCAACCGGGACGTGGCCTTCATTTCCCCTGACTTTTTTCTAGGGCGCAGAGTTTTCAGCGTTCCCACTTCGAATAGGCTGCGGAGCCTACAGGTGGGCCCCGATGAAAACTGCCTTGCTGGATGAGATTTAAGTATGCATCTAAACTATCAACCATCAGATTAATAAACTCTGATAGAGGCGTGGATGGCTTTCACATTGGGACGTAGCTCAATTGCGACAGTGTCAGCCGCCGGCAACCGCGCCAGAGATCGCGGTTGATGGCAGCTCGCGCCGCTCACAGTTCCGACCCGGTCAGATTTTCGTACGCGGCCTCTCGAACAGTCTGTATCCAGGATATGGATCATCACGTTAATAAACCCTTAGGCGGGTATCGATCGATTTCAGGTCAGGGCACTGCCCAATTGTGAACAGACGCGAAAACCTAATGGAAGCTAGGAGCATCTTCCAAGCGCTGAGCAATTGTGGGAGCAGGGATTCAACGCCAGAGGAGAAAGCGAGAAAGAGCGAAGGGCGATGTTAGAACGCGCCCGGGGCTTTTCTGGGGGACGACTCGGAGGTAGGTGATTGATTTCAAAGCGGGACACAACCCTTTATAGCGCTGACCGGAACTCGCGCACATTTCCGGTCAGCCCCAAATCTGACCCGCTGACAGCCCTGCTGCAAACTACTGCTTGTCTTCCTTCGCATCGGCAATCCGCGCCTGATGGCCCGCCTCGGACACAGCCCTCAGGAATGCATCCGCGCTTTTAGGAGCTTTCGTTTGGCCCGAAAGAATGTTGCGGAACATCATGTGCTTGCCGTAAATAGCGCGAGTGGAGTCGTCATCCTGCTCGACTACCGCGCCTTCCAACGTCAGCCCCGCGAACACACCCTTCGAGCGCGAGTAGGTCAGCATTTCAGTGTTCATCTTCCAGTCCGTGCCCGCAGAAGCGTGACGGCCTACCGGGCCCGCTGCCACCGATCCTTCACCGCTAAGTGCGAACTTGCTGGAAAGTAGATGCTGGAAACCCTGATCGTTCATGACCAGCATGACCAAGTCCACGCCTTCGACTCCGATCTGCAATCCCCAACTCCCACCGCCAACCGAGACGAACGCGGGAGCGCTCCAACCTTCGGATGTGCGGCACGAGCCTACGCCACGTCCGTGCTTGCCCCCAAAAATAAAGCCCCCTTTGATCAAGTTTGGCACCACCAGAATGCACTTTGCATCGTTTAACACTTCTTCCGGAATACCCTTGTCTGGAGTCGACATGACGGCGTGCAGAACTTCGACCGACGATTGCAACCGCTCGACCGTGTCTTCCCGAGCCGTGCCTGCCCAGGCGTACGTTCCAATCATGCCCATGAAGCTCATCAACAGCACATGAAGCTCATCAACAGCAGTGAAATTGTCTTTTTCATGTAATCGGTCCTTTCGGAGCTGAAGAACTAAGAGGAGAGAACTTCAGATGGGCTGACTTAGTTCAGGGACCTGAAAGAGAGAGAAGAGGTGCTCATCTCCAACAACATGGTCGCCTAAAGCACGCCATTTAACTGGTCTGGATTGCTCACATGCATGTCGTGGGTCAGAGCCAGGTTGGATCGATTGCGCCCTACGCCGGATCGAATCGCTCGATTGTAAGTTGAGCAATCTTGCACACAATCGATGCCGTTGATGTGTCATTGTAAAAGTGGTCGAAGATTGGTCGGCGTTTTTAGGCAGCGCGAAATTAAGCTGCGGACCCCATGGACTCTTTTCTTATTCGTGTTCGAATGTTGCTCGCCCTCATCACTGATCCACTGAACAAGCTCCTTGCGATGAAAACATACCGCCGGGAATTCGGATCACAAAGGATGTGCCCGTTCTGCGGGCTGATCACCTCGCGATCCAAGCCATTCTGTTTAGAGTGCGGGAAGACGCTCAGAGGGGCTCATTTGGGAGTAAAGCAAGGGTGAGCAATTCGGAGCGGAGACAACAGATTGTGGAACGATTTTCGTCGTGATACCTGATTCTGTGGCTTCTAGGTTCCAGCCTTCCATGTGGAGAACGGCCTGATGCCTTTGCTGCTGGTTGTCGCTGGCCGTAGTTATTAACCTGGTGGGCGCCCGCAGCATCTGTAAAGGCCGTCCCGTTTAATGGCGAATCCCGTTTTTTCCAGTCTGCTTCCCTTACTTATGTTGGAAAAGGCCGCGAAAGCCACGGCTCATAAATGCCCTTAGGGCTCGCAGAGCCGCTTGGCCTGAATTCCCAGAGGGGGGAACCTTGGCGGCAGCCAGCTCTCGATCAATGTGAGTCTTGGTGGACGGATGTCCTGTGCTAAGCGTACATCTCTGTTTCGGCTTGGCACCGCACATGGGACAACGGACGGACAAGATCTGTCCCAGCGTGAGTTTCCCGGGGAGTTTCCCGGGTTTCACAGCACCATTATTCAACATCGCCGAATTTTGGGGGCTGGTCAATCTTGCTCTCTAGGCATTTCAACTTCCATAACGGGAATGTAGTTAGATCTGAATCAGTCGCCTGGGGATGCTCGGGGATGAAGGCCTTCATCAATTGTGAGGATTTCTAGAGTGCACCCCGATCGCCCAGCTTGATTGGCGCCGGCCGCCGCAAATGCAACAGGGCAGCATGCTGATTGATCATGGCCGCCGCTTGCGTGCGGCGATTGCCATTCATGCTATTGAAATCGAGGGTCGTGACGCTGTGTTCGCAGAAGGTGCATTTGAATGTGGTACCGCCATTCAGCGGCTTGGTTGTGTAATATCTCACACCTTACATTGTAGTCCTTCTATTGTCCTTCTACCTGTGCGCGCTTTGGGCAATGGGTGTGCAACCTTAGAGCATGAAACGCTGTCGCTCGCGGAGAGTTCCGACTGGAGTAAACGTGACGTTCCTCGGCCGTCGGTCATAATCGGAAAGTTCCACTCCGAATGCTTCGCCACTCTGCGGGTGAAAAAGGCGCATCCTTCTCCTCAGTTGACAATTGCGTAGCACTGGCCCGCCGACGTTCTACCCGTCCCCCCGATGTGGGGACCGCCGCCCGGGTCAGCGTTTGGGACCTCACTTTTCTTTCACCAGGTTTTGGCTACGAGCGCATCCACAGTCTTGAACGCTTCATCCGGGAGCTCCGCGTCCTCAGCGTACATGAACGATGGTTGATCTGAGCCGCCACGACCCCGCAATCGAGGATGGCCCAAGTGGTAGTCCAGAACAATGGCGTCCACCGGTCGCGACATGAAAAGCCGCAGACCGTCGTGACCGGTAGCGGTTAGCCGTTCGTATCCGCTTTGCGCCAACCAACTCAGTTGGGCTGGATCCCGGTGTATACACAGTAGAGATCGATTCGTACCCGTGCCGATCTTCTTATGCCGGCAACCCTGCCACGAGTCTGTTCAATTACACCATCGGGGGAAGCACCAGACACCAGGGCGTTCCCAACGCCAGGAAGAGGCTTACGTATTCTGCGGACAAGATTTCAGGGCGGTTTTTCTATCAATGGCCTTCCGCCCCCCGGTCACGGACCTGTGATCGCCTCCCAGCCCGAGGCAAACGTCAGTCTCAGTTAACGCCCCGGAAGGGCACGGTCCGTTCGGTCATTCCCGGGTTGGGGAAGCGCAGCACAGGTGGAAGTTGCACGTGGACGATTTCATTCCTCACCGCGTAAAGCACCAACTCGGCGATCGAATGAAGCTTGAGCTTGAGCATGATATTGCTTCGATGTGTTTCTGCCGTTTTCACCGTTACGTTCAGGATCAAGGCAACTTCTTTGGTAGTCTTTCCCTCACCCAGGAGCTGCACGACCTCGCGCTCCCGAGGCGACAATTTTCGTATCTTCACAGCCTCTGGACCCGTGCGATGCCGCTCCAGAAAGCCCTCAACAATCAGATCAGACACCCGCGCGCTGAAGGTGGAGTTGTGCCGTTGCAACGCCTCCACTGCCGTCGTCAGGTCTTGAGTTCTGTCGGACTTAAACATCCACCCGCGAACACCGGCATCCAGGCAGTCTCGTACCACTTGCTCGGAGTTCACATCGGTAAGGACCAGTATTCTCTGGGCCGGGTTGTTTTTGAGGATCTGCCGCGCCGCATCGACACCGTTGAGTTTCGGCATGCAAATGTCCAAAATAAGAAGATCCGGTTTCAACTGCCGGCACTTCTCTACTGCATCCCGTCCGTCAGCGACCTCCCCGCAGATCTGCCACCCTTCGTGAGACGCAAGCAGCGCGCACAGACCGAAGCGGAATATTGGGTGATCGTCGGCCACTAAAATGCGAAATGCACTCATAGAACCTCCCTACGCAGTGAGAAGGGAACTTATCAGGGCCTATACGATCCGGTCTGTGCAAAACTGCTCACAACGCAGGCGGTGCCTGCCCTTGCCAAAGGTAGGCAGAGAAACCCCGTCAAGGTTTTCCTTGATTTTCTTGGTCTTAGAGCCGCGTGAGGGTAGTGCGGAAATCCTAGTCGTGCAGCACTACGTTGAGCAGCGAGCTGTGGACCTCAAGAGCACCGTTGTAGTGAATGAATCCCAGTTTCCGGAACCGGTTCATGAAAAAGCTGACTCGCGAACGAGTGGTGCCGACCATCTCGGCCAAGGTCTCCTGACTGATTTTGGGAACGACGGTTTCCGGAACGCCATCCTTGCCGAAATGAGCGAGCAATAAAAGGACGCGAGCCAACCTCTTTTCGCTGGAGTTGAACAGCTGGTCGACCAGGTCTTCCTCGTAACGGATATTCCGCGCCAGCAGGTAAGCCACAAACAGATCAGACAATGCATGTTCGCGGTGAAGAGCAGTCATCATCGCCTTCTTGTCCACCCTCAGAAGGTCGAGGTCGCAATCCGTCATTGCAGCGGCGGAGCCGATACGTAGAAGCTGCCCGGCCAGCGCGCCTTCGCCAACAAAATTCCCCTCACTCACTATGCCGATCGTCGCTTCTTTGCCGACCTTGGATACGACGGTGAGCCTCACTTTACCTCTTTGGATATAGAAGACAGCGTTCGCTGGATCCCCCTGTGCAAATATCATTTTCCTTGCCGAAAAGGTCAACCTCTTTCTGCCATCGCCGATGGTTGCGAGGAAGGCTTTCGGGTCGAACTCACACTTCTTCTTAGCTGGCACCGCCGCCTTCATAAGACCCGATTATAACGCAGGCGACAATGGCGAACCATTGGAGCAAGTGAGCTTCCAGAGTTGCGATTCTGCACAGTTTTCGAAGAGTGAGTGAGAGTTTGTTGCACAAGAGTAACTCGGGGTTACTGACGAAATTAGCTTTCCACCCTCCCGCCAGTCGCGGATCTCGATGTGTCTCGCTGCGGGCAGGCCGGTGCTTAACTCACACTTCCCTTCCAGCTTCGAGCTCCAGTTGGAGCGACAAACAGCGAAGGGCTGATTCCCGCTTGGCTCTGGCGGCTAGGGCATGCACTGCTGCACGAAAACAAAATATTCAATTGTGGCCAGCACTTTCCCGTGCGGGTCATTCACCATGTTGTTCGCTGCTTTTGAAGTTGATGGTTATTTTCAGAATTCTGCATGCTCTGCATGGCAAGACAACACGCGAACGCGGTTCGAGTACGTAAAGTCTAAGTCAACCCCCAGAGTGGCTGCACCCCTGCACCCCGTGGGATGTGATAGCTGGTCAATTTTGACCAGTTTGAAAGTTCCTTTTTGTTGAATACTAAGAAGAGGAATAGTTCATACCATCGCCAAGCGATCCCTTGGGGCCCATCTGAAATGTAGCCTCTTTCCGCACCAGTTCTCAACCAATTAGGGAATAATGTCGCTATCAAACACAGTGTTTCCCAAACCGGTCCTGGAAGTCGTCGGGCCGCGCCCCCAGGTACGAGACGCGTTGGCAGCAGCTCGCGCACGATTGCAATCGAAGCTGTCGCTACCGAGTCGAATCGCGGTGATTGGAAATTATCTTCCGCGACATTGTGGAATCGCTACCTTTACCACAGACCTTTGCGAAGCCATATCTTCGGAGTACGGTGCAGCTCGATTGTTAGCCCTGCCGGTCAACGATACGGAACAGGGATATGACTATCCCGCACGGGTGAGGTGGTCGCTCGCCCAGGACGACGTGAAGTCCTATCAAGAAGCAGCTGAATTCTTGAACTTCAATAATATTGACATGGTATGCCTGCAGCACGAGTACGGAATCTTCGGCGGTCCGGCTGGGAGCCATGTCTTACATCTCTTGCGCGGGTTGAAGATGCCCGTGGTGACCACGCTGCATACGGTGCTGCGTGAGCCCGACGACGATCAACTCAGGGTGATGGAAGAGATTGCGGAACTTTCGGACCGCCTGATTGTCATGAGCCAGCTCTCATCCCAATTCTTGCAGGAAATATTCAAGGTATCGGTTAGCAAGATCGACATGGTTCCGCACGGCGTTCCGGACCTGCCTTTTCTCGATCCCCCTTTTCTCGATCCCAATTTCTACAAGGACCGCTTCGGCGTCGAAGGAAAAGCGGTGCTGCTCACGTTCGGCCTGCTCTCGCCGAACAAAGGTATTGAAAACGTAATTCAGGCGATGCCTCAGATCTTGTCGAAACACGAGAATGTGGTCTACCTGGTGGCGGGCGCCACTCACCCGCACATCCTCCGGCGCGAGGGAGACAAGTATCGAGCCAGCTTGCAAGCTTTGGCGAAGGACGTAGGAGTGGGATCGCAAGTGATCTTTCACGACCGCTTCGTCAGTCCCGCGGAAATGGCGGAGTTCATTGGTGCAGCGGACATCTACATCACTCCATATCGCCATGAGGCGCAGGTGGTTTCCGGAACGCTCGCCTATGCTCTCGGAGCAGGTAAAGCGATCATTTCCACCCCCTATTGGCACGCAATTGAGTTGTTAGACGACGGCCGCGGCGCCCTGGTTCCCTTCCAGAATCCCGACGCGATCGCGCAAAAGACAATTGAACTTTTGGCCACGCCAGCGCTGCGCCACGCCATGCGCAAACGCGCCTATCTGTTCGCGCGGGATATGATC
>Ga0193707_1000521_pt1 | contig 13326 bp, 13 predicted proteins | sample U3c2metaG_FD_143043 | JGI IMG/M metagenome (GOLD analysis project Ga0193707, IMG submission 143043) | Soil microbial communities from a riparian zone of the East river system, Colorado, United States - U3c2 | ecosystem: Environmental > Terrestrial > Soil > Riparian zone | place: USA: East River... | reverse complement strand
CAGCAAACCGATCGACACCTCATCAGACAGCCGAACCCCGCCCGCCGCCTTACTGTCCACCATCCCAAGATGATCCCACAGCAAGGCCTAACTCAGGGCCATTGCCGGTGAGGCTGCGTAGGCAGCCGGAGACCTTCTGGTGGAGTTTGATCATGCGGATGTCGCGTTCGGAGCCGTTGTTGTCGGCGGGTATGCGCCAGTCGGTGGTGAAGTGGAGGTAGTCGTCTTGGCGGTCGGTGAGCCGGCGGGCGAGCGCGTTGTGTTTCTTCATCACCCTGTCGGATCGTGCGGCGGTCTGGCTGATGCCCAGCTGGGCTGCGCACCGGTAGAGGTGGATCTGGGTGGCCAGCGCATCGGACTCGACCGTGTCGGTGCCGGCGGCGATGGCCTCGGCCACCAGGATCTGCATCGCGGCGAGCGCGTCGGCGGCCTGAATGGCCCAACACCACTTGGCATCCGGTGGTGCCGCTTCGGCGACGTCTTGTAGTGCCCGCTGCGCGTGCGCGCAGCACAGTTGATGCTCGACGCCCGCGTAGGTGTCATACGGTGCCCAGGCATCATGCACGGCGACCCCTTGGAACCGGCCGAGCACACCGGCGTCGTCGATGCCCTTGCGGCCGCGCTTGGCGTGGCAGATGATCAGCGTGTACTTGCCGGTCCGGGCGCAATGCACCCAGTGGCGCCGGTCGGCGACCCGCAGCCCGGTCTCGTCGAACCCGGCCACCTGCTCGTCGGCGATGCGGTCGCGCACGATAGCGAGGAAGCCGTCCAGCCCGTTGGCGGCCCGTTTCGTCATCGTCGCCACGGTTCCTTCCGACACCGGGGTGCCGAACAGTTCGGCCAACGCCTGCGCGGTGCGTTTCTTCGACAAGAACTGCCCGACGTACAGATAGACGACGATCGCGGTGATCCGCGGCCCGTACTGCACCGGCGCGGTCACACCGTCGGGTGCCGTGCCACAGGTGGTGACCTCACAGCCGCAGCGGCGCGCGATCAGCTGATGCTCGGTCACCCGCACTGTCACCGAGGGCAGGTCGAACACCTGCCGCCGCTCCACACCCACCTGCGGGGACTCAGCCAGGTCCGCACCGCAACCGGTGCACGGGCCGGGCTCACACCGCAGCCGCTCGTTCGGATCGGCGACCTGGGCCAGAGTCGAGCCCGGATGCCCCTGTTGCCCGCCCGGTTTCCGCCCGCTCCTGCCCCGCAACGACTTCGGTGCCGGCTTCACGAACGGCGAGTCCGACGACGGCGGCCTGGACGAGTTCTGGCCGTTCTGCCCCAACTGCCGCCTCAACTCACCAACCTCGGCCTCAAGCCGCGCGATCTGCTCAGCCTGCCGCGCGACCAAAACAGCAAGGTCCTCACACGACGGACCACGATCGACGGGCACCACACCATGGCCAACAGCTCATTGCCCACGTCAACGAACCACGCCGAAAACCTGACCAGTTACCGCGCCCTTTGGGGGATTATTCGAGTAACGCCCCACCAGATCCGCCCGGACTGAGTGACGGCGGTCAGTGGTTGAGGTACGCCAGTACGGCGCGCACGCGGCGATGTGACTCGTCGTCCGGAGGGAGGTCGAGCTTGATCAGGATGTTGGTGATGTGCTTCTCCACCGAGGCCGGGGCGAGCACCAGTTCGGTGCAGATCGCGGAGTTCGACAGGCCCTGCGCGACCAGGCCGAGGACCTCACGTTCGCGCGGGGTCAGCCCACTGATGCCCTGGTCGCCCTTGTTGCGGGCGAACAACTGACGGATCACCTCCGGGTCCATCGCCGTACCGCCGGCGGCGACCCGCTCGATCGCGTCGAGGAACTCGTCCAGCGCGGTCACCCGGTCCTTGAGCAGGTAGCCGACCGCGCCCTGGCCGTCGGCGAGCAGTTCCGCGGCGTACACGCGTTCGACGTACTGGGACAGGATCAGCACCGGCGCCTTCGGCGTACGGGAACGGATCGCCATAGTGGCCCGCAGCCCCTCGTCGCGGAAGCCGGGTGGCAGCCGCACGTCGACGATGGACAGATCGGGCTGGTGTTCCTCCACCGCTGCCTCCAGGGCCGGCGCGTTGTCGACGGCCGCGACCACGGTGTGCCCGGTGTCGGTGAGCATCCGGACCAGGCCGTCGCGCAGCAGCAGGAGGTCTTCGGCGATCACGATGCGCATGGGAACTCCGTGTGGATGACGGTCGGGCCACCAGCCGGACTGGTGATGGTCATGGTGCCGTCGAGCGCTTCGACCCGGCGGCGCAGGCCGTCCAGCCCGGATCCGCTCGGGTCGGCCCCGCCGCGGCCGTCGTCGCGGACCTCGACCGTGAGCCGCCCGTCCGGCGTACGACTCACGACGACGGCACACTCGGACGCCGCACTGTGCTTGGCCGCGTTCGCCAGCGCCTCGGCGACGACGAAGTAGGCAGCGGACTCGACAGCGGCCGGCAACTGGCCGGCTTCCGCGGCGTCGACAGCCACTGGCATCGGCGCATCGCCCGCCAGTGCGGCGAGGGCCGCGGCCAGCCCGCGGTCGGTGAGGATCGGCGGATGGATGCCGCGCACCAGGCGGCGGAGCTCGGTCAGCGCATCGTCGAGCTGACGCCTGGCCGTCCGGACGCCCTCCTGGATGGGATCGTCCTCGGGTACGGCGATCCGCAGCCGGCGCTCGGTCAGCGCGAGCGTCATCCCGGCCGCGACGATCCGGGCCTGCGCGCCGTCGTGCAGGTCCCGCTCGATCCGCTGCAGTTCAGCGGCCTGCGCGTCCACCACCCGGCGACGGGTATCGGCCAGCTCGGTCGCCCGGTCCACCAGCCGCTGCCGCGGACCCGGGCCGAGCAGCTGCTCGGCGATCGTTGCCTGGAGCACCGAAAGTCGGCGGACCAGCCAGGCCGAGACCGGGGTCAGCAGCAGCCCGATCGGAACCAGGAGCACGAGCCCGGGCGTGGTGTTGACGAAGAAATCGGCCACCGGCGGCGCGTTCGGGTTCGGGACGAAGCCCAGCCAGAGCGGTGCGACGGCCATCCCCGCGGTCACCACCGCCACGATCGTGCCGACCAGGCCGACCCCGGTCCCCAGCGGGAACAGCAGGACCAGCCAGGCCAGGTCCCGCCAGGTGGCCGCCTGCTGGGCCAGCATCCGGCCGCGGGTCCACGGGTTCCGCGTACTCACGGTCTCGTACGGCGGGGCGATCCGGCGGCCGAGGACCCAGCCGGCCCGGAGTCGTTCCAGGCCGGCGACCCGGCGGGTGATCCAGGTGACCGGGACGAAGACCGGCGGGCCGAGATAGGTGATCGACAGCAGCCCGCTGATCACCGTGGTGACCACGACCCAGAGCAGGGCGACAGGCCCGATCAGCACGCCGGCGAACAGCGACGCCAACCCCCGGACCGTACGACCAAGCACAGCCCCCAACCTAGCGGCCCAGCGCCGGATCACAGGTCAGGCAGCGACCGGCGCCGGATCACCAGCCGGGCCGGGACCGCGCCGGCTACGATTCCGAGGGCAGCCACGCCGGCCAGGAGACCGAAGTACCGCAGTGGCTCCGCGTACAATCGCCAGTGGCCGTCCTGGGCGACGCTGAAGGCGCCGACCACGATCCCGGTGATGAGGCAGCCGATCACCAGCGCGACCGCGACCGTGATCGCCGTCTCCCGCCCGAGCATGCGGTGCAACTGAGGCGAGGTCGCCCCGGTCAGCCGCAGCCCGGTGAACTCCCGCCGCCGCGCGCCGGTGGAGATCGCGAAGGTGTTGACCACCGCGATCGCGGTGAAGCCCAGCGAGATCAGGATCATCAACTCCCACGCGGCCTGCTGCTTGCTCGCGTCACCCGGCTTGCTCGCCGTGTCGTCGACGATGGTCAGTCCCGGTCGGCCGGTCTGGATCGCCTGCGCCAGTCCGGACGGCCCGGCCAGGTAGAGCGTCCCGACGAGTCCGCGCGGATCGTGCTTGACGACGAGGTCGGCAGGCAGCACCAGCTCGCCGAAGCCGCGCCAGTTGTCGTAGATCGCGACGACCTGCACGTCCGTGCCAGAGGCCGGTCCGGTCGCCGACCTTCCAGTGACGCTGCTCGGCGATCGGGCGGCTCACGGCCACCCCGTCATCGCCCAGGTCCAGCCGGCCGGACACCACGCTCAGGTCGAGCACGGACTGTCCGCCCGCCAGCCGAAGGCCTTGCGCCGGGTGGTGTTTGGGCTTGCCGTCCTCGTCGAGGATCACCTGGGTCGGCACCGTGGCAGCGGATGCCGTCACGTCCGGCTGGGTGGCCACCTCGTCCGCGTCCCCGAGTGGCAGTCCGGTGCCGGTGATGTGGACGGTCGCCGCCGCGGTACGGACATCTTCCTGATCGGCGGTGACCTTGGTGAGGATGTCGCCGTTGACGAGCATCGTGGTGTTGATGGCGAACATCAGCGTCAGTGGGATCGCCACCCCGGCGATCCGCCTGATCTCGGCTCGGCTGATCGACGCCGCGACCCGGCCGGTGACCCCGGTCCGCGCGATCAACCGCGACACGAACGCGGTGAGGATCCGGACCAGAACCGGCCCGGCCGCCGCGGCGGCACAGACCAGCAGCGAGCTCGAGATGAACCCCATCCCCATCCCGAACGGCCCGCCCATCGGCACCATGATCAGCACCGCGGCAGCGCCGCCGGCCAGCACCGCGGCGGCGAACAGCCGCAGGCCCCAACCCCTGGTGGCCTCCGTCACCGTTTCCCGCAAGGCCTGCGTCGGCGCGATCTTGACCGTACGGCGAGCCGCCACCCAGGTGGACACCTGCGAGACGACCAGGCCGATCACCGCCGCCCCGGCCAGCACCATCGGATTCAGGCTGAGGGTGAACTGCGCCGGAACCGCACCGAGGTCACGCATCCTGGTGGCCATCAACCCCGCGGCAACGATCCCCAGTGGCAGCGCCGGTACGGCGGCCGTCAGGGTGACGAGGGCGTTCTCGAGACCGAGCATCCGGCGCAACTGGCGAGGCGTCGCCCCGACCGTTCGGAGCAGAGCGAGCTCGCGCAGCCGCTGCCGGACCCCGAGTGAGATCGTGCCGGTCAGCACGAACACCGCGGTGAACCCGGTGATGCCCAGCACGAATCCGAAGATCGAGATGGCGCCGATGTAGTCCGGTACCGCGCCCGGCAGATCCGCCTCGGCCTTGTCGGCTCCCGTGAGTACGGCGAGGCCGCCTGAAGCCTTCCGCAACGCCGCGAGCAGGTCGCCCCGGTCCACCTCTTTCCCAGCCTGTACGCCGATCGCCGTCGGCCCGGCCAGCCCCGAAAACTCGGTGACGTCCTGGTCCGCGACGAAGACGGCAGCTTGTCCCGGCACCTTGTCCGCGGTGACGGCGATCCCGACGAGGTGAAGGTCGCGACCACCTGTCTTGCTGTTCAGGCGGATCTCCTGTCCCACCTTCAGACCGTTGGCGAGGCTCTTCTCGAGAACCACCTCACCCGGCCCAGGCGCGGTACCGGTGGTCAGCTCGTACGGCGCCAGTTGGGCGGACTGCCAGCCGTGGGCGACAACCGATGCGCGTTGTGGTGCTTGCAACGGGCGGTTGTGGGACTCCAGCGCGACCGGGAAGGCGAAGTCCGCCACCGCGCGGGTCACGCCGGGGACGTGGGCAATGGTCCCGGTCAACTCGGCTGGTAGGACGGGAGCTCCGGTGAGCTGCTCGCTCTTGGTCTTGACCTTGACCTTGTCCTTCTTGTCCTTGGTCGTGCTGAGCACCACCGAGCGTTCACCCGACACCATCGCGACCGCCGCACCGAAGCGGTTCACGTCCGTGCTCGCGGTCAGCACGGAGAAGAGCAGCAGCCCGCCGCCGGCGATCAGGGTGATGGCGAGCAGGGCGGTGAGAAAGGTGCCGGCGAAGGCGCCGAGGCGGTGCCGGATGGTCGCGGCCGCGAGTTTCAGGCTCATCGGGTCAGCTCCATCATCCGTGCGGCCACCAGGTCCGCGGTCGGATCGGCCAGGTCGTCGGCGAGCCGGCCGTCGGCGAGGAAGACGACCCGGTCGGCCCACGCCGCGGCGGCCGGGTCGTGGGTCACCATCACGATGGTCGCGGCGAACTCGTCGACGAACCGGCGCAGCAGGCCGAGGACTTCGCGGCCGGTCGCCAGGTCCAGCGCGCCGGTCGGTTCGTCGCCGAAGATCACCTCGGGCCGGGAGGCCAGCGCCCGGGCCAGAGCCACTCGCTGCTGCTGACCACCGGACAGCTGCCCGGGCCGGGCGTGCTCCCGGCCGTGCAGACCGACTCGGTCGAGTACTTCCCGGGCCCAGGCGCGGTCCGGCTGGGTGCCGGCGAATCGCTGGGGCAGCAGCACGTTGTCCCAGACGGTCAAAGCGTCGACCAGGTTGAAGGCCTGGAACACGAAGCCGACGTGCTTGCGCCGTACGGTGGTCAGCTTCGGCTCGCGCAGAGCGCCGACGTCATGCCCGGCCAGCGAGACCTGGCCGGAGGTGGGCCGGTCGAGGCCGGCCGCACAGTGCAGCAGGGTCGACTTGCCCGAGCCCGACGGGCCCATCACCGCGGTGAACGAACCGCGGCTGAAGGCCACAGTGACGTTGTCGAGCGCGCGGACTCCGGTCCGGCCGGGATAGACCTTCGAAACACCGCTCAGCGCGACCACCTCACCGGTCCGTACCCGGCTGGACTTCCGCCTCAGGATCATGGTTACGATCCTTCGCGAGATCGGACTTCGCGCCCACCGTGCGACCCTGGATCCCGGAGGTAGGGGCAGCCCTACCCCTGGCCGGCGGCACCGATTTGGTCCTGTCCGGTCGGCGTGTCACACTGAATGCTGCCGAAGACCGCTGGTCGTCACTTTCGAGTGACTGAAGGTCCCATTGTTGAGTGGGCGGCCCGCGCAGGTTGACTTGGAAGTGACAGCTGTATGTTCACGCCCTTGCGCCTGCGCAGGGGCGTTTTCTTATGAGTAGGGCCTGGCCCTGAGTCTCCGGTGATCAAGCCAAACCCTGTGTACGCAGGGCGGAAGGAGACCCCATGGCGAGGCCGGACAAGGCCGCCGACGTCGCGGAGCTCACGGAGAACTTCCGGAGCTCGACCGGCGCCGTGCTGACCGAGTACCGCGGACTCACCGTGGCGCAACTGCGGGAACTGCGCACTGTGCTCGGTGGCGACGTGAACTACGCCGTGGTGAAGAACACGCTGACCAAGATCGCGGCCAAGGACGCGGGTGTCGAGTCGTTCGACTCGCTGCTCGAGGGTCCGTCGGCCATCGCCTTCATCAAGGGCGACCCGGTGATCGCGGCCAAGGGCCTGCGTGACTTCGCCAAGGCGAATCCCCTGCTCGTCATCAAGGGTGGAGTGCTGGAAGGCAAGGCACTCGGCTCTGACGAGATCAACAAACTCGCTGACCTGGAGTCGCGTGAGGTTCTCCTCGCGAAGCTCGCAGGTGCGATGAAGGCGGCTCCGCGGCAAGCGGTGTCGCTGTTCGCTGCTCCGCTGTCGCAGGCCGCGCGCCTGTTCGCGGCGCTGCAGGACAAGCTGCCGGCCGCGGACGCCCCTGAGACGAATCAAGGGGCGGACGAGGCGCCGGCCGTGCAGGACACGGTCGAGGCACCTGCCGAGGCGAGCACCGAGGAGACCGCGCCGGCCGAGAGCTGACGCTGTCACTCACGCAACACCCCACCAGTGATCACCCAGCAACACATTTACGGAAGGACCGCCACCATGGCGAAGCTCAGCACCGAAGAGCTCCTCGGCCAGTTCAAGGAACTGACCCTGCTGGAGCTGTCGGAGTTCGTTAAGGCGTTCGAGGAGGAGTTCGGCGTCACCGCCGCCGCCCCGGTCGCCGTTGCCGCCGCTCCGGCCGCGGGCGGCGCAGCCCCGGCCGAAGAGGCCGCCGAGCAGGACGAGTTCGACGTCGTTCTCGAGAGCGCCGGCGACAAGAAGATCCAGGTCATCAAGGAGGTGCGCAGCCTCACCAGCCTTGGTCTGAAGGAGGCCAAGGACCTGGTCGAGTCGGCCCCGAAGGCCATCCTGGAGAAGGTCGACAAGGCTGCCGGGGAGAAGGCCAAGGAGGCCCTCGAGGGCGCCGGCGCCACCGTCACCCTGAAGTGACCACGGGTTACGTCCTCCGGGCGACCCGCTAGGGCCAATGCAAGAAGGACGTAACGAATGTGTGGAGAAGGGCGGTCCCCCGTGGGGGGCCGCCCTGCTGACATGGTGGGTCGCTAGGATCACCCGCAGCCGTGTGTTATCAGCACAGCGTGACCGGCGTCACCGGAGCGTGACCAACCGGTCACCATCGCTTGATACGCAGGGGGTTACACAAGACTGTACTCGTGCGTAACCTAGGCAACCGCCCCGTCGTTGAACGGCAGAACGTCGTCGGTCGGGGGCCAGCAGACATCCCGTGAGGCAGACCGATTCAGGAGGGCCAGGTGGGCGTCGAAGTCCGCGTCGAGGGTCTCACCAAGTCCTTCGGTAGCCAGCTGATCTGGGGCGACGTCTCCCTGACCCTGCCGGCTGGTGAGATCTGCGTGATGCTCGGCCCGTCCGGCACCGGCAAGTCCGTCTTCCTCAAGACGCTGATCGGCCTGCTCAAGCCCGACAAGGGCCACGTGTACATCGAGGGCACCGATATCGCCACCTGCTCCGAGCGCGAGCTGTACGAGATCCGGCGGCTGTTCGGCGTGCTGTTCCAGGACGGCGCGATGTTCGGCTCGATGAACATCTACGACAACGTCGCCTTCCCGCTGCGCGAGCACACCAAGAAGTCCGAGTCCGACATCCGCTCCATCGTGATGGAGAAGATGGAGATGGTCGGTCTGGTCGGCGCGGAGAGGAAGCTGCCGGGCGAGATCTCCGGCGGGATGCGCAAGCGGGCCGGGCTGGCCCGCGCGCTGGTGCTGGACCCACAGATCCTGCTGGTGGACGAGCCGGACTCCGGCCTCGACCCCGTGCGTACGTCGTTCCTGAACCAGGTGATGATCGACCTCAACGAGGCGTTCAGCCCGACGTTCCTGATCGTCACCCACGACGTCAACACCGCGCGGACGGTGCCGGACAACATCGGCATGCTGTACCACCGGCACCTGGCCATGTTCGGCCCGCGCGAGATGCTCCTGTCCAGTGAGGAGCCGGTCGTCCGGCAGTTCCTGAACGCCCAGATGATCGGCCCGATCGGCATGTCCGAGGAGAAGGACGCCGACGAGCTGGCCGCCGAGGTCGGCCAGGAGCTGCCGCCGCTGCCGCCGATCCCGATCCAGCAACTGCCCAGCAGCGGCATGCTCCGGCCGACCCAGCGGGAGCCGGGCGCGTGGTGCCGGGAGAACGGCGTCACCCCGCCGCCCGGATCGTTCGTCTCCGCCACGGTGGGGGCCACGTGACGCCCGCAACTATGAAATACAGCGCGACGGCGCCGCTGAAACATGCCGGTTCGCTGTTCTCCTTCGCTCTCGACACCGCCCGGGCCTCGATCCGCCGGCCGTTCCAGCTGCGGGAGTTCCTGCAGCAGGCCTGGTTCGTCGCCAGCGTGACGATCATCCCGACCGCGCTGGTCGCCATCCCGTTCGGCGCGGTGATCGCGCTGCAGGTCGGCGGCCTGATCAAGCAGTTCGGCGCGCAGGCCTTCACCGGCTCGGCCGCCGTACTGGCCGTGGTCCGGGAGGCGTCGCCGATCGCGACCGCGCTGCTGATCGCCGGCGCCGGCGGCTCCGCGATCTGCGCCGACCTGGGATCGCGCAAGATCCGCGAGGAACTCGACGCGATGATGGTGCTCGGCATCGACCCGATCCAGCGACTGGTGGTGCCGCGGGTGCTGGCCACGATGCTGGTCGCCTTCTTCCTGAACGGTTTCGTCAGCGTGGTCGGCGTGATGGGCGGCTACGTCTTCAATGTCGTCCTGCAGGACGGCACACCGGGCAGCTACATCGCCTCGTTCACCGCGCTCGCCCATCTGCCCGACCTGTGGCAGGGCCAGGCGAAGGCGCTGGTGTTCGGATTCATCGCCGCGGTGGTCGCGTCGTACAAGGGTGTGAACGCGGGCGGCGGCCCGAAGGGTGTCGGTGACGCGGTGAACCAGTCCGTCGTCATCACCTTCATGCTGCTGTTCGTCGCGAACTTCTCGATGACGGCGATCTACTTCCAGCTCGTCCCGCCGAAGGGGGCCTGACGTGCCGGCCCTGATGGACACCCTGGTCAAGAAGCCGCTCAACTCCCTCGATCGGCTAGGGGAGCAGCTCGCCTTCTACATCAAGGCGCTGGCCTGGTCCGGCAAGTCGATCACCCGGTACCGCAAGGAGATCTTCCGGCTGCTGGCCGAGGTGACGCTGGGCAGCGGCGCGCTCGCGGTGATCGGCGGCACCGTCGGCGTGATCACGTTCCTGGCCTTCTTCACCGGCACCGAGGTCGGCCTGCAGGGCTACTCGGCGCTGAACCAGATCGGTACGTCCGCCTTCGCCGGCTTCGTCAGCGCGTACATCAACACCCGCGAGATCGGGCCGCTGATCGCCGGCATCGCACTGGCCGCGACGGTCGGCTGCGGGTTCACCGCGCAGCTCGGCGCGATGCGGATCAGCGAGGAGATCGACGCCCTCGAGGTGATGGCGATCCCGTCGCTGCCGTTCCTGGTCACCACCCGGATCATCGCCGGCCTGGTCGCGGTCGTTCCGCTGTACGTCGTCGGCCTGCTCTCGTCGTACTTCGCCACGAGGCTCACCGTGACGACCTTCTACGGGCAGAGCACGGGCACCTACGACCACTACTTCCATCTGTTCCTGCCACCCGGTGACGTGCTCTGGTCGTTCGGGAAGGTGCTCGCCTTCTCCGTGCTGGTGATCCTGGTGCACTGCTACCACGGCTACCACGCGACCGGCGGTCCGGCCGGCGTGGGCGTCGCGGTCGGCCGCGCGGTCCGGACCTCGATCGTCGTCATCAACGTCGTCGACCTGCTGCTGTCGATGGCGATCTGGGGTACGACGACCACCGTCAGGCTGGCGGGGTGAACGCGATGACGAAGCTCATCTCGCACAAGATCCTGGGCGTCGCGTTCATCGGCGTGCTGTGTTTCCTGCTCTGGCTGACCTACGCCTTCTACGCCAAGATCTTCACCAAGACCGTCGACGTGGAGCTGAAGACCAGCCACATCGGCCTGCAGCTGAACGACCACGCGGACGTGAAGCTGCGCGGCATCATCGTCGGCGAGGTCACCGGGGTCTCCACCGACGGTGACGAGGCGACGGTCCGGCTGGCGCTCAAGCCCGACCAGGTGGGCGAGATCTCCGACGCGGTCAGCGCCCGGATCCTGCCCAAGACCCTGTTCGGCGAGAAGTACGTCGCGCTGGTGCCGCCGAGCGGCGCCGAGGGACGGCACATCCGGGCCGGCGACGTGATCGCCCGGGACAAGACCGCGGTCGGCATCGAGATCGAGAAGGTGCTGAACGACGCGCTCCCGCTGCTCCAGGCGGTCGACCCGGCCGACCTGAACGCCACCCTGAACACGCTCGCCACCGCGCTCGAGGGCCGCGGCGCCGAGATCGCCGGCACGCTGACCCAGCTCGACGGCTACCTGAAGAAGCTGAACCCGAGCGTCCCGAAGCTGATGGACGCGCTGACCAAGCTCACCAAGGTGGCGCAGCTGTACGGCGACGCGACGCCGGACCTGGTCCGCGCGCTGCGCAACCTGACCATCACCGGCAACACGGTGGTGGAGAAGCAGGTGCAGCTGCAGAAGTTCTTTGTCGACGTACAGGCGCTGTCCACGACCGGGAACACGTTCCTCAAGGAGAACGAGGACCGCGTGATCCGGCTCGGCGAGGTGAGTCGCCCGGTGCTGGACCTGCTGGAGCGGTACTCGCCCGAGGTGCCGTGCTTCCTCAAGGTGATGACCGACACCGCGCCGGTCCTGAGCGACACGTTCCGCAACGGCCGGCTGAACATCAACCTCGAGCTGATCACCAACCAGCCGACGCCGTACGAGCCGAACGAGCTGCCGGCGTACAAGGATCACCGCGGACCGACCTGCGTCGGGAAGAACTACACCCAGCCCGGGTCGAAGCCGGGCCCGTACACGCAGGAGAACCCGGCGCCGTACATCACCGGTGACGACGGCGTGATCGGCGACCACACCAAGGAAACCCGCTTCCCGGTGAACCTGCAGCTCAACCGCGCCATGCCCGGGTTCGACCTCGACACCCAGGGCGTCGGCACGCCGGCCGAGCAGAAGGTCGTCGACGCGGTCGTCGGACCGGAGATGGGCGTCCCGGCCGCCGACGTACCCGACCTGACCACCCTGATGGTCGGCCCCCTCCTCCGCGGAGGCCAGGTGAATCTCAGGTGACCCTCCTGGACAAGAAGACCTCGCTCGACACGATCCGGCTGGCGATCTTCGTGGTCGTCACCACGATCGCGACCGCGCTGCTGGCGGTGACGATCGGCAACATCACGTTCAACTCGACGACGAAGTACAAGGCCGTGTTCACCGACGCGGTCGGGCTGAACAAGGGTGACGACATCCGGATCGCCGGGGTGAAGGTCGGGCAGGTCGACAAGATCGCCCTCTACCAGGACACCCTGGCGATGGTGACGTTCAGCGTCGACACCGACCAGGTCATCGACATCTCCACGCACGCGTCGCTGCGGTACCGCAACCTCGTCGGCAACCGCTACATCGCGCTCACCGACGGAGTGGGCGGCGGGCCACGGCTGAAGAAGAACGGCGTCATCCCGAAGGAGCGCACGTCGCCCGCGCTGGACCTGTCGGTGCTGTTCAACGGGTTCAAGCCGCTGTTCACCGCGCTCACCCCGGCGGACGTGAACCAGTTCGCCTTCGAGGTGATCAAGGTGCTGCAGGGCGAGGGCGGCACGATCGAGTCGCTGCTGGCCAAGACGGCGTCGCTGACCACCACGCTCGCCGACGCGGACCAGGTGATCGGCGACCTGATCACCAACCTGACGTCGACGCTGCAGATCGTCTCCCAGCGGCAGCAGAACTTCTCCCAGCTGCTGGTGAACCTGCAGCAGTTCATCACCGGGCTGAGTCAGGACATCACCCCGATCCTGAACTCGCTCGGCTCGATCAACTCGCTGAACACCAAGACGGCCGGCCTGCTGCAGCAGACCCGGGTGCCGATCAAGGCGGACCTGGACCGCCTCCGCGCGGTCGCGACCACGCTGGACGACACGCGGGCGATCTGGGTGAAGACGTTGCAGTACATGCCGGAGAAGCTGAACACGATGACGCGGACCGCGTCGTACGGATCCTGGTTCAACTTCTACCTGTGCAACTTCGACGGCAACGTCACCCTGCCCACCGGCACCCGCATCCCCGTCGCCTACGACCTGAACTCGGCGAGGTGTCGGAAGTGACCCCCCT
>Ga0193707_1000520_pt1 | contig 13344 bp, 11 predicted proteins | sample U3c2metaG_FD_143043 | JGI IMG/M metagenome (GOLD analysis project Ga0193707, IMG submission 143043) | Soil microbial communities from a riparian zone of the East river system, Colorado, United States - U3c2 | ecosystem: Environmental > Terrestrial > Soil > Riparian zone | place: USA: East River... | reverse complement strand
TCCACAAAATGGCGCACACACTCCCCGAATCGCAGCTTCCAACACTCGGCGACCGCGCGGCATTCGTCGGGTATCCGTTTGGGACGATGGCCGAGAATGTCGCGGAAGGCTTCCCGAATGCGGAAACGGTGGTCCAGGGCTGGATGGGCTCCAGCGGGCATCGCCACAACATCCTCAACACCGACGTTGTCGAGACCGGAATAGGCATCGCGAGGGCCCCGGGCGGTGGCCTTTACTTCTGCCAGGTCTTCGGAAGACGGTTAACCTCGCTGTAGGCGGGGCGGCGGCCAGCAACCCAGGTTAACAAGGGCCTTTCCCACAGGCTAACCACTTGCCCCACAACGAGTTATAGCGTTGGTGCGGATGAGGTTGCGGAATGTGACCTTGGGCTTGTGAGAACCGTCCTAATGGCATGAGCCGACTCACGTTCGCTGCCTCCCTCCTGCTCGCAGTGTCCAGCTCCTCACTCGCACAGCAGGCAGCCTTCACAGCCAATGATACCGGTCCCGCCTCGGATGCAATCTTCGAGACGAAGGACGCGGCCATCGCCACGGCTGGCCTCATACCTCTCTCCAAGACGCAGCTCCCCAAGGGTGAGCGCGAGGTGAGAATCTGGTACTCGGGTTTTGGAAATCCGCAGTACCTGGTCATCATCCGGCAGAAGGGGGCCAACGTCACCGGCCGCCTCATGCTCTGGTGGGATCAGTACTACGAGTCGAATCCCGCCTCGGCCGACGTTCGCGTCGACAACTTCGTCCGCAAGGGTTATGACTGCGGCCCGATCTCGAAACGCGATTCGCACTTCGGTGAGGACCGCTGGATCAGCTCGATCTGCGAAGCAAATCTGAAGGGAAATCCGGAATGGAAGGCATTCCTTTCCGAAGTGGAAGCGCACGCCCTTTCACAGAGCGGCGACGTCGCCCCGGCTGACGATCAGACCGGCGACGAGAATTGGGGAATCACCGTCGAGCGCAGGTCTGGCTCCATCTACGGTGTTTCACACTACCACACGGCTCTGACGCTTGCTGCTCCAGAGCCTGGTCGCGGTCCAAAGCTGCAGGACATGGTCGGCGATCTCGCCGCCGCGTCGAAGCGCGAACCTGTAGTCGCCCAGCACTAATCGCGGAGCTGCGGCAGCCTCTCGTACAATGCGAGCGACTGCGGATTCGCCAGCGCCTCCGTGTTCTTCACCGGACGGCCGTGAATCACCTCTCGTACCGCCAGCTCGCTGATCTTTCCGCTGATCGTGCGCGGAATGTCCTCGACCTGAATGATCTTCTTTGGCACGTGCAGCGGCGTCGTATTGTCCCGCAGCCCTTTCGCGATTCGCTCGCACAATGCCTCGTCGAGGGTCAGGCCCGGTTGCAGCTTCACGAACAACACAATGCGCACATCGCCGGGCGGTCCGCCTTCGATCTCCTGACCCACCGCCACGCTCTCGACTACCTCCGGTAGCTGCTCCACCTGGCGGTAGATCTCCGCCGTTCCGATCCGCACGCCCCCGGGGTTGAGAGTAGCGTCGCTCCGTCCGTAGATGATGTACCCGCGATTGCGTGTGATCTCCGCCCAGTCGCCGTGCCGCCACACGTCCTGGAAATACTCGAAGTAGGCGGCCCGATATTTCGCGCCGTCGGCGTCGTCCCAGAATGCCACCGGCATGCTCGGGAAGGGGCGAGTACAAACCAGCTCCCCGGGAATGAGCCTCACCGGGCGACCACGCTCGTCCAGCACATCGACCGCCATCCCGAGACCGGGCGTCTGAATCTCGCCGCGATAAACCGGCAGAATCGGATTGCCGAGCACGAAGCAGGAGATGATGTCGCTTCCACCACTGATGCTGGCCAGGTGCACGTCAGTCTTGATCTTCCTGTAGACGTAGTCGAAGCTGTGGTCCGCCAGCGGGCTGCCCGTCGATAGAATCGTTTTCAGTTTCGACAGCTCGTGAGACTTGCGCGGCTCCGCGCCCGATTTCTCAAGCAGCGCCAGATATTTCGCGCTGGTCCCGAAGACGGTGACGCCTTCCTGATCCACCATGTCCCAGAGCATTCCCGGGGTCGGCGCCAGTGGAGCGCCGTCGTAGAGCACGACCTTCACTCCCACGGCGAGCGAGCTGACGAGCCAGTTCCACATCATCCAGCCGCAGGTCGTGTAGTAGAAGATGCAGTCTTCGCGCTTCAGGTCGGTATGGAGAATCAGCTCTTTCAGATGCTGAAGGAGTGTTCCGCCCGCGCTATGCACCATGCATTTGGGCAGGCCGGTCGTGCCCGAAGAGTACATGATGTAAAGCGGGTGATCGAACGGGTACCGCTCGAAGTTGAGCGTCTTCGGATCGGGTGGCTCGACCGGCGTGGGGGCGGCTGGAGTCATCTTCACTCCATGCGGTGGCGTCGCCCTCGAGCCGCGCGCAGGCGTCAGCCTCGAGGCACCCCCTTCCAGCTCCGCCCTGCTATATCCCCCAGGTGGCGTCCGACGGTATCCCTCTGCCGGAGTGCCGTAACCTTCGGGAGGCGTGCTCTGGCTGGCGACGACTGCCCATTGTGCCGCGATGAATCTCGACCAGAGCGTTCCCTTCCGCACGCCGTCCAGATCCGGCATCTGCTTTCTGTACGGAGTGACGACGACGTGCTCGATCGTCGGTATCCGGAACGCGATCTGTCTCAGGCGCGGCAGGAGATCGATTTCCTTTCCGTTGTAGAGATAACCGTCCGCCGCGAAAAGAACCTTCGGCTCGATCTGGCCAAAGCGGTCCATCACACCCTGAGCGCCGAAATCCGGAGAGCACGACGACCAGGTCGCGCCGAGGGAAGTCGCGGCGAGCATGGCGATGACGGCTTCCGGGATGTTGGGTAGCCAGCCCGCCACCCGGTCGCCCGGCCGAACGCCGGCGGCGTCGAGTGCGAGCGCCAGTGTGCCCACGGCTTCGCGCAGTTCCCGATAACTGATGGTGCGCTGATGACCCTCCTCGTTCCATGACGAGAGGGCCGGCACATCATCCGTGAAGCGGAGAAGATTCTCTGCAAAGTTGAGGCTGGCGTCCGGGAACCATCGAGGTCCTTTCTCCGGATCGGGCGGACCCATCTTGTCTAGTCCGACTCCCACGCGCTCGGCACCGCCGCCGGTGCCGCGATGCCCGATGATCCCGCAGAATCTCCACGTGAGCGACCAGAATCGCTCCGGGTTGTTGACCGACCATTCGTGGAGCTGCCAGTACGAATCCGACGAATAGTCGGGCACAGGCGGACCGCCGCGCTCCTCCACGTACCGGAGGAACTCGGTCATGTTCGCCTTGATCACGCGCTCGGGCGAGGGTGTCCACAGCGCCTCGCTCATTTCTGGTTCAGGCTCTCAGCTCGTGGGAGGATTGAATTGCGCGTGCTGCCCCTGCAGCCAGGACTTGTGGTACTCCTTGTCCTCGATTTCCATTGCCTGCTTTGCGACTTTGAGCGGACGGAAGCTGTCCATCATCACTGCCAGCTCGTCGGTGTATTTGGCGCCGATACTCGCCTCCGCGCGTCCCGGATGCGGACCATGGGGTATCCCGTCGGGGTGATGCGTGATACTCCCGAACTCGATTCCCTTCCGACTCATGAATTCACTCGACGCATAGTATAGAACTTCGTCGGAATCCACGTTGCTGTGATTGTACGGAGCGGGCACCGCTTCGGGATGGAAATCGTACGGACGGGGACAGAACGAGCAGACGACGAACCCGTCTCCCTGAAAGGTCTGGTGCACCGGCGGTGGCTGGTGGACGCGTCCGACGATCGGCTCGAAGTCGTTGATGTTGAACGCCCACGGGTAGAAGTATCCGTCCCAACCCACGACGTCGAGCGGATGGTGATCGAGCATAATCTCGTTGATGCCGTCGTATTGCTTCACCAGAATCGGGAAGTCCCCCATCTCGTCGATCGGCTCGACGAAGGTTGGACGCCGGATGTCGCGCTCCGAGTACGGCGCGCCCTCGATCAGCTGTCCGAATTCATTGCGATAGCGCTTCGGCCACCGCACGTGTCCCCTGCTCTCGAAGATCACGAGCTTGGGCTGCTGCTCGGCCTTGAGGTCGAACTTGTATCGATGCAGAATGCCGCGATGGATGACGAGATAATCGCCCTCGTGAAAGGGGAGCGCTCCGTACGTGCTCTCCAGGATTCCCTTCCCCTTGCTGACGTACACCAGCTCGTCGGCCTGCGCATTTCGGTAGAAGTGGGCATCGTTCTCGTCGGGCTCGACGTAGAGCATCGCGATGTCCTGATTGAACAGCAGGGGAATCCTGTCGAGCGTCGCACTTCCACCCTTCTTGACGCGCGACGTGAGAAAGTGGCGGTGATGGAGAGTCTGATCCGGATCCGCCTCCCACTTTATCTCGCGCACGCGACGCACCGACTTCACCGTCGTCGGCGGGTGGATATGGTACATGAGCGCCGACGTTCCGGTAAACCCCTCGTGTCCGACGAGCTCCTCGGCGTAGATGCCTCCGCCCGGCTTCTTGAACGCAATGTGTCTCTTGCGGGGAATCTTTCCGAGTGTGTGATAGATTGGCATGGTCTACAGGTTGCCGCGGAGATCCTGTTCGCGCTCGAGCGCCTCGAACAGCGCCTTGAAGTTTCCGGCGCCGAAGCTCTTCGCGCCCTTCCTCTGGATTATCTCGTAGAAGAGCGTCGGGCGGTCCTCCATCGGCTTGGAAAAGATCTGGAGCAGATAGCCTTCCTCGTCGCGGTCTACCAGGATTCCCAGGTCGCGAATGGGCGCCAGGTCCTCGTCAATTTTTCCGACGCGCTCGGTGACCGTATCGTAGTAAGTGCCGGGAACGCGCAGGAATTCGACTCCGTTATTCCTCAGCTTCGTGACCGTGTCGATGATGTTGTCGGTCGCAATCGCGATGTGCTGGCAGCCCGGCCCCTCATAGAATTCGAGATACTCGTCGATCTGCGACTTCTTTTTGCCCTTGGCCGGCTCATTGAGCGGGAACTTGATGCGGCCGTTGCCGTTTGCGACGACCTTCGACATGAGGGCCGAATATTCGGTGGAGATCGCCTTGTCGTCGAACGAGATGAGCTGGGTGAAGCCGAGGACGTCGGCGTAATACTTGACCCACTTGTTCATCGCGCCAAGCTCGACGTTTCCGACGCAGTGGTCGATGTACTTGAGACCGACTCCCTGCGAGTCGCCCTTGCCGGCGAACGGCACGAAGCCCGGCATGAATTGTCCCTTGTAATTCTTGCGCTCGACGAGGCTGTGGATCGTCTCGCCATAGGTGTGAATTCCGGCAATCACGACTTCGCCGTTCTCATCGACGAGTGACTTGGGCTCGTACGCGGGCTTTGCTCCCCGCTCAACGGCGAGTCGAAACGCTTTCCTCGCGTCGTCCACCCAGAGCGCGATGTCCTTTACACCATCGCCGTGCTTGTGCACGTGCGCCGCGATCTCGCTGTCTGGCCGCAGGGCAGTCGTGAGCACGAGCCGCACCTTGTCCTGCTCCAGAATGTAGCTCGCACGATCGCGCGTTCCTGTCTCCGGACCGCGGTACGCGAGGATCCTGTACCCGAAGACATTTCGGTAGAAATGCGCGGCCTGTTTCGCGTTGCCGACGTAGAACTCTATGAAATCCGTTCCGTTTATCGGAAACGTGTCCGTAACCTGCTCAGGTGCCGTAAGTGTCGCGGTTCCCATTACTTCTCCGGATTTCGGCGCGATGCGAATTGTCGGCTTTGCCTGCTGGCCTGCTCTGATTCAGGGCCGATGGCGCCGGCTCAACTCTTAAATTAGCAAATACGACACCGCAACGGGGAGTGGAATCCCGCTGCTCGAGGCCCGTCTCCGACCCGAGAGAGTCAGGTGGGAGTCAGGTTCTTCTCGCTTTTGTCCCGCGAGTGCGTGTTGCCACCGGATCCGCGCTCCCCTCTGGCGCGCCGAGATCGAACACGACTTCGAGCGCATTCCCGGGCTCGAGCGTGTCCCACCTCGAGAACACCTCGGCGCGCTTCGCTCTCACCCGGGCGAGGTCGTCGTCGCTGAGCTGGCGCCGCGGAGGGAGACCGTTGTCCACGCAAAAGTCGGCCAGTGTGCGGTTCAATTCGCTCGCGGTTCCTCGCTCGCCTGAGCTACGCTCGAAGTCGAAGAATCCCACGATCATTTCCGAGATGTTCGCCTCAGGAGGGAGCTTGCCGCGCGGCCACGGGCTCCCAAAATCCGAGAAATCCCAGCCCGCGGCGACGAGACCGTAGAAACCCTGAGCGAGTCCGAGCGCGGTTTCGACGGCGTAGTGCGTGAGGTCGTGCTTCGGAAAGAAAGCCGCCTGCCCGCCCTGTTGCCGCTGCCACGTCGTCGTTCCGTCAGCGCGCGTGCAGCTGAGGGAGTTGCGCCCGTCGGTCCCCTTCTTTATACGAATGACGATGCGCTGTGGATCCGGCATGGACGCTATCTAATGCAGTGTTTCGCCTTTCTCCAGCATCTCGATGAAGGTTCGCATACGCTTCGCCCGAGTCTCTGCCTTCTTCGCGGTCTGCAGGCGCCAGAGGATGGCGTAGCTGTTCGTTTTACTGAGCGTTTTGTAGAACGCCTTCGCCTTCGGGTGCCGGTCCAATTCCTTCTCGAAATCCTCGGGCACGGCGGCAGCGCTGGGAGAATCGTACGCGGCATCCCAACGGCCATCCTTCCTGGCGCGCTCGATCTCGTCGAGCCCGGCCGGCTTCATCTCTCCGCTGGCGATCAGGGCGAGCGCCTTCTCGCGATTGACCTTGGACCAAATGCTTCGCGGACGCCTCGGCATGAATCGCTGGAGCCATGCGGTTTCATCCTCGGGAAGTTTCTGCGCGTCGATCCAGCCATAGCAGAGCGCCACTTCGACGCCCTCGGCATAGGTGATCGACTTCGTTCCGGAAGCTTTCCTGGCAATCCGCACCCAGATAGCGGGCGAGGTCTTGTGATTCTTCTCCAGCCAGGCGGCGAAGTCTTTCCGCGTCTTGAATCCGCGGATTGCGCCGGGCGCGGATCCAGTCACGGCGGTCTTCCTTTTCATCCCGAGGCCCGGGTCTCCCGGCCGCGGGCCTCCGCGAGTTTTTTCGCTATTCCGCGATAAAACGCGGCGTCCACGCTCTTGTTCTGCTCGTCCAGACCGAGCGCGGCGAGCTCGAGCGCGTAGAGAATGTTGCCAAGGTACAGCTGCGCGAGCGCCGCGACAGTGTCGCGATCGTCACCCATGCGCGGGCGCAGGGGGAATCGGAGTCACCTCGCGGTCCGTGCCGGACGATTCCGCGGAAAGAACGCGAACGACGACGGCAGTGATGTTGTCGTTCCCCCCGTTGACGTTTGCTTCCTGGATCAGGGCGTCGACGATCCGCTCCGGCTTGGCGCGCGACACGAGTAGCTGCTGAATGCGCCTGTCGTCGACCAGCCCCGTTAGCCCGTCGCTCGCGAGAAGAAATGCATCGCCGACTTTGACGTCGCCGTCGAATACATCCGGCTCGATCTCGTCGGCCATGCCGATGCAGCGGGTGATGACATTGCTCTGCGGGTGGCGTCTCGCCTGCTCCGGTGTAAGGAGCCCCGCGTCGACCTGTTCCTGAACCAGCGAGTGGTCCTTGGTGAGCTGGCGCATATGCCCGTCGCGGACGAGGTAGATGCGCGAGTCGCCCACATGTCCGACGATGAATCTCGTCTCGGAGAGGAGCAGGGCCGACACCGTGCTCCCCATGCCAAGCTTGTCGCGCTCGGTCCGGGTTCGCTCGTAGACGGCGCGGTTGGCATCGCGCAGGGCGTCGGCGACCCGGTCGTGCGAGTCAGCCGCTTCCAGATCGTTCAGGTCCGAGAGGTCGTGGCTCACCATCTCCACCGCCATCTCGCTCGCGACCTCGCCGGCCGCGTGCCCACCCATCCCGTCCGCGACTATGAATAGTCCGCGGTGAGCGTTGGCCGAAGCGTGAAGCGAGTCTTCATTACCCTTTCGAATCCGGCCGACATCAGTGCGAGCCGCAACAGCAAGGTGCACTAGCGGGAGCTCATTGGAATGGAAGGACTGGTGGGTGGTTCGGTTGATGGAGGGGACCCTCCTGGCCTCAAACTACGAACACGCGAAATGAGCGGCAAGCATCACCCCGCGCGCTTGAGCAGCGGCTCCGAGTCTCCCGCCTGCAGTCTCCAGAGCGTGTTGTACAGGCCGCCCCTCTCCAGCAGCTCGCGGTGCGTCCCGCGCTCGGCGACTTCGCCGTGGTGCAGAACCAGAATCATGTCCGCGTTTGCGATCGTGCTGAGCCGGTGCGCCACCGCGATCGTCGTTCGTCCCGACACCAGCACGCTGAGCGCGGCATGGATCTCGGCCTCGATCTCGCTGTCGACCGCGCTGGTCGCTTCATCCAGAAGGAGCAACGGTGCGTTCGCGGCGATCGCCCGCGCAAAGGAGAGCAGCTGCCGCTCGCCGACGCTGATCGATGCGCCCCGCTCACCCAGCACCTGACCATAACCCTGCGGAAACCCGCGGATTATCCGGTCCGCGCCGACTTTCGCCGCCGCCTTCACCACGTCCTCGTCGCTGAGCGGATTGGAGAGCCGGATGTTGGTCGTGATGTCCCCGGCGAACAGGAAGATGTCCTGCTGAACGTAGCCGATCAGCGAGCGCAGCTCGTCCAGCGGCATGGCTCGGATATCGACCCCGTTGATGGTGATCCGCCCTCGCTGGGGGTCGTAGAAGCGCATGAGCAGATTGACGATGGTCGTCTTCCCCGCCCCGGTGTGCCCAACCAGGGCGAGAGTCTCACCCGGACGCGCGGTGAAGGTCACTCCCTTCAGCACCCACTCGACCGGAGTGACTTCCTGGATCGTCCCACTCTTCTGTTTTGCCAGATGCGCGATGTCGTAGGCGAACCAGACGTCCTCGAACACCACCTCGACTCCCTTGCTCCTTTTCACCATTTCAGTAGCCCCGGCGGTGTCGGGAACGCTCGGAACCGTGTCTAGCAGCGTGAAGATTCGCTCCGAGCTCGCCATCGCTGTCTGCAGGATGTTGTACTTCTCGGACAGATCCTGGAGCGGCTGGAAGAATCTTCGCACCAGTTGCAGAAACGCCGCGACCGTGCCGACGCTCAGGAGATTCGCGTGGACGCGGGACGCTCCCGCAACGATCAGGATCGCGAGCGCGACCGACGTCAGCAGCTCGATGGCCGGGAAGTAGAGCGCGTAGATCGTGATCGATTTCAGGTTCGCGTCCAGGTGCGACCGATTCAGATCGTCGAAGCGCTGCGCTTCGCGCTTCTCCTGCCCGAACAGCTGCACAATTCGCATTCCCGTCAGTCTCTCCTGGAGAAACGAATTGATGCGAGCGAGGCGCACACGAATGTCGCGATAGGTATCGCGCACACCCTTTCGAAACAGCCCCGATACGATGACCACGAATGGAATGACGGCAAACGAGGCCAGTGCGAGGCGCCAGTCCATGATCAGCATGGCGACGCTGATCGCTACCAGCGTGAAGAGATCCCCCAGCCCCGAGACGACGCCGGAGGTGAAGAGCTCATTCAACGTCTCGACATCTGAAGTCACGCGCGTGATCAGCCGGCCCGCCGGATTCCGGTCGAAGAACGACACGGAGAGCCGCTGCAGGTGGTCGAAGATCTCCATCCGCAAATCGCGCATGACCCGCTGCCCGAGCAGGCTGGTGAGCCACGTCTGGCCATACGATGTTACGAATTCGGCCACCAGGGCGAGGAGCAGGAACGCGGTGCAGGTGGCTACGATGTGCATGTCTCGCGCGGGCACGGCGACGTCGATCACCCGCCTGGTCAACAGCGGTCCGACGACCTGGACCCCGCCTTCGACGCAAAGAAGCGCGAACGCGCCGTACATCAGGGCGCGGTACGGGCGGGTATAGACGAGCAGGCGACGCATCAGCTTGCTGTCGTACGCCTTGCCGAGGATGTCGTCTTCGTGCGTCTGAGTTGCGGGAGCAGTCATTCAGCCGTATCCTAGCCGGGTTGCAGGTGGGACGCCACGGCAATCAGTTCAGCCATGGTACGCGGGTTGCAATTTTCGCGGGTACCGAAGATCCATCTATCGGTCGACGTTTAACCCATACTGGAGGGAAGATGGGAATTCTCGCATGGATCGTTCTTGGTCTGATCGCGGGTGCGATTGCCAAGGCCATCATGCCGGGCAATGACCCCGGCGGCATCATCGTTACCATTATCATCGGAATCGTGGGTGCGTTTATCGGTGGCTTTCTCGGGAACATGCTGACCAACACCCCTCTAAATGGATTCTCATTCCAGAGCATCATTCTCGCGGTCATCGGCTCGCTCATACTGCTGTGGATCTATCGCATGGCAACGAGGGGTCGCGGCGCGCCGCGCGTTCCCTAGCGCCGCGCTCGCTTCGCCGAGGTAAAGGGTTTGCCGCTCTGGCTCTATTGGATCGTTCTCGGCCTTGTCGCCGGGACACTCGCCAAGTTTCTGGTGCCAGGGCGGGACCCTTCGGGATGCATCATCACCATTCTGCTCGGAATCGTCGGCGCCTTCATCGGTGGCTGGCTCGGAACGCGGTTCTTCGGGTGGGGCACCGTGATGGCCGGAGAGTTTGACTTCCGCTCGATCGGCATCGCCACCGTCGGCGCCATAGTCCTCCTCCTGCTCGGGCGACTCGTCAGGCGATTATAGCCGAGCTTGTCTGCGCTCGACACCGCGGGTCAATTCGGCAAATCTTCGGGGCCGCGCTTAGATTTCGGATGTGAAAGACAGTATCGTCATCCGCGGCGCCCGGCAGCATAACCTCAAGGGGTTCGACCTCAAGATTCCGAGGCGAACCGTCACCGTGGTGACCGGCCCGTCGGGGTCGGGAAAATCGTCGCTGGCGTTCGATACCATCTACGCCGAGGGCCAGCGTCGCTACGTCGAGTCCCTCTCGTCCTACGCTCGGCAATTCCTCGAGCGGATGGAGAAGCCGGACGTCGATTCCATCGAAGGACTGTCCCCGGCGGTGGCGATCGAGCAGAAGAATCCCACCAAGACCTCACGCTCCACGGTCGGAACAGCGACCGAGGTCTACGACTATCTCCGTCTCCTGTGGGCGCGCGTGGGACACACGTTCTGCCCGAAATGCGGAAGGGAGATAAAACCGGACTCCGTGCAATCCGTGACCGACAAGGTGTTGTCTCTGCCGGGCGGCGAGCGGTTCTATGTCACGTTTCCCCTGCGGCTTTCCAACAAGGTCACGCACGACGTGGTGATCGAGAACCTCCGCGCGCAGGGATTTCTGCGCGTCGCCATCGACGGAGCGGTGATGCACCTCGACGAGCTCGCCGAATCGAAACGCGACATCACGCGTGCGAAGGAGCTCCTCGTGGTGGTTGACCGGCTGGCGGTTTCCCCCGAGAGCGCCGGACGGCTAGTCGATGCCGTCGGAACCGCGTTCGCCGAGGGCGAGGGAGACTGCGTGATCCTGTTTACGGATTCGGTCGTGTCTCCCATAGACGGATTGACGGTCACCAAGCTGCGCTTCACCGAGCGCTTTCAGTGCGCGAACGACGGCACGCTTGCGCCCACGCCCACTCCGCAGCTCTTCTCGTTCAACAACCCGCGCGGCGCGTGCTCGCAGTGCAACGGGTTCGGGGCGATTCTCGAGTACGACGAATCGCTGGTGATCCCCCACCCTTCGCGGTCGCTGCGCGATGGAGCGATAGACCCGTGGACCAAGCCGAGATACGACAACAAGCGGCGGGCACTGGCGGAGTTTGCGGGTCGCGAGCGCATTCCCATGGACAAGCCGTGGAATCAGCTCACCGCCGCTCAGCGAGAACTGCTCCTTCAATCGAAGACGAGGGGCTACAAGGGAATCTTTCCCTTCCTGCGTGATCTCGAAGAGAAGCGATATAAACAGTACATCCGCGTTTTTCTCCGGCAGTATCAGACCGCCCAGGAATGTCCGCGCTGTCACGGGACCAAGCTCCAGCAGGAAGCGCTGAACGTGCGGGTTGGCGGCCTCAACATCGCCCAGGTGGCGGACCTGCCCGTGGACCAGCTCTCGGCCTGGCTCAACGAGCTGGAGCTTTCCGAATTCGAGCGCAGCGTGGCCGAGATGATCCTCAAGGAAGCGCGCGACCGCGTCACTTTTCTGAATGACGTCGGCCTTGCTTATCTTTCGATGAATCGCGCGACGCGCACTCTTTCGGGGGGAGAAGCGCAGCGCATCGGTCTCGCCAATTCGCTGGGCTCCCAGCTCGTCGACACGCTCTATGTTCTCGACGAGCCATCAATCGGCCTGCACGCGCGCGATATGGACAGACTGCTCAAGCTGTTGCAGCGACTTCGCGATGCTGGCAACAGCGTGCTCGTCGTGGAGCACGATCTGGCAGCGATCGAGATGGCCGACTACATGGTGGAGCTCGGACCCGGCAGTGGCGAAGCGGGAGGTCAGATCGTTTTTGCGGGGCCAATGAGCCGCGTCAGCGAAAGCCCATTGACCGGCCAGTACGTGACGGGAGTGCGCTCGATTCCGCTGCCCGACGAGCGCCGCCGGCTCGGTCCGCGCTGGATCACGCTCTCCGGCGCGCGCCAACACAATCTCCAGGACGTGGACATCCGCATTCCGCTCGGCGCTTTGACGGTCGTGACGGGAGTCTCGGGCTCGGGCAAAAGCACCCTCGTGCACGACGTGCTGTACCATGCGCTCGAGACGCATCTCGTCGGCGAGCATTCCGCCAAGCTCCACCTCGGCGAAAAAGTCGGCGAGTACGAGACCATCACGGGGTTCGATGCGCTCGAGAACGTCGTGATGATCGACCAGAGCCCGATCGGGAAATCGCCGCGCTCGAATCCTGTCACGTACGTGAAAGCGTTCGACGAGATCCGCGGCATCTTCGCCGACACGCCATTGGCTCGCCAGCGCAAGTACACTCCAGGCACGTTCAGCTTCAACGTCGAGGGGGGACGATGCGAAGCGTGCGAGGGCGCGGGGGCTCTCGAGGTCGAGATGGTGTTCATGGCTGACGTCTACGTGCCGTGCGAGGACTGCGGCGGCAAGCGTTACAAGCCCGAAGTTCTTGACGTCACCGTTCGCGGAAAAAACATCCACGAAGTGCTCAACATGACCGTCGATCACGCGATCAGATTCTTCCCGCGCGAAGAAAAGCTCGGCCAGGCGCTGTGGCAGCTACAGCAGGTCGGACTCGGCTACGTTCGACTTGGACAGCCGGCGACGACCTTGTCCGGAGGAGAAGCGCAGCGCATCAAGATCGCGCGCGAGCTGGCGCTGGCGGGCAAGAAATCCGGGAAGAAGATGTACGTGATGGACGAGCCGACGACGGGCCTCCACCTCGAGGACATCAGAAAGCTGGCGAAGGTTTTCGACCGACTTATAGAA
>Ga0193707_1000519_pt1 | contig 13353 bp, 9 predicted proteins | sample U3c2metaG_FD_143043 | JGI IMG/M metagenome (GOLD analysis project Ga0193707, IMG submission 143043) | Soil microbial communities from a riparian zone of the East river system, Colorado, United States - U3c2 | ecosystem: Environmental > Terrestrial > Soil > Riparian zone | place: USA: East River... | reverse complement strand
TGGCGTGATCGTGCGGCAGATGCTTCAGAAGGTGCGCGTGCTCGAGAGTGGAGACACGGAGTTCCTCGAGGGCGAGCACGTCGACAAGCAGACCTTCAGGGAAGCGAACGACAAGGCCAAGAAGCATAAAGAGCTGCCCGCGGTCTCAGAGCCTCTGTTGCTTGGTATTACCAAGGCCAGTCTCACGACGCAGTCGTTCATCTCGGCGGCGAGCTTCCAGGAGACGACGCGTGTTCTCACCGACGCCGCGATCCGCGGCGCGCGGGACGAGCTGCTCGGACTCAAGGAGAACATCATCATCGGTCACCTCATCCCGGCCGGCACAGGCATGTACCGATACCAGGAAGTGGAGATCGAGGGAGCACCGGTGCCACCAGCGCCGGAGCTTCCGCCGGAGCCGACGATCGCCGAGATCCTGGCGAGCGATACGGAGACGGAGTTCATTCTGCCCGAGACCGTCGCGGTTCCCGAGGAGATTTAGCGGAATCGTGCCAGCGCTCGCTGTCGGCTTGAGGGCTGCTACATAGCCCCAACTCGCCGGCGGATTGCGAAGCAGATGCAACACTGACAACATCCTCGTGACGGAGCTGATCCGTTGCGGGGATGTTTTGCTTGTGCGTGTTATCAGGAGAGGTTCGTTCGCGGTTTTTTCGCGGACGATTTCCCTACATTCAATAGATGGACCTATACATCTTCTGTGTGGTTCTCGGAGCCGCTGGTATGGCTGCCATGGCGTTCCTCGGTTTTGCGAGCAGCCACGGTGGCGCACATCACAGCCACGACACGAGCGGCCACGAGATGCACGGCATCGGCGCGCCGCACGCGCATTCGATTGCCCCGTCGCATGGTGTCGCGCACGGGCCGGGGCATGGGCACGGACCGGTCCATGGTGTCGCACACGCTCCCGAGCATGGCCCGGTGCACATAGGCGGCGGCGTTCCTCACAATGCCGCGCATTTGCCCGCCGCCCACGCTCGCGCGGATGCGCACGGCGAGCAGCTTCATCCGGCCGGCTGGAGGTCGAGTATCTGGTCGTGGCTCTCGCCACGGGTATTGTTCAATTTCCTCGTCGGGTTCGGCGCCACCGGATTGATCGTGGAGCGGCTCGTCGGCCCTGTTCTGGCGCTGCCGATTGCGGTTGTCGGTGGAATCAGCTTCGAGGCGTTCGTAGTCCGGCCGCTCTTCAACTCACTCTTCCGATTCGAATCCCAGCCCGCGCAGACGCTCGAATCAGCGCTGATGTCGGAGGGGCGCGCAGTGACGGGATTCGATGCCAATGGCAATGGATTGATCTCGCTGGAGCTGGGCGGCGAAGTAGTGCAGGTGCTTGGTACCCAACTGACTGACGAGCGCGCCGCCGGGGTTCGAATCCGCGCCGGTGACATCGTACGTATAGAAGAAGTAGACGATACGCGTAATCGTTGTACGGTGTCGCGAATCGGTCTCGGTGAGACCGATTCGCGCGACGCCGACCGCCAATAAAAGGAACAGACTCACATGACACAAATGCTGATAATCATCGCGGCCGTCCTGGTCGGAGTGCTCGGCGTAATTCCGCTCATCGTCTCTTCGTTCCTCCGCAACGTCGAGGCGGGAACGATTCGAATGGTGAGCTGGGTGCAGGGGCGTACCGTCATCTATCGCGGGCCGGGGAAGTCGAAGGAGGTACCCCTCCTCACCACCGGTACTACGCTTTCCAGCAAGGCCATCAACGTCGACCTGGACATCACTGACCAGACAGCAGATCTCGATCGCAACGGAACTCCGCAGCCGATCAAGGTTCGCATTCTGGCGAGCGCGATCGTCTCCGTGGGCGACACCGATATCCTGATCAAGACCGCGGCGAACCGGTTCTTTTCCAAGGATGCGGCGGACCAGGCGAACATTCTCATCGATCTGCTTTCCAGCTCGGCCCGTAGAGCGATCAACCTCCTTACGCACGATCAGCTGTTCTCGGCCAAGACCGCTCCTCAGCTCTACTCCGGAAGTCAGGCGCCGGCGTTGGGCGCTGGCTCGAGTCAAGGTGGGGCCGTCGTCGCGCCGATCCATCCGGCCGCGATGACACGCGCCGCTGAAGTAGCGCTTCAGGGAATGGAAGACGACGACGATCCGCTCGCCGTGATCATCCGGAAGGCGTGCTCCAGAGAGCTGACCGACCTTGGCCTCACGTTCAACTCGCTCAACATCAAGGTCGTGCAATCCGAGGTGGCCGAGTCTCGGCGGAGACAATCGGCAGCGGAAGCACAGGCGAACGCCGACATCGTGACGGCGCAGCAGGCGCGACGGGCCAAGGACGCGCAGCTCGAAGCCGAGCGCGTGATCTCGGACAAGCAGCGCGAGCTGGAGCAGACGAAGGCGGCCAACGCAGCGCTCATCGCCGAAGCGGAGGCGAAGAAGCAGACTGCGCTCGGCGTTCAGCGTGTCGCGGAGCTCGAGGCGACGCAGATTGCGCAGGCCCGGGCGGACGCGGAGCGGATGCGCATCGACGCGGAAGCCCGCGCCAAGGCCGAAGCAATTCGCATCACCACCGTCGCGCAAGCCAACGCCGAAAGCATTCAGAAAGTGAATGAAGCGATCAAGTCCGGCGGCGAGAGCTACTTCCGCTACCGGCAGATCGAGATGATTCCCCAGATCGCTCCAATGATCGCCGAGGCATTGTCAAAGGCGAGACTGGTGACAATCTCGGGAGATTCAGCGGAGGGAGGCGCCGCCCAGTCGGCGACGAGCAACATCACCAGTGTGATTCAGACGGTGCTTGCGGCGCAGCTCGTGGCGGGGAGCGGCATGTTGCAGCAAGGGGATAACACCCCCGAAAAGGCAGAGGTGCGCGACAACGGACGTCAGGCACCGGCCGCCGTTACGCCTCCAGTTCCGCCTGCTCCACCGTCGAAGACCGGGTATAGATGATTTGCACCCGTCCGATTTCGGGTGTTGTCCAATCCTGAACAAACACATATTTTAGCCGGAAGTTCGCTCGATGCCTCGTTGCGCACGCTTCCGATAGGCGGAAACGTCGTGGCGCGGCAAGCCTACGTTGGAGCCCACCCAAATGACCCACCGTACTGTCATCCGTCTTTTCTCCAGCACCTTGCTCGCCGCGCTAGTATTCGGCTGCGGCAAGGACACACCCTCGGCGACGAGCGGCCCGTTCCTCACTGTGGACCCGCCTTTCGCTGGAATCGATCAGGGCAGCCAGCTCCAGTTGACCGCGACCCTCGGCGAGCAGCCTGCCGCCGTGACCTGGGCTAGCAACAAAACCGCAGTTGCGACCGTTGACGGTGCGGGGCTCGTGACTGGCGTCACTGCCGGAACCGCCGCAGTCACGGCAACGCTCACGTCCGATCCGAGCCAGCTCCGCTCTGCGAGCCTTACGGTGGTCGCGGTTTCGGGGATCGGGCTGCAGAACGGCGTTCCTGTTACGGGGTTGGGTGACGCTGACGGCGTCACGAAGCTCTATCACCTCTCCGTCCCGGCGGGTAAGACGAGTGTCTCGTTTGTACTCTGCTGCGGCACGGGGGACGCGGATATCTACGTCCAGCGCGCGACTCCCCCAACGTCGTCGGTCCACTCGGCTCCGGGCTGCACGGCAGCCCATCCGGGAGACGCGGGCCAATGTTCGTCGGAAGGAGCGGACACCAACGAATCGGTCACTGTCGCCAATCCGGCCGCGGGAACATGGTACGTTCTGATCAAGAGCTTCGTTTACTCCGGAGCCACCCTTACTGCCACCTATGTGCCCTAAGTAACCGGGCGCGCTCACATGAAGGGCCCTCGCGCGATCCGCGCGAGGGCTTTTTTTATTGACCACATGTGTGCACTGCGCCATTATGTCCGTGAGGCGAACGATTCGATCGCGGAGGCACGATGCGCACCCGTCTGTTCGTGACGATCGGAATGATCCGCTCCAGCGCGCTCGCGCTGGGGATCTTCGCCGTTCCTTCTGCTCTGTCTGGCCAGGGAACAATCAGTGGCTCTGTGCTCGATTCACTCGGAAGCGCCTTGAGTGGAGCTCAGGTCACGATCCAGGGCACGAGCACGCGCGCGGTCACCGATGACGATGGAGCGTTTCGCCTCGGGCGCGTGCAGGAGGGTGACGCAGATCTGTACATCCGCCGCCTGGGCTACCGCCCCGAATCCCGCAAGGTACATGTCACGCCAGGCGGCGAGATTCATCTGGATGTAACCCTGGTGCCGTTGGCCGTGCGCCTCGCGACAGTGGAAGTGCGGCGCAGACCGGAGGCGTACGATTCGCGGCTGGCCGGCTACAACGCGCGAAAGGGGAGCCAGGTGGGGCATTTCGTTACCCGCGAACAGCTGGATCGCATGAGCTCGCCGCGTTTTGTGGACGCATTGAGAGAGATCCCGGGCGTGCAGATGCGATCCCTCCGGGGCGGGGGAACGACGATCATCCTGCGCGGCTCGAGATGCCCACCCCTCGTGTTCATAGACGGATTTCCCGCTGACGCGGGAGTCATGGACCTGGACATGCTCGATCTTTCGGGCGTGGAAGGAATAGAGATCTATTCGGGACTGGCGACCGTCCCCTCAGAATTCATGGGTGCGAGGGGTACGCACGGCTGCGGCGTCGTTGCAGTGTGGTCGCGGCCAACTCGGCCCAGGAAACAGCACCTTGGATCGGGCGATCCGGTTGACCTGGACAAGCTCCTCGCGTCGCACGCGGTTTATACCGCCGACCAGGTCGACGATCCGGCGGGCCTCGTAACTGGTTCGGCGGTACCGACTTACCCTGATTCACTATGGCGAGCCCGGGTCCCCGGGCGGGTCGTGGCTGAGTTCGTGGTAGACGCCGCGGGACTCATTGAGCCGGGCTCTCTCCGGATGGTATCGACCACCCATCCTTATTTTTCCGGCGCGGTTAAAACCGCGCTCGAGAGCGCGTCATTCAGGGCTGCCGTCCTAGGGGGCAAACCGGTCAGGCAGGTAGTCCAACTCCCCTTTGTTTTCGATCCGGCCAAAGCGCCGAGCGATACCATACCCTCGCCGGGCGGATAGGGCACCCCCGCGGGGCGAACAGGGTCTCTCGCGGGCAGATCAGGCTTGGGGACGAATTCCCACTTGTGCATTACGGGCCCGGTCCCCATTTTCGTCCCGCCACCCGTGCTGTTTGAAATCCTTTTATAGTTGCTGACGGTGCCTCAACCCTACAGAGAGCACCGGCTTCTTCAGTTGCGCACAAGATAGTTCCTGCTGCGCGCTGTCCTCACGGCTGTGGCGAAGGCGAGCTGCTGTACGGTGTTCTTTGGCTTTCACCAGCGGTACCGAGGAGGAACAAGCATGACAACAGTCACACGTACGCGCTTTACCATCAAAATGCTGGCGTTGACCCTGGGGCTATTCGGAGCCCGGGAAGCGTCGGCGCAGGCGGTCATCTCAGGCAAGGTGACCAACGAGCAGGGCGCTCCGATTCCGGGTGCGAACGTCACCATCCCGACGTTGGAAATCCGTACCCAGGCCGATGCATCCGGGAATTACCGGGTCACCATTCCGGCCGAAAGAGCCAATGGACAGTCGGTCAACATCGCCGGCCGTTACATCGGGTTCAACCAGCAGCAGCGCACAGTTGCGCTGACGCCGGGCTCGCAGACGGTGAACTTTACGCTCGTCTCCGATCCGTTCAACCTCGCCGAGGTCGTCGTAACGGGCGTCGCCTCCGGCACGGAGCAGCGCAAGCTTCCCTTCACGGTGGCCCATGTCTCTGAGGAGCAGGTCAGTAAGGTTCCGGCGAGCTCGCCGGTAACAGCACTGGCCGGGAAGGTCGCGGGTGTCCGCATAAGTCTCGGCACAGGAAACCCTGGCTCTGAGCCGGCGATCCGGCTCCGCGGCTCGACGAACCTGGCGATCGGCGGAAGCGCCCCACTCATCATCGTCGACGGCATTGAAACCCGCTCGAGCATCTCCGACATCGATGGCAACGACATCGCGTCGATCGAGGTCCTCAAGGGAGCTACGGCTTCCTCCTACTACGGGTCCAATGGCGCCAACGGCGTCATCAACATCACGACCAAGCGCGGCAAGAATCTGCCCGAGGGCAATGTTCAGATCATTTCCCGGAATGAATACGGGCAGTCGTCGATCCAGCACATGATCTCGCTCAACACTAGCACGCCGTACCAGCTGAACCCTGACGGGAATATCTTCCTCAACAGCGGTGGCTCGCGGGTAACGGTGAGTCAGTTCATGGATCAGCCGTATCCCACGACTGGGCCGAACGCCTGGCGGAATCAGCTCCAGGAGTGGATGCAGGATGGCGCTTACTACAGCAGCAATGCTCAGGTAGGACTGCGCCGGGGCAACACGAATTTCGGCTCATCCTTTACAACCGATCACAGCGCCGGAGTGATTCCTCTTCGTAAGGGGCAATACCGGCAGAACGCTCGCGTGAATGTCGATCAGGGCGTCGGCGAAAAGTTGGACTTGTCACTCAGTATGACATATGCCGCAGTCAAGAACGACACGCACACCACGAACACTGGAACGCCCGACGATTGGTTTGCGTTCCTGCAGGCTCCGCCGGATGCCAACCTGGCGACTCCGTGGTTCGAGCCAAACGGAAGGGATACGACGCTCTATTGGCGCGACCTGCCCAATGACCCGAGCGCTCGTGGAAACCCGCTCTACACCCTGGCGTACGAGAAATACCAACTCCAGCGGGATCGTTTCCTCGGCTCGGCGTCAGCTCGCTATCGTGCCTTCAGCTGGCTGAACTTCGACGCCAACTACGGGACTGACAAGCTGAGCGCCCACGAGACCACCTATGATTTCAAGGGGTACCAAAGCATCAGCGGAACCCCAGGCAATGGATTCCTGTCGCGGAACAGCACGATCAACGATGCCTACAACGGCCAGGTCTCCGCTACCGCCATTGGCAGGTTCTTCGATGCGATCAATTCGACGACTCGTGTCGCAAGCCTCTACGAGCAACGGCGTGGAAATTTCTTCCAGGCGTCCGACTCGAAGCTGAACGTTAATAACGTTCCCGATTTCGATGCAGCTGACCCGGCGCAGGTCTCAGTCACCTCCGACGACCAGCTCGAGCGCAACATCAACTATCTCGGGTCCGAAACTCTGGACATCAAAGACCGGTACATCGTCGACGGCATGTGGCGTCGTGACGGGTCTTCGCTGTTCGGCTCAAACAATCGCTGGAAGAACTTCTACCGAATCTCCGGCGCCTGGCGCGTGAGCGAGGACATCCACATTCCGGGTGTTCAGGAGCTCAAGCTCCGTGCCGGTCGCGGCACCGCTGGTCTGCGTCCGAATTTCGCCGACCAGTACGAGACGTACAGCGTAAGCGGTGGCTCGATCAGCAAGTCCCAGGTTGGCAACAAGGATTTGCGTCCCGCGGTTGCGACCGAAGACGAATTCGGCATCAACATGGCTTTCATGAATCGCTTCAATCTCGAGCTGGTCCAGGCAAACCGCATTACCAAGGGCGCGTTCCTGGCCGTTCCTCTCTCCCTGGCGCAATCCGGGGGTTTCACAAACCAGGTACAGAACGCAGCGGATGTCTCGGCCAAGACGACCGAGTTGAGCCTCCAGACCGATGTCTTTACGCGTCCGGACATGAGCTACTCGTTCACGCTCACCGGTGACCACACGGCACAGAGGATCGACCACCTCGCTCGCGCTCCGTTCCGGGTGCCGGGCCTTGGTCAGGGTCAGGACATGTTCTACTACAAAGAAGGTGAGCCGTTGGGAATCATGTACGGCGTGAAATGGGTTCGCACCTTCGACCAGCTGAAGCAGAATCCTGCCAATGCTGCCGCGGTGGCCACCGATTACACGGTCAACCCGCTTGGGTACCTGGTAAAGGTCGCCTCGCCGGGAACGCTCATACAATTCGTCGATGCCACTGGCGCCAATCAGTTCGTGATCGGCGACGTGAATCCCAAGTTCAACTGGGGCATGGCGAACAATTTCCGCTGGAAGAACTTCTCCGTGTACGCGCTGATCGATAGGCAGCACGGCGGGCAGATCTACAATTTCACCAAGCAGTGGATGTTCCAGGATCTCCGCAGCGGGGACATGGACATGGCGGGCAAGGCGACCGCTGACAAGGTGCCGTTCTCCGTCTTCACGCAGAGCCTGTACAACGGCCTCGTGGCGAGCGACTACTTCATCGAAAGCGGCTCGTACGTGAAGATGCGCGAGCTCTCGGTCTCGTACAATCTGGGTGAGCGCGCGATGCAGATCGGCGGTCTCAACAGGTTTGCGAGCGGCGTGAAGATCGCGCTGATCGGGCGGAACTTGTACACCTGGACCAAATACACCGGGTTCGACCCGGACGTCACGGCTGGCGGCGATTTCAACTTCCGCGTTGACGGGTTCCGTTATCCTAACTTCAGGACAATCACCGGTCAGGTGGAGTTGACGTTCTGACCCCCACTTTGACATTGGAGCTATACCAACGATGAATATGAAAAAGGCTTACTCACTTATAGGGGCGGCGGGGGCGGTGCTCTTCGTGAGCGCGTGCAACAACCTCGACGTTTCGAATCCCAACCAACCCGACGTCGCGCGCGCGCTTTCGTCTCCGAGCGACGTCAAACAGCTGGCTCAGTCGACTGTACGGTCGTGGTATATGACGTCCGTCTCGGCTGGTCCGGATGACAACGGTGATCTTGTTCCGTACCATTTTGGGTCGGTGACGTCCGACGTCACGACGGGAAATTTCGGAAACTTCGGAATGCGGTTCAACAACCTGGAGCCGCGCATCCCTTACGGAAATAGCAGCGCCGGTGGCGATCGCGCTGTTACCGAAGTACCGTGGAATTACAACTACGGGACGATCGGCGCCACCAATGACGTTCTTCGGGCGCTCAAGGGCGGTTTGTCCCTTGGAAGTGCGGACCTCACCGAACAGTACAAGGAGGAGGCGGAGTTCTCCCAGGCCGCGTCCTACACGTACCTGTCGATGGAATTCGACCAGGCTTTCGTCGTCACGGAGGACAATGACCCAGTTACCAACCCTCCGAGCCTGGTCCCACACGCGCAGGTCAGGGACTCAGCGATCAGGATGTGGAACACGCTGATCGCGGCTAGTGCGGGCAAGAACTACACGTATGCGCTGACCGACCTTCCCCTGAAGGACGGTGCCCTTACATCAGGGCGCATCAACCGTATCGCGAACACGATGGCAGCGATGACGCTTGCCTATCATCCGCGTAACGCTACACAGTCTGCCGCAGTGGACTGGGCAGCGGTTGCAGCCTACGCCGATAAAGGAATTGGGACCGGGTCCGCCGGCGCTCCGTTCGACATTGTGGTGGTGACGGACAACAGCACCTGGTGGTCGTACGTCGCCGGGTACGGTGAGCAGCAGGACTGGATCCGCGTGGATCACCGGGTGATCAATCGTATGAACCCGGCTGTACCGCCAAAATTCGATGGCACCATTCCGCCGCAAGGCACGTCGGCTGACGCGCGATACACCACGGACTATAAGTACAAGTCACCCCCCATAGGTGATCCGGCTCGCGGCATTTACATGCAGAGCGTTTTCTACCACAGTCGCTACGAATTCACGGCCGAGAGTCAGCCGGGCGGGTTGGCGGGTCCGGTTCCATACATGCTCGCGGCGGAGAGCGATTTGATACGGGCCGAGGCGTTGATTCGCTCAGGCGGCAATATGGTTACCGCAGCCCAACTTATTAACAATACGAGAGTGGGTCGTGGAAACCTCCCGCCAGCGACGGGGGCTGAGGGTGCTGCCGCGCTGCTCAGCATGATCAGTTACGAGCGGGACGTCGAGCTCACGAACACCAGTGGCACTACGCTGTATTGGCGGCGCGCCGTAGAGGATCAACCGATGCAGGCAGGTACAGTTTGTCAGCTTCCAATGCCTGCGAAGGAGCTGGAGACGCTCGGTCTGCCTATCTACACCTTTGGTGGAGTTGGAGGCAACCCCTGCTCCTGATTTAAGCAGCAGTGACTTGGCCGGATAACGGTCAGGTTTGGGTAGCATGAAATAAATTGGGGCGGATCTTTACGATCCGCCCCAACTTATTTCCAGGCGTCAGCATTTGTATCGGAGGTCCGTGACAGCTCTAAATTTGTCGCGGTTGAATCAACCCTTTCTCCGGAGTTGGGCGCATGTGATCACGTCAGTGAGCTGCGTACCGGTGCCGCGAAACACATTCACGTGGTAGCTGCCCGATTCCCAGAGCGCGAACGGCATGTCGACGTCCAACTTTGCCTGACCATTGGCGTTGACCTGCATCAAAGGAAACGCGCCGGGTGCCAGCACCGGTGGATCACCCGAACCGCAGCCGCCGCCGTGGATCGCCCAGCCAAGACTTTCCAAGCTGGGATCCATCGAAACAGATACGCTCAAATGAACGTGAGAAAGGTTTGGGTTGCTCGCCACTGACGTCAGCTCCACGTTGCCGTTGCCGTTCTGGCGCACACTTGGAACGAGCTCGCCACTGACCGATCGCGTCGGAGTGAAGGTTCCCGTCCACCGTTTTGCGGCAGACAGCACCGCCAGGGTTCGTTCGCTATCGGTCTGCGGACCTGAGCTGACCGCTGGGTTACTGGCGCACGCGGAAAGCGCGCTCGACATCAGGGCGGCGGTCAGGAAATGACGAAGAGGCATAGTCACCTGCGCCGTCAACTTTGCCTACGCAGGCTGGCGCAGGTTATCACGTCGCTCAACTGCGTTCCGTTACCGCGAAACACATTGACATGATAGCTCCCGGATTGCGGCAGCTCGAACGCGATGTCGTCGTCAACCGTCCCGCGTCCGTTTGCGCTCAGCACAATCGTGGGGAACGCTCCCGGGGCCATAACTGCTGGATCTCCCGAACCGCATTCGCCCGGGTGTATTCCCCAGCCCAAATTGGTCAGGCCGGGCTCGACCGGCACCGACACGGTTAGCCGCACGTGGGTCATCGTCGGGCGATTGCGTGAGACCGTCAACTCGACGGTGCCATAGGCCTTCTGACGAGTAGTCGTGACTACGTTACCGGTGTAACTCTGTGTCGGATTGAGGGCGCCCGTCCAGCGATTTGCACCCGCCATTACCGCTTGGGTTCTGCTGGCGTCGGAATTCGGGTCGGGGGTCACCGAGGGGGCGCTCGCGCAAGCACCCACCGCGGCGGAAATTAGGACGGGAGTAAGAATTCTGGAGAGACGCATAGTCACCTGCGAGAGTTGTGAAGGTCCTGGATTGCCGACCGGAAATTACTCCCTACACCTAGCTCCATTGCGGAAGCTTGTCAAATGATACCCCACCTGATCCCATGAACAATCCCAACACGTGAGCAGTCGAAAAAAAACGCCAGTTGCTCAGTCGGACAGCAACCCCCCAGCGAAGCCGGAGCTTACGCGGGGGCGCTACTCCCTTTTCATCGCTCTGACCTTGATGGCACCTCTCGTCCTTTTCGGTGCAGTAGAGGGACTGCTTCGACTCATCCGTCCTGACGGGGGAATGCCCCTCTTCGTCCACGCCCAGTTCGTAAATGGGGACTACCTTGTCGCCAGCCCGGCCCTCGGGGCGCGGTGGTTCGCCGGGGTCGAGCATCCGCCCTCTCCCGCGCCCGAGATGTTCGCCGCGAAAAAGCCCGACCGGGCGTTTCGCGTTTTCGTCCTGGGCGAATCTGCGGCGGCGGGATTTCCATACCCGCGAAACGTGACCTTCTCGCGGTACCTGAGGGACGTCCTTCGGGACGTGTTGCCCGGCGATTCCGTAGAGGTCGTCAATCTCGGAATCGCGGCCACGAACAGCTTCGCGATGCTGGACATGGCGAATGAGGTTGCTGATCAGCACCCCGACGTCGTGCTCGTGTACGCGGGCCACAACGAATACTACGGGGCGCTGGGTGCGGCTTCGCGAGTGGGCATTCCGGGAGGGACTGCGGCCGTCCGGCTTTATCTTCGGCTGCTGCGACTTCGCACGGTTCGCGCTTTGAGAAACGCAATCAGCTCGGCGCGCTCACCAGACCGCCCGGGTGCCGATTCTCTCGAAGCAGTTAGTCTCATGGAAGTGCTGGGACGCGATCGGCAGATTCCGCTGAAGAGCGCGTTGTACGAGCGTGGCGCCAGCCAATTCGAGAGCAATCTCGAATCCATCGTGCGTGTCTTCAGGCGACACGGCACGCCGGTCTTGATCGCCAGCGTGGCGAGCAACCTTCGGGATCAGCATCCCTTCGCTGCAAACGCGAATTCCAGCCCGACCGGAGCGAACAGGGCCTTCGAAGCTGCGCGTGTCGCTCTCGCGCGCGGAGACACCACCGACGCGCTGCGTCTATTTGCGCGCGCCCGCGATCTCGATGTAATCCGGTTTCGGGCGCCGGGGGAATTCAATGACATCATTCGTCGGGTCGCGTTGCGAGCGCACGCAACCTATGTCCCGGTGGCGGAGGCCTTCGCCGCCGAGTCCCCGGCCGGGATTCCGGGTGCTAATCTCTTTCTCGAGCACGTTCATCCGACCCGTCAGGGGCAAGCGCTCATTGGCCGCGTTTTCTTCCGGACAATGCTGGCGTCCGGGCTGCTTGGACACTCCGTCGACACGACTCGTTTGCGCCCCATGGATGAATATTTTCGCGGAATGGACATGACGCCATTCGACGAGCGCATCGCGTTTCACATCACCCGCACACTGACATCACGGTGGCCATTCGTGCCCGTTCAGCAGCAGGTGGATTATCGGGGACGGTACGTTCCGACTGATCTACTCGACAGCCTTGCGTTCGCGGTCTCCCGGGGCGAGCGATGGGAAATTGATAAACTTCGGCTCGCCTCGAATTATGAGAGCAGGCGACAGTTTGATTCCGCCGCCGCGGAATTCGCTGGATTGGCGCGCGACGCGCCGCTCGTAAGCGAGCCGCTGCTCTTCATGGCGCGCGAGCTGGACCTTGCCGGCCGACCCGATGAAGCCGAGGCAGCCTTGCGAAGAGCGGTCGCGATTCGTCCCACCGCTCCAGCGCTCAACGCTCTCGGCGTACGCGCGGCCAAGCGCCGCCAAGTCGGCGAGGCGATCGCGCTGTTTCAGCGCTCGCTCGAGATCCAGCCGGCACAGCCGGATGTGTTGTACGAGCTGACGCTGGCTTATGGCATGTCGCGGGATTTGCCGAACGCGCGGGCAACTGCCATCCGTCTTGCTCGACTCGATCCCAGCTACCCCAAATTGAATGAGCTGCTTTCGGCGCTCGGGGTGCGACCTTAGAAGATCGAATAGATGAAGGGCGCGAGCGCCGTCCCCTGCGCCAGAAAAAGCAATCCGCTGAGCAGAACCATGATTATCAGGATGGGCGCCAGCCAGAGCTTCTTTCTCTCGCGCATGAATGCCCAAAGCTCTTTGATCACCGATAGCAGAAGCTGATCTCCTTCAAA
>Ga0193707_1000518_pt1 | contig 13354 bp, 11 predicted proteins | sample U3c2metaG_FD_143043 | JGI IMG/M metagenome (GOLD analysis project Ga0193707, IMG submission 143043) | Soil microbial communities from a riparian zone of the East river system, Colorado, United States - U3c2 | ecosystem: Environmental > Terrestrial > Soil > Riparian zone | place: USA: East River... | reverse complement strand
CGACTGCACCGGGATCTCCAGGCGCCGGTTCTCGCGCAGCATCCCGAGGACCGCGGTCACGCCCGGGTAAGTCGAGATCACCGCGTCGGGGTCATATGCCTCGACCACCTTCAACAGGCCGCGGCCCGAGAACACGTAACCGAGATGGTGGAAGAGCCAGCGGGCTGGGGCGAACTTGGTGATCAGCCAGTACTGGATGTCGAACAGCCAGGGCATCCAGCGGAAGGTCACTTTGGAGCCATTGCGGAGGACCGCCGCGGAGAGCTTTCCCATCGCCTCAAGCCCGTTGGCGATCTCCACATCGATCCCGGGCACCTCCTCTTCGAGGTCAGCCTTGATGATTCGCGCCGGCAGATCGTGGCCCTCGCCGATATCGGCACTCAGGATCAGCACCCGGGGGGAGCGCTCCTCGGCACGGGCAGCGCCGGAGAGCAGCGCACCCGCCGCGTGTTCATTGCCGTTCAGCGAGGGCTGCTTGCCGGGGATCGGATCCGGCGCGCGGGTACTGCTGCGAACCCACTCGACGTACTGGCGCACGCCTTCTTTGAAGCTCGTATCGGCCTTCCAGCCAAGCTCGGCGAGCGCCCGCTCGTTGGAGATCGCCTTGCCGGGGAAGTCGCCCGGGCGCGGCGGCGTGTGGACGATCTCGCAGTTATCGGTGTTTTCCTGCACCCGCTCGGCGATTTCGAGGATCGTCACGACCTCGTCCCCGGAGAGGTTGTAGGTGCGGCCTGCGGCCTCGGGAGCGAGCGCGGAGACGATCCCGTCGGCGAGGTCCTCGACGTAGATGAAGCTGCGAGTGGTGCTGCCGTCGCCGGCAATCGTCAGCGACTTGCCTTCGAAAGCGAGGTCGGTGAACTTGGCGACGACGCCCGCGGCCCGCGCCCGGGGGCCGTAGGGGATGCCAAAGCGCAGGACGGTGCTCTCCAGGTCGTAGAGCTCGGCGTAGCCGGCACAGTAGGTCTCACCGGCGAGCTTGGTCGCGGTATAGAGGTGGCGGGGCGCCGGGATCGGCGTTTCCTCGTCGACGTCTTGCTCGACGCAGTCGCTGTAGACCCAGGTGGTCGAGCCGTAGACGACACGGCCGACTTTGGCCCGGCAGGCGGCCTCGAGCACGTTCAGCGTGCCGCGGGTATTGACCTCCTCGGCCAGGACCGGGTCGGCGAGGACGTGGCCGACATCGGCAACGGCGGCGAGGTGGATGACGGCGTCGCAGTCGCGCATCGCGAGATCCAGGTTTGCCGGATCGGTGATGCTGCCGGTGAAGGTCTCGACTTCCAGCGGCGAGTGGTAAGGCGAGGCGCTGAGGTCGAAGATTCGCGGCGTGTCGCCGCGCTCGATCAAGCGGTCGACCACGTGCGAGCCGATGAAGCCGCCGCCGCCGGTTACCAGAACCCTCATGACACCCCTTCCTCCTCGGGATTGAGCGCGGCCGCGCGGCTCTCGGGCCGGTAGTAAAGCGGCACGCACCAGTGGTTCACAGCCACCCAGTCGGTGTTCGGCAGCTGCTCCGAGCGCCCCATGATGCGGTGGCAGGGCTCTTCGTAGACGCGGCCGGTGGACTTCTCGATCGGGTCGAAGACGATGTACTTGTAGAAGCCGGAGGTCATGCCCTCCGGCAGCTCGAGCCGGGCCGGGTGCAGCGGATCGAGGTGCTCGGCCGCGTAGGTGTTCTTCCAAGCGACGATTTCCTCCATGCGATCGGCCTGAACCAGGCCCAGCGCCGCGGTGAACTCACTCATGCGGAAGTTGAGCCCGTCGACCTCGTGCTCGAACTTGCCGTAGTTGCGGAACTTGCGAGCGAACTCGATCAGCTCCTCGTTGGCGGAGACGAGCACTCCCCCCTCGCCGGTAGAGACGGTCTTGGTCGCGTAGAGCGAGTAGACCCCGGCATCCCCAAAGGAGCCGGGCTTGCGCCCGCTCCACTCGGCGCCGTGGGCATGAGCGCAGTCCTCGAGCAGGAAGATCCCGTTGGCGCGGCAATACTCGGCGATCCGCTCGGCGTCGAAGGCGATGTGGCCGCCGATGTGGACGAGGATCGCGGCCTTTGGCTTGTGCTTCTCGGCCTTTGCCTCGAAGTCGTCGAACGACATGCAGAGATCGCCGCGATTGCAATCGACGAACTCGACCGTGGCACCGGCATTGACCGCTGCCAGCGGCGTCGCCATGAAGGTGTTGGAGGGACAGAGCACCGTCTCCCCCTTCACCCCGGCAAACTCCAGCGCCGTCAGTGCGCCGCCCGCCCAGCTCGAGAGGCCGAGACTGGACAGCCTGTTCCAATCCGCCCAGCGCTGCTCGAAGGCCTCCAGCATGTGGCCCTCGGACCACTGCTCGGAGTCGAGCACGTCCGTCCAGAGCTCGAACAGCCTGGCGCGGTCGCGATGGTCGAACCCGATCGCGAACTTACTCGCGTCGATCCCGCTTGTCTCTGCGGACCCTACGGTGGCTCCTTGGCGTGAGTGTGGCTGGGGAAGCCTTCGCGGGACGAAATCGAATGAAGCGCGAGAGGCGCCGCAAGGCTAGCAGCGAAAGCGGACCGAAGCCGGGCGGAATTCAGTCTGAATCGCCGCTATGAGCGTTCTCGATGACGGCCCCCACCGCGCGTGACCCCGCCAGCAGCGTGGTCCCGGCCACGGCTATCGCCATCGAGCCGATCAACGCAGCTCCGCCAAGCGGCGTCGAGCTCCAGGACTCGTTGAAGATCAGCGGCGCGATCAACACCGGCACGAGCACCTGGACCGCGAACATCATCGGCGCCACGTGGGTCGCGGGCCGGCGCTGCAGCGCGCTCATCTCGCTGAGCAGCGCCAGGGCCTCCGAGAGCCCAGCCGTCGCCAGCCAGCCGATCGCGATCAGCAGTGTGCCGGCCGCCAGCTCATCGGTGAGTAGCTTGCTGGCGATTGCCGTCCAGGCATAGCCGGCGCCAGCGCTGATCACGGCAAGGGTGCCGAACGCCTGGGCGCGGCCGCGCAATGCGTAGGGAGTCAGAACGGGCACCGCGATCAGGATCGCCGCCAGGGCAATCGCCCCGCCCCCGGCGTGGTCGGTGCTGCGGTCGGGCGCGGTCAGGGCAACACCGGCGACCCCGATCACGATCGCCGCGACTGCGGTCCACTCGCGCGGGCCGGGCCTCTCCCCCAAGCGCGTCGCCCCCAGCCAGAGCAGCAGGATCAAGCCGCTTGCCAGGCACGGCTGAACAACGGTCAGGGGAGCCAGCAAGAGCGCCACGACCTCCAGCGGCCACCCCGCCAAGCCCAGTGCCGTCGCTCCCAGCCAGCGCCGGTTGCGCACCAGCCTGCCGATCAGCGAGGGCCGCAGCGAGTGCTCGCCAGGCACCTCCCGCGCCTCCAGCGCCTGCAGCGCGATCGAGGTGTTGTAAAGCAGCGATGCGGCAACCGCCGCGACTATCCCGAGTGCGACCACGGCGGGGAAGCTACTGCGCGGCGGGGCAGCTCCAGGTGACTCATGCTCAATATTCCTGTCACTATTCGAAATCTGTGACCAAGCTCGCCCTACTCGGAGCAGTACTGCTCGCGCTGGCTGGCTGCGCCGGCGGCTGTGGCAGCAGCAGCGGACCCGATCGCCCGGCCACCTACAAAATCACGATCAACAACGGGTGGCCGAAGGTCGTGGACGAAAAGAAAGTCGCCGGATTCCTCGAAAGCGCCTGGCGCGACCCGGTGGGGCCGACCGTCGCGGTCAACACCCGCCTGGCGAGCGAAACCGGCTCGCCGATGTACAACGCCCAGCTGGCCCAGGTGCAGACCAGCAAAATGCCCGGCTACCGCGAACGGGGAATGAAACGCGAGAAAGTCGGTGGCCGGCCTGTCATCGTCTGGGCCTTCGACGTCGCCAACAAAGAATCGCGGGTCGAGTACTTCTTCGAAGAATGCGACACCCTCTTCATCCTGCGCGGAGCGATGGGCACGATCAGCTTCGAAGCGTTCGCCGAGGACTGGCACGCATACACCGCCTCGATCGAACCTGACTGCAACGAATAGGACGGGGGCCCGCGCGGTCCTGCGAAGCCCTTCTCAGGTTTCCTGGTACAGCGGCCCGTCGCCACCCTCGGGCAGGGTCAGGCGGCCGCCCTTGGCGGTGATCGCGCCGCACTGGACGCAGTTGGAGGCGGTGACGTGGACATCCACCTCGGCGGCGCCGTTCTCGAGCTGCTCGTCGGGGATCTCGTAGACCTGGGCGGGGCACATAGAGACCCAGGTCTGGGCGATCTCGCGCGGCACCTTGCTCTGGATGCGGACGTGGTTGGGGGCGTCGTCGCGGGTGGCGTTGCCGGAGAGGAAGACCGAGTCGAGCTTGGCGAAGGTGAGCTCGTTGTCGGGCTTGACGTACATGTCGCCCGCCTTGCCCAGCTCCATCGGCACCTCCGCATCGTCCTCGACCTTCCAGTGGCCGCCGGGGAAGGCGCCTTTGGTCGCGACCATCGCCGAGCCCATCGCCCCGCCGAAGATCAGCCCCTTGGAGAGCGGCTGGCGCATGTTGCGGGAGCGGTAGAGGTCTTTCTCGATCGCCGAGTTGTGGACCTTCTCGTCGTAGGCCTCGAAGTTGACCGAGTCCTGCTTCAGCGCCTCGACGATCGCCTCCGCCGCGTACATCCCCGCGTGCATCGCGTAGTGGACGCCCTTCAGGGTCGGCACGTTGACCATGCTGGCGGCGTCGCCAGCGACCACCATGCCGGGAACCGCGAGGCGCTTGGGCATCGCGAAGTAGCCGCCGGAGGGAATCGTCTTAGCGCCCCAGGCGACCCGTTTGCCGCCCTCGAGCAGGTCCTTGATGAAGGGGTGGGTCTTGAGCAGCTGCAGGGCGTCGTGGACCGAGAAGGTCGCGTCGGTGTAGTCGAGGCCGGCGACGAGGCCGATGCAGAGCTTGTCCTCGCCCATTGGGTAGATGAAGCTGCCGCCGAACTCGTTGTAGCGGGGGGACTTGCGCAGCGGCCAGCCCATCGTGTGAATCACGCGGTCGAGCGGCTTCTGGACCTCCCAGACCTCCTTGACCCCGAGCTCCCAGCGCATCGGGTCGGCGCCGTGCATGTCGAAGTAGTCGTAGGCGGCGTAGGTGAGGTGGCCGACCGTGCCCTCGGCTAGGACGGTCGCCTTGGCGACGACGTCGGAGCCCGGCTCGAAGTTGCCCAGCTCTTCGCCCTCTTTGCCGCGGCCGCGGTCGCCGGAGCGGATGCCCTTTACGACCCGGTCCTCAACCAGCAGCTTGGTCGCTGCGGTCTCGGAGAGGATGTAGACGCCGGCCTCCTCGGCTTTGTCGGAGAGGAAGCGGCCCAGCTTCGATACCGAGGTGACGTAGTTGCCGTGGTTGCGGAAGTTCGGCGGCATCGGCTTCAGCGGCAGCGCCGCCTTCGAGGTCAACAGGTAGACCGCGTCCTTGGTCACCTCCTGGAAGACCGGCCACTCCTCCTTGGGCAAGTCGGGGAAGAGCTCTTCCATCGCCGAGGGCTTCATGTTGGCTCCGGAGAGCAGGTGGGCACCGGCCACCTTGCCCTTCTCGATCACCGCAACCGGGACTTCACCGAGCTTCTCGGTCAGCTCCGGCTCGTCCTCGAGCAGCTGCATGATCTTGTTGGCACAGGCGAGCCCGGCGGGCCCACCCCCGACGATCGCAATACCGACCTCGATGCGCTCGTCCTCGGCATCGGTCGGCAGGCCGATCACGTCGGCCGGGTCGAACGGCGGCGGGAACTCACTCGGTGCTACAGCCGGCATCGCATGCTCCAATCGTCGTCAGGTAACGAACGGCACCCGGGGAGCCGAGGCCCCCCGGGGAAACCTCAGCCGCCCTTCTTGGCCTTGATCGCCTCGGTCAGCTTGGGGACGATCTTGTGCAGGTCGCCCACCACGCCGAGATCTGAGAACTCGAAGATCGGCGCGTTCTGATCCTTGTTGATCGCGAGGATGTTCTCCGAGCTCTGCATTCCGACCTTGTGCTGGATCGCGCCGGAGATGCCGGCAGCCAGGTAGAGCTTCGGCGCGACCGTCTTGCCGGTCTGGCCGATCTGGGCCGCGTAGGGGTACCAGCCGGCGTCGACCACGGCGCGGGTGGCGGCAACCGCCCCGCCCATCGCCTCGGCCAGTTCCTCGCACTGCTTGAAGCCCTCGGCTGCCCCGAGGCCGCGACCGCCGCCGACGAGGATCTCCGCGTCCTCGATGTTGACGTCGGCGCCGCGCTGCTCGCCGCGCTGGACCATCTTCGCCTTGGTCGACCAGGGCGAGAGCTCGACCTGAACGTCGATGACCTCAGCCGTGCCACCGCTCTCGTTGGCGTCGAAGGCGTTGAGGCGGCCGATGATGATTCCCGGTTCGGAGACGTAGCCGACGTCGGCGATCTGGGAGTCCTGCAGGATCGGGCGCTCGGCGACGAGCTTGCCGTCCTGCACCTTGACCTCGGTGACCTCCATCGTCACGCCGGCGTTAAGGCGAGCGGTGAGGCCGGCGCCGATCTCGAAGCCGAGCAGGCCGCCGCCGAAGAGGGCGTAGCTGAAGCCCTCGTCGGTGATCACCTTGGCCATCGCGTCGATGATCGGCTGGGCCAGGCCCTCGGGCACGTCCTTGGCCCGGTAGACCTTGGTCGCGCCCCAGTTGCCGAGCGCGGCGCAGGCGTCGTCGGCGATGTCGCCGACGACCATCACGCCGGCGTCGCCGCCGATCTGGCCGGCCAGCTTGGCCGCCTCGGAGATCGCCCCGAGCGAGTTCTTGTTGAAGTTGCCCTCGTCGTCGTGGAGGGCGTAGGTCAGGATGCCTGCCATCTAGATCAGCTTCCTCTCGTCAAGCCAGGCGACGATCTTTTCGACCGTCTCGTTGGTGTCCTCATCCTCGATGATCTCGCCGGCCTGCTTGGCGGGCGGCGGGTTGAGCGAGAGGACAGATGTCTTGGAGCCAGCCTCGCCGACCATGCCGCCTTCGATGCCGACGTCGCCGGTTGCCTTGGCGTCGAGCGGCTTCTTCTTGGCGCCCATGATCGCCTTCAGGCTGGGGTAGCGGGGCTCGTTGATCGCGTCGCCGACGCTGATCACGGCGGGCAGCTCGATCTCGACGGTGTCGTAGCCGTACTCGGCCTGGCGCTCGCAGCGCAGCTTGCCGTCGGTGACGTCGATCTTGATCACCTGGGTCAGCGAGGGCATCTTCAGGTGGTCGGCGACAACGGCGCCGATCGTGTAGCACTCGCCGTCATCGGACTGCTGGCCGAGCAGGACCAGGTCCGGGCTCTCGGACTCGAGCACCTTGGCCAGCGAGTAACCGGTGGCGCAGACGTCGGAGCCGGCGAGGGCATCGTCGGAGAGGTGCACGGAGCGATCGGCTCCGAGCGCGACCGCCTTGTGCAGAGCGCGGACGGCGGAGTCGGGGCCCATCGTCACGGCGACGACTTCCTCGACCGGGATCGCGCCGCCCTCCTTGATCTGCATGGCGGCCTCAATGGCGTGTGTGTCGAAGGGGTTCAGGTTCTTCTCGCCGCTGCGGTCCAGTCGCATCGTGCTCGAGTCGATGCGCTTCTGAACGGCGGCGTCCGGAACCTCCTTGACCAGGACGCAGATCTTCAAGTTCAAGCCTCCTTGGCTAGTTCTAAAGCTGGTTGACTGACCAGTCAATCAGTCTATCTATACGTGGCGCGGCGGGAGGTTAGCGGGCGCGACGCTGCGCTGTTCCTTTCCCCCGTATATCGGGGAAAAGGCGCACCGGAACGCTTTAGACGTCGTCGCGCTCGGCGGCGTTGTCGCGGATGAAATCGACGATGTCGTCGGTTCCGGCTCCGGGGGTGAAGACCTCGGCGACGCCGAGCTTCTTCAGCTCGGGGATGTCCTCGGCCGGGATCGTGCCGCCAACCGTGACCAGGACGTCGTCGACGCCCTGGGCGGCGAGCAGTTCGACCACCTTTGGCACCAGCGTCATGTGCGCACCAGAGAGGATCGAGAGGCCGACCGCATCGGCGTCCTCCTGGATCACCGTCTCGGCGATCTGCTCCGGCGTCTGGTGCAGTCCGGTGTAGATCACCTCCATGCCGGCGTCGCGCAGGGCGCGGGCGATGATCTTGGCGCCGCGATCGTGCCCGTCCAAGCCAGGCTTGGCGACGACGACGCGGATCTTGCGGGCGGTTGCGGTTGCCATAGCGGCCAGGAGATTAGACGACCGGAGGGGAAAATCGTCTCGCTGAACCCTTGACCACCGTATGCGTGGGTCAACTGACCAGTCGTGGACTGGGCGTGAACGGGATGCGGCGATTTGGGCTCTGGTGAAACGACAGCACGGCGCGATCTCGCGCCGCCAGCTCCTGGAGCTGGGACTTAGTCCCCGCCAGATCGAGCGGCGGATCGCCTCCGGACGACTGCACCCCACCTGGCGCGGCGTCTATGCGGTGGGACGACCACTACTGGGCGAGCGTGGTCGCTGGATGGCGGCGGTACTTGCCTGCGGGCCGGGTGCGATGCTCAGCCACGACAGCGCGGCTGCCCTTTGGGGATTCGGGAACGAGCAGAGCACGATCGACATCTCCATGCCAGCCGGGAGACGCAGCCGACTGCGCGGCATACGGGTCCACAGGCGCACGGAGTCAGTCCTGAACGATGTTGTCGTCCACGATGAAATCCCCCTCACTTCACCCGTACGCACGCTGATCGACCAGGCGACGCGCCTGAGATCGATGCAGCTAGAGCGCGCCGTCAACGAGGCCGACAAGCTCGACCTCCTGAGAGCGGACATGCTGCTTGCGTCTCTCGACGACTATCGCGGCCAGCCCGGTGTGGCGCCGCTGCGAAAACTCCTTGACCCGCTCACCTTCCGCCTCAGCGACTCCGAGCTAGAGCAACGGATGAGACCTCTCGCAATAGGAGTCGGGCTTCCGGTCCCCGAGACGAAGGCGTGGGTGAACGGCTATGAGGTCGATTTCCACTGGCCCGACCTCGGGATCATTGTGGAGGCAGACGGGCTGAGATATCACCGCACCGCGTCCCAGCAGAAGCGCGGCTTGGAGCGCGATCAAGCCCATCTCGTAGTCGGCATGTGGCCACTGCGCTTTTCTCACTGGCAAATCAGGTATGACGCGGCACATGTTCGGAAGGTCCTCCGTCGCACCGTCGCCCGCGCTCAAACGAACCGGAAGGGACCTGACTGAACCCTTTGCCCCTGTATGCGAGGGCAAAGTGACCAGCGGATTCCTAGAAGACTGGGGACTCGGTGTAGGTCCCGAAGACCTCCTGCATCGCCGCGATCATCTCGCCCTCGCTGGCGCGGGCGCGGGCCGCGGCGATGATCGGCGGCATCAGGTTCTCCTCTGTCGCGGCCGCTCGCTTCAGCTCGGTGAGCGCCGCCTCAACCGCGGCGCCATCACGGCGAGCACGGGTCGCGGCGAGGCGATCGGTCTGCTTGCGTTCGAGCGCCGGGTCGATGCGCAGGATCGGCGTCGGCTCTTCGTCGTTCTGGACGAAGTCGTTGACGCCGACGACGATGCGCTGGCGCCGGTCGAGCTCGCGCTGGTAGGTGAAGGCGGCGTCGGCGATCTCGCGCTGGGGGAAGTTGCGACGGATTGCCTCGACCATCCCGCCCAGCTCGTCGATGCGGGCGAAGTAGCCGTAAGCCGCCTCCTCCATCTCGTCGGTCAGCTTCTCGACGAACCAGGAGCCGCCGAGCGGGTCGGGCGTGTTCGGCGCACCCGACTCGAAGGCGATCACCTGCTGGGTGCGCAGCGCCACCTTCACCGCCTCCTCGGTCGGCAGCGCCAGCGCCTCGTCGAAGGAGTTGGTGTGCAGCGACTGGGTGCCGCCAAGCACCGCGGCGAGCGCCTCCAGCGAGGTGCGGACGACGTTGTTGAGCGGCTGCTGCGCGGTCAGCGAGACGCCGGCGGTCTGGGCGTGGAAGCGCAGTCGCATCGACTCCTCACGCTTGGCCCCGTAGGTCTCCTTCATCTCGCGAGCCCAGATCCGGCGCGCCGCCCGGTACTTGGCGATCTCCTCGAAGAAATCGATGTGGGCGTTGAAGAAGAAGGAGAGGCGGGGGGCGAAGTCGTCGACGTCGAGGCCGCGCTCGAGCGCCCGTTCGACGTAGGTGAAGCCGTCCTTGAGCGTGAAGGCGAGCTCCTGCTGGGCGGTCGAGCCGGCCTCGCGGATGTGGTACCCGGAGATCGAGACCGGGTGCCAGCGCGGCATGTTCTCGCTGCACCACTCGATCATGTCGGTGACCAGTCGCATCGCCGGCTCGATCGGGAAGCACCACTCTTTCTGCGCGATGTACTCCTTGAGGATGTCGGTCTGGATCGTGCCGCCGAGCTTCTCGGCCGGCACTCCCTGCTGCTCGCCAACGAGGACGTAGAAGGCGAGCAGGATCGCCGCCGGAGCGTTGATCGTCATCGAGGTGGTGACGCCACCGAGCGGGATGCCGTCGAAGAGCTGTTCCATGTCGTCGAGGGTGTCGACGGCGACGCCCTCGCGACCAACCTCACCGAGGCTGCGGGTGTGGTCGGAGTCGTAGCCCATCAGGGTCGGCATGTCGAAGGCGGTCGAGAGACCGGTCTGGCCGTGGTCGAGCAGGTAGTGGAAGCGCTCATTGGTCTCCTCGACCGTGCCGAAGCCGGCGAACTGGCGCATCGTCCAGAGCCGCCCCCGGTACATCGAGGGGTAGGGCCCGCGGGTGAAGGGGTACTCGCCCGGCGCTCCGATCGTCTCCTCGGGGCTCCCGGGAGCGTGCTCGGGCCCATAGAGCGGCGCGATCGGCTGCCCCGACATAGTCGAGAACTCCGCCTCGCGCTCCTTGTACTCCGGCTTCTCCCGTGGCTCGATCGCCATTTGCACAGTTTAGGCGGGCGAAGTCTGACCCTGTGGCGAGTTACCCCCCTTGCAGCGGGGGGAAAGTCGCCAGATCCCCCTAACGTCGAGTGGAAAAGCGACGGGGCGGCTGCTTGCGGCGGGCGGCGATGCGCGAGCCGCCAAAGCCGGCGACGGTCGCCAGCAGGGTGACCGCGATCGCCACCAGGCGGCGCCCGAGGCGCTCGAAGCGCAGCGTCTGCCAGCCCTCGTCGCGGGCGCTCTCCGCCAATGGCGGGTCTGGGTTGACCACGACCGGGTTGCCGACCGCGCGCAGCATCGGCAGGTCGGAGACCGAGTCGGAATAGGCGTAGGAGGCGGCGAGGTCGATCTCGTGCTTGGCAGCGTAGGTCCGCATCGCCTCGACCTTGCCCTCGCCGTAGACGAAGGGGCCGTCGAAGCGGCCGGTCAGGGCGCCGTCCTCGCCGACTTCGTAGCTGGTGCCGACGCCGCCGTCCATGCCGAGCACGTTTGCCAGCGGCTCGACCACGCCGCTGCCGGCGGCGCTGACGATGAAGGTCGGCCGGCCGGCGTCCTGGTGGGCGTAGACCTCATCGAGCATCTGCGGGTAGATCCGCGGCAGGATCGCTGCCATCACCTCCGGGTTCATCCGCTCAAAACTGCGGGCAGGCACTCCGGCGATCAGTTCACGCGCGGCTTTCAGCACTTCGCGGGTCCGCTCGTCGGTGGTCCCGCGCAAGCGGTACTGCAGGTGCTCGAAGCCCCAGCTGGCCAGCTGGCGGCGGCTGACCAGCTTGTGACGGGCCGCGACGCGGGCGAACTGCATCCCAGAGGACCCCGCCATCAGGGTCTTGTCGAGGTCGAAGAACGCCGCGGCGCGGCTCATCGGGCTACTGGCCGTCGACCTCGATCACGATCGCGTCACCCTGGCCACCGCCCGAGCAGATCGCGGCGACGCCGAGGCCACCGCCGCGCCGTCCTAGCTCGTACACAAGCGAGCCGACAATGCGGGCACCGGAGGCGCCGATCGGGTGACCGAGCGCGATCGCGCCGCCGTTGACGTTGACCTTGTCTTTGTCGACGTCGAGCATCCGCACCGAGTTGATCGCGACCGAGGCGAAGGCCTCGTTGATCTCCCAGAGGTCGACGTCCTCGGGGCTCTTGCCGATCTTCTCCAGCGCCTGCTTGGCGGCGTTGGCCGGAGTTTTGGCCAGGTAGGCGAAATCATCAGCGACGGTGCCGTAGGAGAGCACCCGGGCCAGCGGCGTGCGGCCTTCTTTTTCGGCCCACTCTTCGGAGACGACGACGATCGCGCCGGCACCGTCGTTGACGCCCGGAGCGTTGCCGGCGGTGTGGGTGGCGTCATCGCCGCCGATCGCGCGCAGGCCGGCGAGCGTCTCGACCGTGGTCTCGGGGCGGATCGCCTCGTCGGCCTCGATCGTATGCTCGCCCTTGCGCGACTTGACCGTGATGCCGGAGATCTCGTCAGCGAGGCGGCCGGCGTCGGTTGCCTCGGCGGCGAGCCGGTGCGAGCGCTCGGCGAAGCGGTCCATGTCGGCGCGGGTGATCTCGAGCTCGTTGGAGACCTCGCTCGCCTCGTTGATCATCTGCTTTTCGGTGAAGGGGTTGGTGAGGCCGTCGTGGACCATCGCGTCGATCGTCTCGACGTGGCCCATGCGGTAGCCGAAGCGGGCTCCGGGCAGCAGGTGCGGGGCCTGGCTCATCGACTCCATGCCGCCGGTGACGGCGACCTCGGTGTCGCCGACGCGGATCGCCATGTCGGCGATGCCGAGTGAGCGCATGCCCGAGGCGCAGACCTTGTTGATCGTCTCCGAGGGCACCTCCTTGGGGATGCCGCCCTTGATCTGGGCCTGACGCGAGGGGATCTGGCCCTGGCCGGCCTGCAGAACCTGGCCGAAGACGACCTGCTCGACCTGCTCGGGGGCGACGCCGGAACGCTCCAGCGCGGCCTCGATCGCGTGGCCGCCGAGGTCGGTGGCGTCAAGCGAGGAGAGAGTCCCGCCCATCTTGCCGAAGGGGGTACGCGCGGTTCCTAGGATTACTGAGCTGGGCATGAGCTGCCTTTCTCTGAGTGTTTATGCCGGGTCTCGGCTCGATCAGGGCCAGCAGGCCCACACCAGGAACGATAGCGGGGGTCTACCGCCAGCCGCCGTGCGCAACGTCATAGACTCGCGAGCTCGATGAAGGTTTCCGTCAGCCAGAACGAGCCCGCTGCGGTCGACGCGGACCTCGTCGCGATCGGCCTCTGCGAGGGCGAGGAGCTGCCCGGTGAGCTTGCCTCGGCCCGCGGAGCCGCCGACGCCAAGGGGAACTTCAAGAAGCTGATCACTACCCACCCCGAGCAGCCCGCCCGCGTCCTAGTAGCGGGACTGGGCAAGCGCGAGGACCTCGACGCCGAGCGGCTGCGGGTGGCCGCAGCTCTCGTCGCCAAAGAGGCCGGCAAGCTCAGCGCCACCTCGCTCGCCTGGGTTCTGCCCGAGGGCGACGACGCCGAGGCGCTCGCCGAGGGCATCGTCACCGGCACGATCCTTGGCTCCTACAACTTCGACCGCTTTA
>Ga0193707_1000516_pt1 | contig 13386 bp, 11 predicted proteins | sample U3c2metaG_FD_143043 | JGI IMG/M metagenome (GOLD analysis project Ga0193707, IMG submission 143043) | Soil microbial communities from a riparian zone of the East river system, Colorado, United States - U3c2 | ecosystem: Environmental > Terrestrial > Soil > Riparian zone | place: USA: East River... | reverse complement strand
AAACTCCCGGACGTCACCACCGAGATAGGTCCGCACCACCTCGGGCACATCCGCACCGAGTACGATCCGGAACCCACCCGACCCGACGTCCCACCCCATCACCCGCTCGGAGTCCGGATACAGCCGGCTCCGCGTCGCCACGACCGACGGCCCGGAGGCCAGCGGGTGCTCGGAGCCGGTGAGAACCACTGCCGCCGCGCCGTCCCCGAACAACGCCCCGCCGACAAGGTTCGGCAACGACGAGTCGTCGCGCTGCAGCGTCAACGAGCACAATTCCACCGACAGCAGTACGGCGACATGCGTCGGCCAGGCAAGCAAATAGTCATGCAACCGGGCAATACCCGCAGCCCCGCCCACACATCCAAGACCGAAGAGCGGCAACCGCTTGACGTCGTCCCGCAGTCCCAGCCGCATCGCCACCCGTGCATCGATCGAGGGCGCGGCCACCCCGGTCACCGTGGTGAACATCAGGACATCGACGTCGTCCAGCGTCAGCCCGGCATCCTTGACCGCTCCCGTGATCGCCTCCGCGCCGAGGTCCACGGCCGACGCGATCCACGCGTCGTTCGCGTCCCCGAAGTTCTTGAGTACGGCGTACTGCTCCAGCGGCAGCGCGAGGTGCCGAAACGACACTCCCGCGTTCGCGTGCAGCCGCCGGAGCAGCGCCGTACCTTTGCCCTCCGTCAGGCAGATGTCCGCGAACGCGGAGGTCAGCTCGGACTGCGGATAGCGGTACGGCGGCAGCGCGGGCCGGACCGCTGCGATCCGCGTCATCGTGGCATCGTTACGTCGGTGAGCATTCTGCGGACGGCGCCCAGAATCATGGGTGGTCTGGCGCTCGCCTGCCACCCGGGGCCTACCGTTGCCGTCACCGCACTGGTCACGGCCGTGGCGTGGTCGGCCGGGCGAAGTCCCGCCGGGTGTCTCCTCGTCGCAGCAACGATCCTCACCGGCCACCTCTCGATCGGCTGGAGCAATGACGCGATTGATGCCGCCCGCGACACCATTGTGAACCGTCAGGACAAACCGGTGGTCCGTGGACTGGTGAGTCGCCGTACCCTCGCGGTCGGTGCCGGCGTCATGCTGGTCGTCACCATCCCGGTCTCGCTCGCGAACGGATTCGCGGCCGGACTGATGCACCTCCTCTTCGTCGCCTGCGCCTGGGCGTACAACCTCGGGCTCAAGTCGACCGCCATCTCCTGGCTTCCGTACGCCGTCGCGTTCGGCGGACTGCCGTCGTTCGTCACGCTCGGCACGGCCCACGTCTGGGCGCCGTGGTGGGCGACCGCGGCCGGCGCCTTACTCGGCATCGGTGCCCACCTGGCAAACGTCGTTCCCGATCTGGCAGACGATCTGGAGACCGGTGTGCGGGGCTGGCCGCAGCGGCTGGGCGCCTACGCCCGGCTGATCGCGCCACTGCCGCTGGCGGCGGCGACCACTCTGCTCGTGATCGCGCCGGCCGGTGCGATCGGAGTGATCGGGTGGATCGCGCTCGCTGTGGTCACCGGCTTGCTGGTGCTGATCGTGGCGTGGCGGAACGCGCCGTTCCTGGTCACGATCGCGATCGCCGCGGTCAGCATCATCGCGCTGGTGCTCCGAGGCGATGCACTGACCTAAGCGGCGTTCGGTTTGAGCGGAGCGTTACTGCCGAGGATCGCGGCGGTGAGCGCCTCGGCCGGCTCCTTCGCGGCGCGTGGGTTGGTGATCAGCACCAGGTCGATCGACGGGAGCTCCGGCAAACCGGCACTCGGCGGCGGCTCGACCAGGTCCGCGGGCATCAGCGACCGGGCGAAGATCGCGATCCCCAGCCCGGCCCGGACGGCCGCGAGTACGCCGTTCACACCGCGGACGATGCACGTGATCCGGCAGGACCGACCCGCCTGCTCGAGTGTCTGCACGCCGAGCGACCGGCTCAGGGACGGTGCTTGGTAGGCGACCAGTGGGACCGGTCCGTCGGGAGCGATCCGGGTCCCGGAGATCCCGGCCCAGACCAGGGGGTCCCGGCGTACCAGCCGTCCGTTCGGTTCGTAGCCGCCGCCGGCGCCGTGCTTGACGTAGGCGAGGTCCAGGTGGCCGGACTCGACCCGGCGGAGCAGGTTCGGGCTCTGGGCAACGGTCAGCTCGAGGTCGATTCGCGGGTAGAGTTGGCGGAAGTCGCGCAGGATCCGCGGCAGCGGGGTGAGCGCCAGGTCGTCGGTCACCCCGAACCGCAGCCGGCCGCGCAGTTCGGAGCCGGTGAAGTACCCGGCCGCCTCCTCGTGCGCGGCCAGGATGGTCCGGGCGAAGCCGGCCATCGCCTCGCCGTCCGCGGTCAGCGTCACCGTCCGGGTGTCCCGCACGAACAGCGGTCGCCCGACCGCCGCCTCGAGTTTGCGGACATGTTGACTCACCGTCGGCTGCCGGATGCCCAATCGCTCGGCGGCCTGGGTGAAGCTGAGCGACTGGGCCACCGCCAGGAACGTCCGCAGCTGGTCCGGGTCGTACATCGATGCACCTCCCATTACGTGACGCTATAAGACTAATAGGAGTAATTCGCTGTCGGAATCCAGGACCGAACCCTGAAGATGGAGATGTCCTCCCCTGACCAGTCCACACGCGTAGGGATCGCTCTTGACCACCCGGGCCACCGGTACTGTCCCATCCGTCCCCGACTTCCACACCCACCGCACCACCGCCTCGACCGACCTCCGGGAAACCCAGCGCCGGCCCGGATTCAAGGACACGTTCAGCGCGCTGCAGGTCCGCAACTTCCGCCTCCTGGTCAGCGGATTGCTGGTCAGCTCGACCGGCGGCTGGATCCAGCGCATCGCCCAGGACTGGCTGGTGCTCACGATCACCGGCAGCGCCACCGCGGTCGGCATCACCACCGCGCTGCAGTTCCTCCCCACCCTCCTGCTCGGCCTGTTCGGCGGTGTGATCGCCGACCGCTTCCCGAAGCGGAAGATCCTGCTCGTCACCCAGACCACGATGGGTACGGCGGCCGCCGTCCTGGCCACGCTCGCGTTCACCGGCCAGGTGCAGGTCTGGCAGGTCTACATGATGGCCTTCTTCCTCGGCCTCGCGACCGCTGTCGACAATCCGACCAGGCAGTCCTTCGTCACCGAACTGGTCGGCAAGGACCGGGCCCGGAACGCGATCAGCATGGTGTCGTCGACGTTCCAGCTGGGCAGCCTGATCGGCCCGGCGCTCGGCGGCCTTCTGCTCGGCTCGATCGGCACCGGCTGGGCCTTCGCGCTCAACTCCTGCACCTTCTTCGCCTCCATCAGCGCGTTACTGCGGATGCGCGAGAGCGAGATGCCCGGGCTGCACGCGGCCCGGACAGCGAGCGCCGGTCTGCGGATCCGCGACGGGCTGCGCGATGGCGTGCGGTTCGCGTTCCACGAGCCCGCGATCCGCTGGACGATCGCGCTGGTCGGCATCTACGGGATGTTCACGATCAGCCTGCCGGTGACGCTGACCGCGTTCGCCGACCGGGTCTTCCACACCGGCGCGTCGGGGTACGGCGTCCTCAACTCGGTGGTCGCGGTCGGTGCGCTGACCGGTGCCCTGCTGTCCGCGCGCCGGGTCAGGCCGACCCGTCTGCGCAACCTGATCGGTATCGCCTGCCTGCTCACGGTCACCCAGGTGCTGACCGCGATCCAGCCGTCGTTGTGGACCTTCGTCCCGGTGCTGGCCTCGATGGGCATGGCGACCCTGATGTTCCTCACCGCGGCGCAGTCGATGGTCCAGCTGACCACGCCGGACGGACTGCGCGGCCGGGTGTCGGGGATCTACAACCTGGTGTTCATCGGCGGTGGCGCGATCGGCGGGCCGACGGTCGGGTTCCTCGCCCAGCACTTCGGCGCCCGCTCCGCGCTGATGCTCGCCGGTCTGATCCCGGCCGTGGCGACCATCGCGATCGGGCTCCGCCTCCGCCGCGACGGCCGGTTCCGGCTGGTCCTGGTCCGGACCCGCTCCCCCTGGCAGCCCCCGGTCCGCCTCCTCCAGCAGACGTCGATCCAGCTCTCCGCTCCGAAGAGCGGCCTGGCCCCGCGCACGTCCCGCCCGTTCGTGCTCGGCCGCCGCCAGCACGCCCGCACCGATCCGCACGCCCGGCCGCCGCTGCAGTCCCGCCGCCGCCCGCAACACCACTAGTCGTCCGGACACCACCAGTCGTCCGGGACGGGGCCGCGAAGCTGCCTCCGGCTCCGTCCCGGATCGTGAACAACCGAGCTCGCGGTGCTGGACGGCTGTGATGCTGACGCCATGGGATTCGTACTCGAAGGTCCGGTTCTCGATGGCACCCGAGTGCGGCTGGAGCCGTCGGCGCCTGTGCACGCGGCGGGTCTTGCCGCGGCCGGCGAAGAGGACCGGGCGTCGTACAACTTCACCTGGGTGCCTGGAGCAACCGAGGTCATCGGGTACATCGAAGCTCAGCTGGGGCGGAAGAAGGCGGGAAGACTGGCACCGTACGCGCAGATCGACAAGGGCGACGGACCGGGTCGTCGGGGCGACGTCCTACTGGGATCCGCGGTTGTGGCCGGATGGTGAACGGTTGAGTGCGGTCGAGGTCGGCTTCACCTGGCTGGCCGGCTCGGCGCAAGGCACCGGGATCAACACCGAGGCCACGTATCTCCTCTTCCGGCATGCCTTCGAGGCGTGGGACGTCGCGCGGGTTGATCTGAAGACGGACGCGCGGAACGCGCGGAGCCGAGCGGCGATCGAGTCCGTGGGGGCGCGCTACGAGGGTGTACTGCGGAACTGGTCGCCGTCCTGGGCTCCCGGCGAGAACGGCCGACTCCGCGACTCGGCGATCTTCTCGATCACCGGCGACGAGTGGCCGGCCGTCCGTCACCAGCTGGAGCAGCGGCTAGCGCGGCACCAGGTCCAGGCGTAGCACTCGTCCGCTCACGGCACGTTGATCACGCCGACCGGCGGGACCTTGACCGTGCGGTGGTGGGTGGTACCGCCGAGGATCACCTCGCGCAGCGCAACGTTGTTCTTGGTGCTGGACTCGAACAGGCGGTTCTCCGGGTTGGCGGTCACCTGGACGTAATACGTGCCGTTCGGCAGGTCCGTCACGTCGAAGGACTGGCCGGGCAGGGACTGCACGTAGGTGTCGCCGGAGCCGACATCGAGGACCTCGCGGACGGACAAGGATCCGTGATTACCGCAGGCCGTGTGCAGGTCGGTGTTCTCCGGGTGCCAGTTGGCGTTCTTGACGGTGTAGTCGATGGAGTCCGTCGCGGCCAGGCAGAATGCCTCCTTCTGGCTGCGGACCACCTCGGTCTGCTTCGAGTTCAGCAGGCTGTAGCGGGCGAAGTCGGTGAAGTGCCAGTGGTTGTGACCATCCCGGCCGTCCCACTCGAGCGTGCCGGTGTTCTGGTACCCGACCTGCTTGCCGCTCGCGTCGTAGAAGTACTGGTAGGCGTCCATCAGGTCCTTGCCCTGCTGCCGGAACCCGTCCAGCACCAGCGGCGACGGTCCCGCGTTCCACACGGTTGCCGAGAACTGCAGGAAGTCCTTCTGCGCGTCCGGCGTACCCTCCTCACCCGGGCCGACCTCGATGCCCGACGCGGGGACCGGACGCAGGTCCGGCTTCGGTCCGTTCGGCACACTCGGCTTCCCGGCCGGGCGGGCCGCGTTCGGCTTCGGCGCCACCGAGCTCGCCACGGCCGGCTTCTTCTGACCGGCGAAGCAGCCACGGACGCCCTGTCCGCATCCTTCACCTTGCTGCACGGTCACATTCAGCGTGACCGCAGAGTCGGACGCACCGATCGTGAAGAAGTCCTGGTAGGCCTTGTTCACGGTGACCGTCGCCTTGTACTTGCCGACGGCAAGCTGCACCGGAGCGCCGTACCCGCTGAAGGTGTTCGACGACCAGCCGGTCTGCAGACCCCAGACCGCACCCTGCGTGAACGGGTTCGCCGCGCAGCCTTCCGGGTACGGCGACGTCGCCGGCGCATCGGGACGAGTCCGCGACCCCTCACCGTTCAGGCAGACCGCCTGGTCCTGGTCGAGCACCTTCTTGCCGGACGCATCGGTCAGGGTGACGTGCAGGAACTTCCCCAGCCCGGAGAAGTCCGTGACCAGACCCTTCGGCAGTACTCGCGCCGCCTTCCCGTTGACGTACTGCGTCGCGACCACAGGCGACTTGTACGACGCTCGCGTCGTCCGCACCTCGATCGGTGCGTTCCCGGCCACCACATGGGTGCCGAGATCCAGGTCGACGCCGTAGTCCTCGACGCTGTCCAGCGTGACATCGGTGCTTCCGGCAACCAGTTTCAGCACCGGCCGAGTGGTGGCCGTCGTACTCGACGATGCCGCCGAAGCACCGGCCGCCGCGAACGCGACCAGTCCGGCGGCTCCGGCCACGGCGATCGCCGTCCGGCCGAGTTTCCTTGACGTGTTGATAATGGAACCCCCTCCTCATCCGGCCGGCGTCCTCACGAGGCCGGTCCGTTACTGGTACGACGACCAGCCGGAGGGGCGAAGTTGACCACGTTTCCGTTGCGGTCCCGTCACAGCGAGCACACACAGTCACCGGGCCTGAATACTTGACGATATAAATTAATCGACCCTAGGCTCGGCCGCGTCCGCTCTTCTCCCCGGTCTCCCCCGGAGGAACCACCGTGTCTTTGCGTCCGGAACGCCGTACCACCGCAGGAGTCCTGGCCGCCGTCGCCCTGGTATCGACGGCAGCCGCGATCGCACCGGCCGATGCAGCTCGGCCGGCTGCCGTCCAGCCTGGGCCGAGGCCCACCCTGATCGAGCCCGACTCCGCCTTCCAGGGCACGCCGCACCTGAAGCCATCGGCCAAGGTCCCGGCGAAGTACTCGCAGGTCGGCGCCAAGCCCTACATGGGCTGGAGCAGCTGGAGCCTGCAGTCCACCAACTACCCGGGCGTGAACCCCGACGGCCCGGGCAGCTTCATCAGTGAGAAGAACATCCTCACCCAGGCGCAGGCACTGGCGACCAAGCTCAAGCCGTACGGCTACGAATACATCAACGTGGACGCCGGCTGGCAGGACGGCGGCGACGAATACGGCCGCCCGGTCGCGATGGCGAAGCGGTTCCCGCGCGGTATGACGGCGGTCGGCGACGACATCCACAAGCTCGGGCTGAAGTTCGGCATCTACACCACCGTCGGCCTCGGCACAGACGTCTACCGCGACGGCAACACGCCGATCTACGACGCGCCCGGCTGCTTCACCCGCGACATCGTCTACCCGGACCTGCGCCTGACGAACGGCTGGGACGGGGCCTACAAGATCAACTACGCCAGCCCGTGCGCGCAGAAGTACGCCGACTCGATCGCCAAGCTCTTTGCGAGCTGGGGCGTCGACTTCATCAAGATGGACGGAGTCGGCCCGGGCTCCTGGAAGGGTGCTCCGGACGACCCGAACCACAACAACACCGAGGACATCGAGTCCTGGTGGCGCGCGGTCCAGAACTCCGGCCGGCCGATGATGTACACGCTGTCCTGGTCGCTCAGCCACCGGTACGCCGACGTCTGGAAGCAGAACTCGAACGGCTGGCGGATCGATACCGACGTGGAGTGCTACTGCGACACGATCGTCCGCTGGGACAGCTCGGTGAAGGCGCGCTGGTGGGACCTGCCGCAGTGGATCGACGACGCCGGACAGGGGCACTGGAACAACCTGGACGCGGTCAACGTCGGCGTCGGCGCGATGGACGGCCTGACCGAGGCCGAGCGGCAGAGCTACATGACGTTCTGGGCGATCAACGCCGCACCGCTGTTCGCCGGTGACGACCTGACCAAGCTCGACGCGTACGGCCTGAAGCTGCTGACCAACCGTGAGGTCATCGCGATCGACCAGTCCGGCAACCCGGCCCGCCCGTTGAACCAGGACCAGTTGCAGCAGACCTGGTACGCCAAGAACGCCGACGGCAGTGTCACGGTCGCGCTGTTCAATCTGGCCGACACCCCGGCCACGGTGACCGGGAACTTCGACCAGCTCGGCATCACCGGCAAGGCGACCGTCCGCGACATCTGGGCGAACCAGAACACGCGCAACGTTTCCGGCACGGTCAGCGCCGCCCTGCCCGCACACGGCTCGAAGCTGTACAAGATCACCCCGAACAGCCAGGGCTTGGTCGGCAAGCCGGCCGACCGACCTGAACGCGACCGACGCCGGCCAGACCACGGTGTCACTGACCTGGCGGCCGAGCACCGGAGCCTCGTCGTACAAAGTGTTTGCCAACGGCAAGCAGGTGGCGACCAGCTCGACCACGAGCGCGATGGCGACCGGGCTGCTGCCGCAGACGCAGTACACCTTCACGATGAAGGCTGCGAACGGTGGCCGTACGTCGGACGTCAGCGCACCGGTCACCATGTTCACCGCGAAGTCGGGTGGACCGGTCCGGTACGAGGCCGAGGCGTCGACCAGCACGCTGACCGGGGGCGCGGGCATCTCCGGGTGCACCTTGTGCTCGGGTGGCTCGAAGGTCGGCAATATCGGCGGCGAGGCGACGGTGACGCTGAACAACCTCACCGTCCCGACCACCGGGACGTACCTGGTCAAGATCGCCTACACCGACGGCGACACCAGCCGGCAGAGCATGCTCACGGTGAACGGCACCGACACCTACTGGGCCAACTTCTCCGGTCTCGGTGACAACGACTGGGGTACGCCGCAGGTGACCTACCTCCCGATGAAGCTGACCGCCGGGGCCAACTCCATCAAGGTCTGCAACCCGACCGGCTACATCGCCGACATCGACTGGATCACCGTCTGAACCTCCCTCAGCGGGGCCGGCCTCCCCTCGGGCCGGCCCCGCACCCTGTTCGGGAACCGTTCGTACGACGCCTGCCGTACTAGTGAGGTATGGCGCACGATGGAGGCATGAGCGCCTACCCAGACCCACTCGTCCCGCCCGGTGGCACCGCTCCGGTCCCCCGCCGGGTCCGCGCGACTCTCGGCAACCTCGTCGTCCTCGAAACGACGGACGCGATCTACCTGTGGGAGTTCCCGCCGTACCCGCAGTACTACATTCCGCTCGCCGACGTGGCGGACGGCGTGCTGACCGACACCGGCGAGACGAAGGAGTTCGCCCACGGTGTCGCGCGGGTGCACACCGCTGGATCCGGCAAGGCCTGGGTGTACGACGATGGAGTCGCGAAGGGCCGGGTCCGATTCCAATGGGATGCGCTCGACAGTTGGTTCGAGGAGGACGAGGAAGTCTTCGTCCATCCGCGCAACCCGTACGCCCGCTGCGACGCGATCCGGTCCGGCTGGCAGGTCAAAGTAGAGGTCGACGGCAAGGTGCTGGCCGAGTCCCGCTCGACAGTGATCGTCTTTGAGACCGGCCTGCCGCCGCGCTACTACTTCCCGCGGACCGAGGTGAACTTCGAGAACCTGACCCCGAGCGACACCCGGACCGCGTGCCCGTACAAGGGCCGGACCACCGGCTACTGGTCCGTCGGCGACCGCCGTGATCTCGCCTGGTCGTACGACTTCCCGACCGCACCGTTGCTGCCGATCGCCGGACTCGTTGCCTTCTTCAACGAGAAGGTCGACCTGACCATCGACGGCGAGCAGATCGCCCGCCCTGTCACGCCGTTCTCCGACCGGGAGGTCAGCTCCGGCCCTCCGAACTGAGGCCGGCAGTCTTGGCGCCCTGGATCATCAGATGGCGGCGGTGACGCCGCCGTCCATGGTGATGATCGAGGCGGTGACGTAGCTGGCCCGTGGGGAGGCGAGGAAGACGGCGACGTTGGCGACCTCGTCCGGTTCGCCGGCGCGGCCGAGCGGGATCTCGGCGACCATCTCCTGCAGCAGTTCCTCCTTCGGGCGGCCGGTCGCGCGGACCGCAGGCTCGAGGCCCTCGTCGACACGGGCGGTGCGGGTCATGCCGGGTTGATCACGTTGCCCCGGACGCCCTGACCGGCGTACGCCTTCGCATAGCCGGCCGACGCCAGCATCAGCGCGGCGTTGGCGGCACCGCCGCCGATGTGCAGCGGGTTCGCCGCGCGGCCGCCCTGGCCGACCACGTTCACGACCGCGCCACTGCCGCGTGCCGCCATGCCGCGGATGACGGCCTCGGTCGCGTGCATGTAGGTGAAGTACTTCGCTTCCATCGCGGCGTGCAGGGCCGCACTGTCCAGCTCGGCGACCGGCGTCCGGCGGGCCGCACCCGTACAGTTGATCAGGATGTCCGGTACGCCGATCCGCTCGAAGGCGGCCGTGGTCGCGTCGGGATCGGTGAGGTCGACCGCCTCGACCTGGAAGCTCAGCCCTTTGGCGGCGAGCTCCTCCTGCGCCTTCGCCAGGTTGCCGGCATCACGGGAGATCCCGGTGACCTTCGCGCCCTCCCAGGCGAGCGCCTCCACACACGCGAGGCCGATGCCCTTGCTGGCTCCGGTGACAACTGCGGTTTTGCCGGACAGTTGCAGATCCACTTGCTGACTCCTCTTGGTCCCTCGGGCGGCCGTCGGAAGTCTACGGCGTACATGCCTGCCCGTGAGCACCTGACCGGATCGCGGGTCAGGTTCGATATCGGCGCGGCCGGGCCCGGCTGGTGCTCGACCGCGAGCCCTACCTGGTCCGCGCCGACGAGAAGCTCGCCGCCACGGGGACGTCGCGCAAACGCTGATCAAGGTCGCCGACGGCGGCGCGGCTCGACCTTCTCCGGCTGGGCACCCGCCGTACGTCGAAGATCAGCAGCAGCGGAAGCGCCAGACTGATCGCGACCAGGCCGTCGAGCCAGTAATGGTTGGCGGTCACAACGACGACCGTGAAGGTGAGCAACGGGTGGGCGATCCGAGGACGACATCGTCGCCGACCCGACCGCACAACCAGCGCCAGCGCGAGCGACTGGCCCGGATCAGGAACACCGCGACCATGAACGCCCAGCCGACGTGCAGGCTCGGCATCGCCGCGAACTGGTTCGCCATCCCTGAGTCACTGCTCGCTCCGTAAACGGACTGGCCGAGCAGTACGCCGGTGTCCACCCAGCCCGGCATCATCCGCGGCGGTGCGAGTGGGAAGGCTGGGCTGACGTACCCGGGCTGATGGTTGCGGGCGGCTGGTGCCGATATACCTCGGTCTGCAAGCGAACATGTGCCCGATCAGCGCCAGCCCGGTCAGCGACGCCAGCGCCCAGCGCGCCTTCCCGTACTCGACCGGCCGCCGGATCATCAGCCACAGCAGCACCACCGCCGTCAGCGGGAAGTGCACACTCGCGTAGAACACGTTGGCGACGTCCGCCAAACCGTGGACCCGCAACACCTGCTGCTGCACGGTCACCTCACTCGGCAACCCGAGCCAGTTCTCCCAGCGGATCAGGTCGTCGGCATGCCGGTAGGCCGACCCCGCATGCTCCGCCGACAGGAACCGCCCGAGGTTGTAGACCCCGAACAGCACCGCCAGCAGTGCGATCTCCCGCACGATCCGCCAGATCCCACCATGCGGTCGAGGCACCGTCGGCAGTGTCGGCGGTTGTCCCACCCGCTCCAGAGTCATCTGCGCCACGCCGACCCCCACCTCAAACCGAACGCTCGTTCTCTGAACATCCACCCTGCTCCGACGACCGACTCGAAATCAAGAAAGGTCATTCGTTTTCCACTGTGACCCTTGGCACTCTTTCAAATCATCGCAACTTGCTGATAGTTGCGAACAATATGAAGCACCTCACGCTTGTCGGAGAACAGTGGTGGATCGCGACTATCGCTCTGGACAACACACGCGGCGAACAGCTAATAATCCGGTGTGATCAGCCCGCGTCCGGCCACCTCGCCGCAATCGCGATGAACGTCCCGGCAGCCGACGGAGCACGCGTCCCGCCGGCGGTGGGCCGTCCGCAACTCGTCGGGCGCGCCCGGGAGATGGCGGCGCTGGCCGACGCGCTGGCGAAGCAGCCGGCGGCGATCCTCGTCGAGGGCGAGGCCGGCGTCGGCAAGAGCCGCTTGGTCGGGGAGGCACTGGCGGCCGATCCGAACCTGCGGCAACGATGCCTGGTGGCCGAGTGTCCGCCGATCCGCGAGCCCTTCACGTTGGGGCCGGTGATCGAGGCGATCCGGCAGCACGTCGACGAGCTCGACGCGCGTCCGCTCAGTGGGTTGGCCGGAGCCTTGCGGCCGCTGTTTCCCGAGTGGGCGGCGCTGCTGCCGGAGCTGCCGGACGAGCTGGTAGACGTCCGAGCCGCGCGACACCGGCTGTTCCGGGCCTTGGCGGAGCTGCTTGACAGCCTGCGGGTGGCATTGCTCGTGGTCGAGGACGTGCACTGGGCCGACGAGGCGACGCTCGAGTTCCTGCTCTTCCTCCTCTCCCGCCGGCCGGCGCCGCTCGGCCTGCTGGTCACGTATCGCGGCGACGACGTGCCGGCGGGCTCTCTGTTACGACGGCTCGCCGCCCGGCTGCCGGCCGACGTGACCCGACTACGGCTGGAGCTGGCGCCGCTCGATGTGGCCGGCACCACCGCCGTCGTGTCGTCGATGCTGGACAACGAGACGGTCTCGGCCGAGTTCGGCGCGTTCATCCATCGCGCCACGGGCGGCATCCCGCTGGTCGTGGAAGAGTCGGTGCGGCTGATGGTCGACCGGGCCGACCTGACCTACCGCGACGGCGAGTGGGTACGCCGCAAGCTGGGCGCCATCGAGGTGCCGCCGACCGTACGTGACGCGACCCTCGAACGGTATGCCCGGCTCGGCGCTGACGCCCGTGCCGTACTCGACGCGGCCACGGTTCTCGCCGAACCCGCGCTCGAGGCGATGATCACCGCCGTGACGGACCTCGACCCGCTGCGGGCCGGGTCCGGACTGACCGACGCGCTCCTCTGCGGCCTGTTGCACGAGAACGAACGAGGGCAGCTCACGCTTCGCCATGCCCTGGCCGCCCAGGCGCTTTACGACGCGATCCCCGGACCGCGCCGCCGCGCACTGCACCTCCGCGCCGGCCGGGTCCTGCAGGGTGGCGGTCCATCACCGCTGGTGGCAAGGCTGGCCTACCATTTCCGCGAGGCCGGCGAGACCGACGAATGGTGCCTGTACGCGGAGCAGACGGCCGACCTCGCGCTGGCCTCCGGCGACGAGACCGTCGCCGCCGCCGCCCTGCACGACCTGCTGACCAACGTCAGCCTGCCCGCGGCCACGGTGATCCGGCTGACCGGCAAGTTCCCGTTTCCGTCGGCGACCAGCATCGATCAGCTGGGTGGTCTGGTCGCCCAACTGCGCGCGCTCCTCGAGTCGGCCGCCGTCTCGATCGCCGAACGAGTCGAGCTGCACCTGCTGATGGGCCGGCTGCTGATGATGATGGAGGAGTTCCACGACGGCCGGGCCGCCCTGGAAGAGGTCGTGGCGCAGGCACCCGTCGGCTCGTCCGCCGCGCTACACGCGATGACCCTTCTCGGCTGGCCGCGGGCGGCCACCGTGCCCGCGGCCGAACA
>Ga0193707_1000515_pt1 | contig 13394 bp, 9 predicted proteins | sample U3c2metaG_FD_143043 | JGI IMG/M metagenome (GOLD analysis project Ga0193707, IMG submission 143043) | Soil microbial communities from a riparian zone of the East river system, Colorado, United States - U3c2 | ecosystem: Environmental > Terrestrial > Soil > Riparian zone | place: USA: East River... | reverse complement strand
CAGTCGCCCTGGCGATAAAGCGATACTTTTTCTTCCAGGATTCCTTCGATAATCTCGACTTTGTAATCCTCGCCCATCCTTCGGAATAGCTCCGCAGCTTCGCTGCGCGGCATTTCCTCACGAACGATTTTTAAGTCGGCTTTAGCCAGTTCCTGCATACGCCTTTCAATCGACTCCAGGTCTTCGGGAGAGAAAGGCTCGCTCCGTTTGAAATCATAATAGAAGCCGTTTTCGATAGTTGGACCAATAGTCACCTGGGTGCCGGGAAACAAGGTCTGCACCGCCTGAGCCATCAAATGTGCGGTTGAATGGCGCAGAGTGTCCAATCCATCAGCGCTCTCTGGCGATACCCACTCCAAAGTCGAATCTTTCTCAAGAGTCCGGCTTAAGTCCATCAACTGACCATCCACTTTGGCTGCCACGATATCCTTCTTGACCCCGGCCGTCGCGGCGAGCTCGTCGATGCGAATGCCCGGACGGATGTCGACGGATTTGCCGCCGGGTAATGTGACGTGGATACTATCCATGCGGCTTGACTACAAAATGGTAGGCACGGGCAGGATTGAACTGCCGACCTCTTCCGTGTCAAGGAAGCGCTCTCCCACTGAGCTACGTGCCTGCAAACTCTGACGGGAGCAATAGTTAAGATGAGTGGATCCGATAAACATCAAGCATATCAAGTCTGACTTTTCCTGGCGCCCACTGAGGCCATTCAACCGGGGGTTGTGAACAGCGCAAGAGATCGATTTTATTATCAATTTCTTCTCTGCATGTCAACTAGACCGGCCGATAGAGTGAGCCTTATTTTGCAGCCAGACTAACCCCCGATAGAGATACTGACACCCGGACACAACTGTTACGACGGCAGTTGAGACAACAAATATATCGAGGACACGCGGATTGAGAAGGCGCGGGTCGTGGAGCATGATCAACGCCACTGCCAACGTTAACAACTGCAATGTGGTGCTCCATTTTCCGATGAGAGTCGGCTTCACTTGCAGGCGTTCTTCGATCAGAAAGTAAACAATGACGTATCCCAAGACGATGAGCACATCGCGCACCACAACAACGATGGCAAGCCACATGGGAATACCGCCGATCGATCCGAGCATAATAAAAGAAGTAATCACCAGCAGCTTGTCCGCGACCGGATCTAAGTAGGCCCCGAGAGCGGTCTGCTGATTCATCCGCCGAGCGGTAAATCCATCCAGGAAATCGGTCACGCCGCCGAGCGCAAATACCACCAGCGCTTCCCAATAGAAATGATAGGAAAGGAATTCTAGAAAAACCGGGATCGTCAATATGCGCAGTAGCGTGAGGAAATTCGGCAGATTCAGCATGAGCGGTCAAGTCGGCCATCCCGCCTGAACAGCGCTTCCGTTCAACAATTTGCGCATCTGTCCGGCCAACTTTGACGTAAGCAAAGCAGTGATTCGGATCACTTCGCCGTCATAGTCTTCATGGATAATCCTGCCCTGTTCACGCAAGAGCGCCAGCAAAGGCCCTTGAGCTGGAGTGAAACTCGCTTGGAACTGCACTTTGTCGCGATCCAGGATACTTCCGACGGTATTCAGCAACTCTACAACGCCGGCGCCGGTCAATGCCGAAATCGGACAGACGCCCAGCGCGCCGTTCGATTTAAATTGGCGGACGGGAAGCGCCGAGGCGACGTCGACCTTATTGGGCACCAACACCGTGGGCAGCTCCCCTGCGCCAATCTCGCCCAGCACGTCTTCAATGACGCGAACCTGTTCCTCGAAAAGTGGATTAGCCAGATCGATCAGGTGCAGCAGCAAATCCGCGCGGCTAACCTCTTCGAGCGTGCTTTTGAAAGAATCGATTAGAGAGTGAGGAATCTTGTTGATAAAACCGACGGTGTCCACAAGCATGACCTTGTCGCCGTTGGGCAAGCGCAGCGCGCGCGTGGTCGGGTCCAGGGTGGCGAAGAGTTTGTCTTCGACGAACACCCCGGCACGCGTCAGCGTATTCATCAAGGTCGACTTGCCCGCATTGGTATAACCGACCAGCGCCACCGTCGGAAACGGCACCTCGTGGCGCTCTTTGCGCTGCAGTGTGCGCGTGCGCGCGACGGTCTCGAGCCGATGCTTGAGATGGCCGATGCGCTCGCGAATGCGCCGGCGATCGACTTCCAATTGAGTTTCACCGGGCCCCCGCGTGCCGATACCGCCGCCGAGACGCGATAGATGGGTCCATTGGCGCGTCAGTCGTGGCAGCAGATACTGGAGTTGCGCCAACTCAACTTGCAGCTTGCCCTCATTGCTGCGCGCCCGTTGCGCGAAGATATCGAGAATGAGTTGACTGCGATCAATAACGCGAACCTTGAACGCTGTTTCCAGGTTGCGCTGCTGCGCTGGGGTGAGATCTTCGTCGACGATGATCAGATCTGCGTGAGTTACGGTCAAACTTCTTTGTATCTCGTCGACCTTGCCGCGGCCGATCAAGGTCGCCGGAGTCACATGTCTGACTTGCTGAGCAAATTTGGCTAAGACGGTCGCGCCCGCGGTTTCAGTCAACCGTTCGAGTTCGCGCAAACTCTCGTCCGGCGGCAGCTTGTGGTCGCGTGACGGCAGTTCGACACCGATCAGGACGGCCTTCTCTTTAGGGTGGTGCGTGGGAATCAACTGCTTCAAGAGTCTAGCGAGCGAAAAGCGACTCGTGTACCGAAGAGCCGCTCGACTGTCTCTTCCAATTCCGCTGATGACGCCACGCGCACCTGTTCCGGAAGCTCGATGACAGTCTCGCCGTTCGCGGGCGCCAGCAAGTGGAGAAAGACCGTCGCCTGGCCTGGATAGTCGAGCAACGTATCTCGCAAACGAACCAACTCATCGGCTGAAACTTCAGACTCGCGGACATAAAGATGGACTTTTTCGCCGTTGCCGTTCGTTTTGCCATTGCCATTGGCGTGGCTGTTTTTCTGATTCTTTGCGGCGTCGGCAAGGAGAACCACCTCGTTTGCGATGACTTGCATCCGTTCCTCGCCGACTTCTAAGCGACCTTTGACAAAAATGGGATCGTCGGCGCCGAGCAGCTCTGCGCTCTTTTTGTAGGTATCCGGCCATGTGATGACTTCGATAAAACCGGTCTTGTCTTCGAGGTTGAAGTTGGCGTAGCGATCACCTTTTTTAGTATTGCGCAATTTCAAGGCCGAAACCACCCCACCCATTTTGATTTCTCCCGGCTGCGCCTTCTCCTTCAACACCGATATGGTCCCGCTGGTGATTCTGTTCAGGACGCGATCAAATTTATCCAGCGGATGACCGGTAATATAGAAACCCAGCGCTTCTTTTTCGAAGGCCAACGTCTCCTGGGAAGTCCATTCAGTTACCTGAGGATAAACGTCGCCCGGTTTGCTCGCTCCCTTGGCGGGCGTGCCGAGCATGGCGAAGATATCGATTTGATGGCTCGACTCGTCGCGTTGATGCGACTGCCCGGCTTTCATCGCGTCGTCCAGCGCGCCGATCATGCGTGCCCGCGAGACTTGCGTGGCATCGAAAGCACCGCACTTGATCAAGCTCTCGATCACGCGGCGATTGACCGCCGTCATATCGACGCGCCGGCAAAAGTCGAAAAGCGAACCGAAGGGACCGTCCTTTGAACGGCTTTCAAGAATGACTTCCACGGCCTTCTCTCCGACGTTTTTCACCGCCGCCAAACCGAAACGGACTTTGTCGCCGATGGGCGTGAAGTCTGCGCGGCTTTCGTTGACGTCGGGTGCAAGCACCTCGATATCCTTGGCGCGGCACTCGGAAAGATTTTTGATGACCTTATCGGTGTCGCCCATTTCCGAGGTCATCAATGACGCCATGAACTCGACCGGATAGTGAGTTTTCAAATAGGCGGTCTGGTAAGATACCAGCGCGTACGCCGCCGAGTGCGATTTATTGAAACCATAGCGCGCAAAGGTTTCCATCTGGTCGAAAATTTCCGTGGCTTTTTTCTCATCGATTTTTTTGCCGCGTGCGCCCTCGACAAAGCGCTCGCGCTGCGCCGCCATTTCTTGGGGGTCTTTTTTGCCCATGGCGCGCCGCAGGATATCGGCGTCGCCCATGGTATAGCCGCCGAGCACCTGGGCGATCTGCATCACCTGCTCCTGGTACACGATCACGCCGTAGGTGTCTTTGAGAATCGTATCGAGCAGCGGATGCAAGTATTTGATTTTTTCTTTGCCGTGTTTGCGCTTGATGTATTCCTCGGCCATGCCGCTATCGAGCGGACCAGGCCGATACAGCGCTAAGATCGCCACCAGATCCTCGAAGCAATTGGGCCTGATCTTGACGGTCATCTCGCGGATGCCCGTGCTTTCCAGTTGGAACACGCCGGTGGTGTTGCCGTTACAAAGCGTTCGATAAGTTTTTTTGTCATCCAACGGCAAGCGGTTAACGTCCATCGTTTCGCCGCGCGTAATTTCGATGAGCTTTAAACAATCGTGAATCAAGGTGAGCGTCTTAAGACCGAGAAAGTCGAACTTGACGAGGCCGATCTTCTCCACGCAGCTCATGTCGTATTGGGTGACGATACCGCCTTCTTTGTCGACAAACAGCGGCAGGTGATCGACCAGCGGCAGGTTGGACAACACCACGCCGGCGGCGTGAGTCGAGGCATGGCGCACCAATCCTTCGAGACGCAAGGCATGATCCATCAGAGTTTTGATCCGCGGATCGTTTTTCACCATCTCGCCAAGCCGCGGCTCCATTTTCATCGCCTCGGTCAACGGATAATCGAATCCCTGTTTCGGCGCGGGAATCAGCTTCGCGATGGCATCGGTTTCCGCGAACGACAACCCGAGAGCACGGCCGACATCTCTGATCGCGGCTTTGGCTTTGAGAGTCCCGAATGTCGCGATCTGTGCCACGCGGTCGGCGCCGTATTTGTCTTTGACGTATTGAATGACTTGTGCCCGGCCACGAATACAAAAATCGACGTCGATATCCGGCATCGAACGCCGCTCGGGGTTGAGAAAGCGCTCGAACAGCAATACGTGGCGGATCGGATCGAGGTCGGTGATTTTGAGAGCATACGCGACCAAGCTGCCGGCGGATGAGCCGCGTCCCGGCCCGACCGGGATACCGTTTTCCTTGGCATAGTTGATAAAGTCGGCGACTACCAAGAAATAGCCGGGAAATTGCATGCGCTTGATCACGTCCAGCTCGTATTCGAGCCGCTCAACATAACTCTTTCTGAGCTCGGGATCGGTTATGCCCTCAAGACGTTGTTCCAGCCCTTGGTGCGCCAGCTCGTCCAGGTAGTCGTCAAGGGTGATCTCTTTAGGCGGTGTAAAGTTAGGAAAATGATACTTGCCGAATTCGATGTCAACGTTGCAGCGATCGGCGATTTCGAGCGTCCGCTCGACGGCGCCGGGACAATAGTCGAAGCCTTGATTCATCTCGTCGGCGGATTTGAGATAAAGCTCGTCGGTCTCGATCTTCAGGCGATTGTCATCGCTGACCGTTTTGCCGGTCTGCACGCAGAGCAGCACATCGTGCGCGTGGAAATCCGCCCGCTCGCCGTAATGACAATCGTTGGTCGCGACGACGGGGATGGATAGTTCCTTGGCCAGCTCGACCAACTGACGATTGACCTTTTCCTGCTCGGCGAGTTTATTGTCTTGAATCTCGATGTAATAGCGATCGCCGAAAATCGTCGCGTAAGTTTCCGCTGCGGCCTTTGCCTTCTCATAGACACCGTAGTTAAGCGCCTGGGAAACTTCGCCCTGTAAACAAGCGCTCAACGCGATCAGGCCGCCGTTCAGCTCCCTGAGCAAATCTTTGTCGATGCGCGGCTTGTAATAGAAGCCCTCCATGTAGCCGAGCGACACGAGCTTGCAGAGATTGCGGTAGCCTTCCTTGTTCATCGCGAGCAGAATCAGATGATTGTTGTATTCCTTCGGCCCCTTGTCGACGCCCTTCTTCTCGAAGCGGCTGGTCGGCGCCACGTAGATCTCGCAACCGATGATCGGCTTGATGCCGTGGCTCATCGCTTCGCGATAAAACTCGACGGCGCCGAACATGTTGCCGTGATCGGTCATGGCCACAGCCGGCTGCTTGAGCGCTTTGATGCGCTCGAAGAGCTTGTCAACCTTGTTCGCGCCATCCAGCAGGCTATATTCGGTATGACAGTGAAGGTGAACGAAACGAGAGTGTTCCATCAGAGCTATTAATCAACTACCATAAAGACGACGATGCGACAATTATTTCCCGACAAATTTTGCGGGAGAGTTATCCACAGCTTGCGGCCACCAACCGGCGGCGATGAAATCTTCCAAGATCGCGCCCAGGATATTCGCGAATCTGAAATGATACCGTTCATTCGCTTCGATGCTCACGAGTCTTTGCCCTTCTCGAAGCGTTAACTCTTCAGCCGTTTTGTCGACTCGCGCGCGATAAACATATTTGGTATTCGGATAAGCATCGTCCGTCAAACAATCATAGGACCTGAAAAATTCCCATTTCGGCAAGTCCACTCCTAGCTCTTCTCTCACCTCGCGCACCAGCGCCTGTTCAGGCGTCTCCCCTTCTTCCACATGGCCACCGAAGAAATCCCAGTGATTAGGAAACGGGATCTCCGGTTTGTCGTCACGCAGATAGATCAGCAAGCGATTGTGCCGATCCAATAACAGGACCTGGGCGATCTGTTTCATGCCACCGATCGCCTAGACGAATAGAAGGTAATCATTGAAGTTGACGATACAAGCAGAATTGCCGGGAGCGGAATCGTTCGTGCCCTACATCATCACGCCGGCTCGCGCTCGCCGAAAAACCAACGTCGCTTGAGGCGCGAGCCGTAACATAAGCCGAACTGTCCCATAGCGATGTCGGTGATTTGCTTGACCGCCTCTTGAGCCGAATCGGTGACGATCAAACGGTCGAGGTCGGCTTGATCGATGGTCTGTTCTTTGACCATCCGGTCGGCCAGAAACTCAAGTAGCGGCCGCCAAAATTCCTTGACCATCAGCACCAACGGGAAGCTGCTGATCTTTGCGGTCTGGATTAGCGTCGCGGTTTCAAAAATCTCATCCAGAGTGCCAAATCCGCCGGGCAAAGCAATGAAAGCATAAGAATATTTAACCAGCATCACTTTGCGCACGAAGAAATGGCGAAAGGTGATCCACTGGTCCACATAGGGATTGGGCTTCTGCTCTTTGGGAAGCTGGATATTGCAGCCGATGGATCGCCCGCCGGCCTCCTTGGCGCCGCGGTTCGCGGCCTCCATGATTCCGGGTCCGCCTCCGGTCATCACGGTAAAGCCGGCCTTGGCGAGCTCGAAGCCGCATCGGCGCCCGAGGTCATAGTAGGGATGATGCTCGTTAAAACGCGCTGACCCGAACACCGTCACGCAGGGCCCGACGAAATGTAGTGCGCGAAACCCGCGCATGAACTCGAAAAAAATACCAACCGCCCGGGTGAGCTCGGTGCTTCGCCTTTGCGGTCCCTCGAGAAAGCGCACCACTTCGGGTGCGCCCGGCGTAGAGCCCCAGCCATCCAGCGCAACGATCTCGTTATTTGTTTTTGTCATGCGGGAATAACTTCGCCGATCGAATCAACATGCGCAACGAAGCGAAACGCGCAAGGATAAAGGATAATTGTGAAAATCCTATTCCCACTCGATCGTGGCGGGAGGTTTGGAAGAAATATCGTAAACCACGCGATTGACGCCACGCACTTCATTCAATATGCGGTTGGAGATTTTACCGAGCAGGTCGAACGGCAGCGCCACCCAGTCCGCGGTCATACCGTCCAGGCTGTCGACGACGCGAAGCGCGATGACGTTCTCGTAGCTGCGCTCGTCGCCGACGACGCCGACGGTCTTGATCGGCAGCAAAACCGCGAATGACTGCCATATCTTTTCGTACAATCCAGCCGCCTTCACTTCGTCGAGCACGATCACGTCCGCGTCGCGTAAAACCTTTAGACGATCCTCGGTCACTTCGCCCAAGACACGGATTGCCAATCCGGGGCCCGGGAATGGCTGGCGTTGGATCATTTCGTTAGGTAAACCAAGCTCTTTCCCGAGAATTCTGACTTCGTCCTTGAATAACTCCCGGAGCGGCTCGATAAGCTTGAATTTCATGTGCGGCGGCAAGCCGCCGACGTTATGATGCGACTTGATCGTCGCCGATGGCCCGAGCACCGACACCGATTCAATGACGTCCGGATACAAAGTTCCTTGGGCGAGATACTCGATCTCACCGAGTTTAGATGCCTCTTCTTCGAAAACCGCGATGAACTTGTTGCCGATCCGTTTACGCTTGATCTCCGGATCTTCCACGCCGCTCAATGCCGCGAGAAACTGCGCGCTGGCGTCGACGTAGCGAAAGCTTCGGCCGAACCTTTCCGCGAACAGACTTGAAACTTGCTCGGCTTCGTTCTTGCGCAATAGTCCGTTGTTGACGAAAACACAGATCAGCCGCTCTTTAATGGCTCGATGAATCAGCGTCGCCGCCACCGAAGAATCGACGCCACCGCTGAGCGCGCAGAGCACGCGCCCAGCGCCCACTTCGTCGCGGATCTTTTTCACCGCGGTTTCTATGAAATGCCCCATCGTCCAGTCGGGCCGGCAGCGGCACACACGAAAAACGAAATTTTCCAGGATCTCCCGGCCACGCGGCGTATGCGCCACTTCCGGATGAAACTGTACTCCGAAGTAGCGCCGGGTCGGATCGGCGAAAGCCGCGATGGGCGAGTTGTTGCTATGCGCCAACACGCTCCACTCTTTAGGAAAGGCCGTCATCTTGTCGCCGTGGCTCATCCACACCCGGGTCGCTTCGCTTTTAGAAAACCCGTGAAATAAATCAGCGTTGTCATCGATGATCAATTCCGCGGGGCCGTATTCGCGCCGCTCCGCGCGCCCGGCTTCGCCGCCAAAGGTTAAGTTAACGATGCCCATACCGTAACAAATGCCGAGAATGGGCATGGGCAAATTGAACAGCTCCGCGCTGACTTTCGGCGCGTTTTCTTGATAGACGCTGGCCGGCCCGCCGGAAAGAATAATTCCGTTCGGATCAAGCTCTTTGATTTTTTCCAGTGAGAAATTGAACGGACGGATCTCGCAGTAAACCTTGGATTCGCGAATGCGGCGCGCGATCAGCTGGGTGTACTGGGAACCGAAATCGAGAACGAGGATCATTCGACTCTATAGTTGGGAGCTTCCTTAGTGATGAAAACGTCGTGCACATGCCCCTCGCGAAGCGCCGCCGAAGTGATCTGCATAAACTTCGCCTTGCTGTGCAGCGCGCTCATATTCTTGCACCCCAGATAACCCATGCCCGCCTGCAAGCCACCGACCAGTTGATGGATGTTAAACGAAAGCGATCCTTTATACGGGACCCGGCCCTCGATTCCTTCCGGCACGAGTTTATTCGAATCCGTGACGTCGGCCTGCCCGTAACGGTCACGGCTCCCCTGCCCCATGGCGCCAATCGAACCCATACCTCGGTAAGCCTTGTAAGTTCGTCCCTGGTATAAGATGGTCTCGCCCGGACTCTCTTCGGTGCCGGCAAACAGACTGCCGATCATGACCGAATCAGCTCCGGCTGCCAATGCCTTTGTAATATCGCCGGAATATTTGATGCCGCCGTCGGCGATAATTGGCACGCTGCGACGCGCCGCCGCTTTGGCGCAACTGCCGATAGCGGTAATCTGCGGCACACCGACTCCCGAGACGACACGCGTAGTGCAAATCGAGCCGGGGCCGACGCCGACTTTGACGACGTTGACACCCGCTTCAATCAACGCCGTGGTTCCCTCTGCCGTGGCGACGTTGCCCCCCGAGATTTCCAGGTCAGGATAACGGCGGCGGATCTGGCCGATTACTTCAAGGACATTTTTCGAATGACCGTGGGCGGTATCCACGGCGATCAAGTCGGCACCCGCTCTAACCAATGCTTCAACTCGCTCTTCCCAATCCGGACCGACGCCCACCGCGGCGCCGACGCGCAGCCGACCGCGCTCGTCTTTCGAGGCGTTTGGAAATTGAGTCTTCTTTTCGATGTCCTTGACCGTGATCAAGCCCTTGAGCTCAAAGCGGTCGTCGACGACCAGAAGTTTTTCGATACGGTGCTGGTGCAGCAATTCCTTCGCCTCATCGAGGCCGACGCCCGGTTTCACTGTTACTAGGTTGTCTTTGGTCATGACTTCGGAAACCGATCGATCATGGCGCTTTTCGAAACGCAGATCGCGATTGGTGAGAATGCCGACCAGTTTGCCGTTCTTAGTGACGGGCAATCCGGAGATACCGTACTTGTTCATGATCTCTTGGGCGTCGGAAATTTTTTGATCCGGCGCCACTGTGATTGGATCGACGATCATACCGCTTTCATATTTTTTGACTTTCTCGACCTCGCCCGCCTGAGTCCATACCGAGAGATTACGGTGAATGATCCCGATCCCGCCTTCTTGGGCCATCGCGATGGCAGTCTTGGATTCGGTCACGGTGTCCATAGCGGCGCTCACCAGGGGAATATTGAGCGTGATGCGTTCGGTCAGTCGAGTTGAAACGTCGATGTCCCGGGGTAAAACGGCGGACTCGGCGGGAATCAACAAAACATCATCGAACGTTAAGCCAACGGGCAAGACTTCTTGTTCTAGCATCGTTCACCTCCGCGCGAGGGTAAAAAAAAACCCAGACCTGGGCCCGGGTTTTTGGCTCTGCTCGATCGTTTCCAAGCAAACATGAAATCTTATACCAGGAAATTTTTCCACCGGCAAGAACAGGCAAACTTGAGGCAGCGATATCAATATGATAGCAACGAACACCGGCCATGCCACTTTACGAATACGAATGCGCCAAGGGGCACCGCTTCGAAGCGATCCAGAAGGTCGCGGACAAACCGCTCAAACGCTGCGCCGTCTGCAGTGCGTCTGCTAAACGCTCGATCTCACAGCCGACCCTGCTGCACAATCGCGGCGTCCACGTCTTCGACCGCGTGACTAAAGACGACGCCTTGCGCGCCCGTCCATCGTCGCTCAAATCGTTTAAGAAAGACAAATTCTGAGGTAGATTCCCATAGCGCTCTTTATGCCGTCGCGCGAAACTCTTCCTGGAGTTTTCTCAGGTCGAAGCCGCAATGCGGTAAAGAACACTTGGTCGTCGTGATCACTTCTCAGCGAATGAAGATCCGACGATATCCACCGTTCTCGAATATCGATCTTCCATCCTCTTAGTATTTCCAGTTGTTATTCCCTATACCCTTTGGTAGCGTACGAGCGCTTCACGCTCGACCATGCTCGCCAAAGTTAACAGTGCAGCGCTCTACGGCATCGATGCTCTTCGCGTCGAAGTGGAAATCGACCTCGCGTCAGGATTACCGCAACTCGCCACGGTCGGCTTGCCGGAAGGCGCCGTCAAAGAAAGTAAGGATCGCATTCGTGCCGCCGTGAAGAACTGCGGTTACACCTTCCCCGCCAAACGCATCACCATCAATCTCGCCCCAGCAGACATCAAAAAAGAGGGCTCGGCCTACGATCTGCCGATGGCCGTCGGCATACTGGCCGCCGAGGGCTCGATCGCGAAGAATCGCCTGGAAGATTACCTGCTCATCGGCGAACTCTCCCTCGATGGTTCGGTCAAGCCGGTGCGCGGCGCGCTGTCGATCGCCATGGCGGCGAAAAAGGAAAAGGTCAAAGGCATCATTTTACCCGAACAGAACGCCCCCGAAGCCGCGGTCGTTAGAGAAGTTGAAGTGCTTGGCGTGCGCGACTTGCCGCAGGTCGTCGAGTTTCTCAACGGCGCCCAGGCCATCGAGCCCACCGCTGTCAATCTGGACGACCTTTTTAACCAGCATTCGCACTACAACGCCGATTTCAACGACGTTAAGGGACAGCAACACGTAAAGCGCGCGCTGGAAGTCGCTGCGGCCGGCGGCCATAACGTAATACTCGTCGGCCCTCCTGGATCCGGGAAAACCATGTTGGCCAAAAGACTGCCGACGATCCTGCCGGATCTCACGCTGTCCGAAGCGCTCGAAACCACAAAAATTCATAGCGTCGTCGGCTTGCTCAATGGCCAGGCCATCATTGCCACCCGGCCATTTCGCTCGCCTCATCATACGATCTCCGATGCAGGCCTTGTGGGCGGCGGCACGGTGCCGAAACCGGGTGAAGTTTCCCTTGCCCACAACGGCGTGCTTTTTCTCGACGAGCTCCCGGAGTTCCGACGCAACGTTCTCGAAGTGATGCGCCAGCCGCTGGAAGACGGCAGCATCACAGTCTCACGGGCGATGGGCTCGATAAATTATCCGGCGAACTTCATGTTGGTCGCCGCGATGAATCCCTGCGTCTGTGGCTTTTTGACCGATCCGCAGAAGGAATGCACCTGCACACCGCTGCAAATTCAGCGCTATCGCTCGAAAGTGTCCGGACCTCTGCTCGATCGCATTGATATTCAAGTCGAAGTGCCCGGCCTGCGTTATCAGGAACTCGCCAGCAAAGACGCCGGCGAAAGTTCAAACGTCATTCGCCAGCGCGTCAATGCAGCGCGCTCAATTCAGTTACAGCGGTTCGACAAGACTAAGCTCCACGCCAACGCGCAGATGGGAACGCGGGAAATCAAACGCCATTGCGTCGTGAAGGAGGACGCGGAAAGGTTACTGGAGACGGCAATTAACAAACTGGGCTTGAGCGCGAGAGCGTACAGTCGCGTTCTGAAAGTCGGCCGCACCATCGCGGATCTCGCCGGCGCGGAAAACATCGAAGCCTCGCACATCGCGGAGGCGATTCAGTATAGAAGCTTGGATCGCCAGATGTAGTAGAAACAAATCAGATTTAGATGTATGGCGTTTCCATTTCAGTTTTCGACTGCGCCTGAAAGAGCAAACTGACCGGAAAAGGGAAAGATACGGGACTGATTGATCTCGAGGCCGACAAACAAGCAAAGGTCCAGTCAACGGAAGTCGCCGTCATCTGAAATTGCGCTATGCGGCGCGGGATCAACCGGCGGCCCTGCGGCGGAGCGGCGCGTCTGATAGAACCTGCTGCACCGGCGATCCGAAACGGATGAGCCGACCGACGTGCCGCGACGCCCGCAAGAGCGCCAGGAAATTCTGGGCTGCCGCCGGGACGGGCAAGGCTTTTAACGAAGCCCGCTTCGATGGGATCGGCCCCGCCGCCCATCGTAACGATAGGAATCGTCTCGGTCGCATTCTTGGCCGCCCTGATCCCCGGGTCCCCTCCTGCCACGATGATATCAACTGTGAGACGCACCAAATCGGCCGCAAGAGCAAAAGCGAAGGGGTCAGCAAGCGAAGGGGTCACCCATTAGCCGGTCGGTCAAGTAGGCACAAACGTTCCTGCGGAGAAGAATCTTTTTCTTCTCCCATCGTATCAACTGGGGAGCGGCTAGGGGGGGGAGCGGCTAGGGTCTACCATTGGAATTTAGCA
>Ga0193707_1000514_pt1 | contig 13394 bp, 8 predicted proteins | sample U3c2metaG_FD_143043 | JGI IMG/M metagenome (GOLD analysis project Ga0193707, IMG submission 143043) | Soil microbial communities from a riparian zone of the East river system, Colorado, United States - U3c2 | ecosystem: Environmental > Terrestrial > Soil > Riparian zone | place: USA: East River... | reverse complement strand
ATATCAGCACGATTCTCAGGTAGCGGGCGTCGCTCTCCGGCAGATACAGGTAATCGCGAAAGAGCGGAGATGTAGTGACGGATGCCTTCGACGCGAGTGGAACGATTGGTATGGCGGAGCTTCGGTTGACGGTGTAGAGCGTCCGCCAGGTCTGCTTGTCGGGTGAGCCTTGCACTTCATAGGAGTTGGCGCGGCGCCCCGGCTCCCAGCCGATGACGAGTCCGCCGAATTCCCGTCGTCTCTGGAAATCGATGTCGATCGTCTCGGCGCCCGGCGGCACCGACCCTGGCACCGTTGTGGCCGTGGCTGCTGGCGTGGGGTTCACGCGCAGAGGTGCGCTCCGCCAGGCAGTCGTCAGATCCGCGTCAGTCGCGCGATACACGCCGTAACCCTCCGCCTGCGACGATGCCGACATGGAAGGCGCGGGATAGAAGCGCGTATCGGGCTCGATCGGCGTGACGACGAGATCATCGAGCCAGATGCTCCCCTTCCCGCCCGAGCCGGCGGTGATCGCCAGCTCTATCGCGGCGAATTGTTTCAGATCCTTGTCGTTGGTCGGACCCCACGCAAAGGAGATCTGCCGCTTCTTCCGCGTGATCGTCGTCCAGTCTTTGGGAAAAACAAAATTCGGATTGTTTGACCACCAGACATTGCTGCCGGTCGCGTCGATGAGCTTGAACTCGAGGGTGTTGGTCGGGGCGGCACCCTTGATGGCGAAGGAAAACTCGTAGTTTGGTGGGAGCGCCAGATTGAACGCGCGATGGATCACGCCATAGCCGCCATGCCCGTGGAAATCGAAATCCACGCGCATCGCCTTCCCGTGCGCACCGCTCTCTTCCGAATGCACGGAGATCTCGACGCCGTCCGCTGGAGTCGCCGTCCATTGGGTCACCGAGTCGAACGCATCCAATACTATAGTAGGCACGTTCGTCTGAGCGGCCGGCGTGGGTGCCGTCACCGCGGGAATTGGCGTAGGAGTGGGTGGATTTGATGGCGGAGATGTCGTCGTTGGCGTTTGTGCTTGCGCCCGCAGCGCGACGATGCCCGCAATCAGAATTAGCGTAGAACCACGAATCATCCCTTCACGCTCCCGGCCATTACGCCCTGGATGTAGTACCTCTGGAGGAACAGAAACACACTCAATACAGGGATCACTGTCAGTACCGATCCGGCCATCATCAACTCCGTGTCCTGCACGTGCTCGCCCGACAGATTCGCCAGCGCGACCGGCAATGTGTAGTGCGCCTCATCACTCAGCACGATCAAGGGCCACATGAAATCGTTCCACGTCGCCAGGAAAGTCCAGATCGCGAGCGTCGCCAGAATCGGCAGAATCCCGGGCACAACTACCGACCAGTAGATCCTGAGCTCCGAAGCGCCATCGATGCGCGCCGCGTCGAGCATGTCGTCCGGAATCGAGAGCGCGTACTGTCGGATGAGAAAGATCCCGAAGATGCTGGCCATCCCCGGAATGATCACGCCCCAATAGGTGTTGATGAGATGAAGGTTCTTCATCAGCAGAAACAACGGCAGCATCGCAACCTGCACCGGCAGCACGAGCCCTAACGACAGAATTCGAAACGCACGATCGCGCCCGCGAAACCGGAGCTTGGCGAACGCGTACCCTGCCAGCGAGTTGATCACGAGAGACACACCTGTCACGACCACCGCGATCAGCGCGCTGTTGAACAGATACCGCCCAAGATTGAGCCGAGTGAACAGGTCGCGATAATGATCGAACGTGATCCTGCTCGGCATCAGGTGAGGCGGGTACGTGCTAGCCTCTCCGGTAGGCATGAAGGAAGCAGACAACATCCACAGCATGGGCAGAAGCGCGATCAAAGCCCCGATAATGAGCAACACATACAGCACGACCTGCGTCCCCCGACGCCGTGCGCGCGCCGAATCAGCCCGCCCGAAGCCCCCGGCCGACCCGCCCGCAGCCCCCGGCCGGTAGTCGTCAGTTGACTTCCCGTCCACCGCAACAAATCTCGGATTGGTCCGTGACATCTAGGTGTGATCCTTCTGCAGTCGGAACTGAATGAGCGTCGCGATCAGAATCACGATGAACAGCACAAACGCGATGGACGCGGCGTACCCCATCCGCCACCACCGGAATCCCTCCTCGTACATCATCAGCACGACGCTGGTCGTCGCGCGAAGCGGCCCGCCCTGCGTCATCACGTACGGCTCCGAGAAGAGCTGGAAGTAACCGATCATGGTGATGACGCTCACGAAGAGAAGCGTCGGGCCGAGCAACGGCAGCGTTACCGCGAAAAAGCGGCGGACGGGACCGGCCCCGTCAATCTCAGCGGCGTCGTAGAGATCCTGCGGAATCGCCTGCAGGCCGGCGATGAAGATCAGCATGTTGTAGCCGAAGTTCTTCCACACCGACATCAGGATGATGGCCGGCATCGCCCAGTGCGGATTCCCCAGCCAGTCGATGGGAGCGATGCCCAGGTGCGCGAGGCCGTAGTTGAGCACCCCGTAGCGCGTGTGGTACAGGTAGCGCCACACGATCGAGACGGCGACCAGCGTCGTTACGAACGGCGTGAAGTAGATCGTCCGGAAGAAGCTCTTGAAGCGGACGAGCTTCGCGTTGAGGAGAAGCGCCGTCCCGAGTGAGACGGCGATCGTGAGCGGCCCGCCGACGATGGCGAAGTAGAAAGTATTCTTGAGCGCCTGCCAGAACTCAGGACTGTGAAAGAGCTTGGTGTAATTTGCAATCCCGACGAAGCGTGTCGTGGGAGGATTGGCGATCGCGTAGATGTCGAAATCGGTGACGCTCAACACGAGCGACGCGAGCACAGGCAGGAAAAAGAAGACAAAGATGAGGATCAGCGCCGGCGCCAGGAACAGCCATGCCGCTCGGCCGACATCAGACGGCGCGGTCACCCGAGGAATGGTCGCGCTCATTTGGCCTTTGCTTGCGCCAACAGGTATCGCCGTTTCTCGAGCATCGCATTCACATCCTGATCGAGCGACGCCAGAGTCTGATCGGCCGTCTTGGCCTTACGAATCGCCTGTTCGCCGTGCTCGAAGATGGTAGTCGCGATCTCCTCCCACTCCGGCACCTGCGGCAACGGCACCACTCGCTCAAGCTGATCGCGGAACGCCTTCGCGTACTTGTTGTTTGCGAACGTCGTGTCCTGCCACGCCGCCTTCCTCGGCGGCAGATCGCCGGTGAGCACGTAAAACTGTAGCTGTATTGCCGGACGAGACATGTACTCCATCAGCAGCCACGCCTCCTTCTTGTGCTGCGACGCGGCGAACAAGGAAAGACTCGATCCGAGCGCCAGTGACACTCCCGGTCCGTTGATGCCGGGCATCGCCGCCGTCATCCACTTTTTCTGCGTGGCCGAGTCGAGGCGGTTCTTGAATTCCCCGATATACCACGGGCCCGAGATGTACATCGCGATGTTACCGCGGTCGAATTCCTGAAAGAGGTTCGAGACCTGCGAGCTGGAGACGGGTGATGCGAAACCCTGGCGATAAAGGCCGAGGTAGAAGTCGAATCCCTCTCTGAATGCGGGCTGCTCGAACGCGCCGTAGCGGCCTCCGTCTCGCAGGATCGGCGAGCCGGCCTCTAGCGCAAACATCACCGGCTGCGGCCACTCGTTGGTGGGCATCAATATCGGAAACTGTTTGTCCGTCATCTGCGATTTCATTTTCTTCATCGCCGCCGTCCAATCAGCCCACGTCTTCGGGAATTCCTTGTATCCCGCCTTGGCCAGGAGGTCGGAGCGGTAGAAGATCAATCGCGTGTCGACGTACCATGGAATGCCGTACGTCTTGCCGTTGACGACGTTGGTTTTCCAGATGCCGGGGAAAAAATCGTCGCGCCTGATTTCCTTCGACCCGTCGGCGAAACTGTCGAGCGGCGCCAGCGAATTGAGCGCGACGAATTCGGGTACCCAGGTATTGCCCAGCATGGCGATGTCGGGCGTGGCGTCGCCGACGTACGCCGTTAACAGTTTCTCATGCGCGGCGGTCCACGGGATCTGCTGGACTTCGACGTGGATGTCGGGGTGTTCCTTTTCGAAACCAGGGATGAGCTGCGAAAGAACTTCCCCCTCGCGTCCCATAGCCCAGATACGTAGACTTGTCTTGTTGCCAGCAGAGGCTGACGAGCAGCCAGCGCCCAGGGCAGCGAGCATCATGATCGCCCCAATCCATCGACCGGAATGGCTTGGCATATGCTGGCTAATCTTCCCGGCGTCACACTTAATCAAACGGAGGTTCAAATGCGCCTGTCCTGTCAGAAAGCATTCCTCGTACTACTGGTCGCGACAATCGGTTGCCATGAAAGCACCGGCCCACGGACCCTATCGGCGAATTATGCACTCCGGGCAATCAGTGGCCGGCAATTACCAACGTACCTCGCCACGACACCCGGGCCTACCGCAACCATTTATTGGTCGGCATTGACCCTCCTCCAATCAGGCAAAGCAGTAATGACCGAGAGCCGGGCCGATACTTTTACACCAGAAGCGACTTACACAACGACTCTTGATTACAGAATCAGCGGCCTCCGGATCGAGATAGGATCCTTCCAGCCGTGCCCTATCAATGCGAGCTGCGCGGCCAACATGACAGGAACTATTATCGGCTCTACTGTAAACCTGTTGATCAACCCTGGCTCAGACTTTCCAATTAACTATGAATATCAGGTCGTGCCGGTCGTAGGCTTGGGACCGGCTAGTCCCATAATCTGAAGGTATCTCCGGCTTCACGGGGCAGCTCGGTCAATTCCCGAGCCACCCGCCAGTGAAGCCGGCTTTTTTCAACCCCGCCACGATGTACGGATTCTTCCGCATCGTCTTCCAGATCAAGTCACTCCGGTAATTCTCGATCATCGCGATGATCGGACCCTGGTCGATGCCCAGGTAATCGGTATCGAACCAGCCAACCCCGGGCGCCAAGCGTCCATACTTCGGAGTCGCGGCGGTCAGCGTCGGATTGAAATCATCGAAGAACCCGTAGGTCGAAAAAAGATTGTCGCCGTATTTCTCGCGCATGGCGATCAGTGCGGGAATCGCGATCTCGGGAGCAAACGGCACTGATCCTCCCGCAGCAGTCGGCGCGAGCGTTCCATCGTCCCGGATCTCGCCCGCGGCTGCGCCTCGTGCCGTGTAAGTCCAGAACAGTCGCGAGCGTCCGTTGATCACGAAAGTCGTATCGAACGGCCCGTCGCCTGCCGTGAGACCCCAGATGTTCGCGCCATAACCCGTCCACTGTCCCGGATTGTCGATCGCGTACAATCGCTGCGAGATCGTCGCTCGGCGCGAGTTCTCGAAGTAGTCGATCCCCTTCCCGCGCATGTAGGCATCCTGAATTCCGCGGAAGTCGATCCAGACGTGCGAGTACTGGTGCCCGAAGAGCGGCGCGAAATTCACGTGGGTTTGTCCGTAGAACGCGGCCCAGCTATAAGTCTTGGTCCATTCGGTCCAGCTCGCCGCATCGATCGAATGAGTCGGTGAGCCGAGCGCGAGGACGTAGACGATCATCCCCTCGTCGTACCCTTTCCAATCGGAATTGATGAAGCCGTTCTCGGGGTGCCAGCCCATGCTCACGGTCGGCGGGGTATTGACCGCCCACGCCCAGTCGATGCGCAGGTAGAGGGAATCAGCGTACGCGCGGATGGCGCTCTCGGTAGCATCAGATCCGGTGAAATACGACTGGCAGAAAAGCACACCGCCCATCAGGAGCGAAGTATCAATAGTAGAGAGCTCGACCTGCTCGAACCGGAAGCCGGTCTGCATGTCGAGGAAATGATAAAAGAATCCCTTGTAGCCTGTGACGTTGGCCGCCTGCGAGCCTTGGGGCGCGTTGTACATGAAGCGCAGCGTGTTGAGCGTGCGTTGAGCTGCATCTGCTCGCGCGACATAGCCGCGCTCGACACCAACCGGATAAGCGGTCAGGGCGAAGCCTACTGCTGCGATGCTCGAGAAACTCTTCGACGGCCAGCGATCGGGAGTTAGTCCGTTGTTCGGATCGCTCCGTTCCCAGAACCAGTTGAAGGTGCGGCGCTCCAACGTGTCGAGGAACGCCGTCTGCCGCGGGGTGAGCGCCGACGGCGGTGTGGGGCCGGAGATGCCGGTGATCGACGTCGCGCTGGTGCACGAACACGCTATGACAAGAAACGCAATTGAAGATCGCTGTACGATCCGTCGGATTTCAGCCATTGGAATCTCATCCGGTGTTTTGACTCATGAATTCTTTGTCCGACTTTGCTTTACTAGAAACAGAATGAGGTTGCTCACTCGACGATGGCTTGGCAACCCCCGAATGGGAAATCGGCGCTGATTGCGTTTCTCCGCAACCAGCGCCGATCTCATACTGCGCTCACTCATTACCGGTGGTTCGGAATTGAGAAGAGGCTAGAAGTTCATTTCCGCGCCTAGTTGATACCTGCGGGCATCGCTGACGGAGCAGTTGGCCAAGCCAGCTTTCGGATCGGCACCCGTCACGCCGGGGGCGCCACCGCCAAGGAAATCCCCGTAACATCCGATGTTGTTGTGGTTCGTGGCATTGAAGACGTCGAAAGTGACTCCGATGGCGGTCATGCTTCTTCCGAAGCGAGGGAAGTCCTTGCGCAGCCGCATGTCGAGATTCTGATACGGGAAAGTGCCAGGCACAGTAAACCCACCCTCAACAAAATGGTTGTTGCCCGTAGGGTTACAGGTTCTGCATCCCGTATCCACTGTATACTTCCCGCCGAGAGTTGCCAGGCCGGACCACTGTATCCCAAAGAGATAGGGAATATCCGTAATCCAATTCGCAACCAGGTGCGACTTCTCATCGTTCGAGGCGTGCTTGGGGATTGCAGCAGGGAACGGGAATGCAAACGTTTCGCCCTGGTTATCGATTCCTTGGAGAAAGCGGCTCGCGTATGTAAACGCGAGGCCGGCGCCCCAGCCAAACGCGTCAAGCGAGGGACGGGTGTACGGCCGATCCAACGATACATTGAGCGCGCTGTACCACGTCTGAGCATCATTCGAGGAAAAAATGATGGCATTGTATCCGTGTGCCGCCCAGTTGAAGGGCGAATCGCAGCAACTCCCGTCGGCACGGATCTTTTGATTGGCCAGCCCGAGGGTGAACAAGTCCTTGCTGCGTTGGTTGGCGTAGCTGACTGACGCTGAATAACCGCCGAACAGCTGCCGGACTCCAACACTCCATTGTGTGGAATGGGGAAGCTTGAACTGGTTGTCGATCAGCCATAGCTCCGGTGTTCCTGCCGAGTGGGCAAGCGCGTCGAGAGTCGCTTTGTCGGCGGTAAGATACGAATCCTGCCACGCCACCTCGGTGCCGAGCGGTGCTTGTCCTTTCGGAGCGAATAACACCTGAAAGGTCGGGTGCGTGATCTTTTGCTTTTCGTCGATCGCTACGTCAAACGGGATTCGATCGTAGTACAGACCCCAGCCGCCGAAGATCGTTGTTCTGGCCGCGTCGTCGACCGCATAGGAAAAGCCTAGCCGTGGCTGAAATGCTTTCTTGAACGGCGTCCGATTTTTGCCGGTGCCGATATAGCGATTGAGATCGAGCGGAGTGACCAGATTGGCGGCGTAAAGCCTTAGCGTGTCCGCCCCAAGAGGATCGGTCACGTGATTCGAGTTCAGCATGTTGGTCTCATAGTCCCAGCGAACGCCGAGATTGAGAGTCAACTTCTTCACAGGGCTCCAGTCATCCTGGATGTAGGCGCCTACTTCCTTATTGCTCGCCTTGGCTAGCGGATCCCCCGTGCCGTAACGCAATTGAAATGGGGACGCGTAATTGTAGACTTGAGGCCCGAAGCCGACATCTCGGATATCCTGATATTGGAACTGGGGCGTACCATCATTGTTCTTGTTGACGTCATAGGTCGGGAAGTCGAGGCTCAGTCCGCCCTTGATGACGTGCTCTCCGGCGAGCTGAAAGCCGGTGTAAGTGATATCGTCGCGGAATGATGGTCCTTTTTGGATGTATTCCTGAGTCGATACGAAGCTGCCGATCTCGTAACAGCAGCTGGTCGGGTAGATAAAGAGCCGGTGCGCGGTGCCCGCCGTGTTGGGACTGAAGCCGCGATGAAACTTGGTGTAACTCAGCAGCGCCTCATTGAGCCACGGACCGGTGAAGTAATTGTGTTTGAGCTGCACGGACGTGTTGTAATTGTGGAAATTGTTCGCCGTCGAGAACGCCTGGTTGCCTCCAAACTGGCGGACGTCCGTCTCGTGACGGTCATTGAAGCTCAGCTCAGCCGAAGATTTGTCGTTGATCTCAGCGCTGAGCTTTCCGAACAATAATGTTTCCTTGAAGGGGGAGCCGAAGTTGCCATTGTACTGTGCGAGATTTACCGTGTCGAGCGCCGGGAATCCCGCCGGCGGCGCCGCAAAGTTGACCCGATTCGCGCGGTTTTGAATGTTCCCTTCGTACGACGCGAAGACCTGGATCTTGTCCTTTACAATTGGTCCGCCACCACTCAGGGCAGTAAGCGTCCGGTTGTAGGCTGGTCTCTTGAACGTTGTCGGATTGTTGGCTTTATCGGCGCGCTGAAAGGTGTCCAGCTGCACCATCGACGCATTCTGATAGCCAACGAGCGCGTTGCCGCTCCACACGTTGCCGCCTGACTTGGTCGTTGCAACTATTACCGCGCTCGACGCCTTCTGGTACTCGGCCTTGAAGTTCTGTCCTATGACCCGGTACTCCTGAACGGCATTCCGCGGGAACGGATTGCCGCGACTTGCGTCCTGTCCAGCGATGCCACCCTGTGTCATGTCATTTTTGAAGCTGGTACCGTCGATGAAGAGATTGAGCGAGCTCGGAGCCTGCCCTCCGGCCGAAACGGTTCTAAAAGGCGCTCTCGAGTTCACGTCGATGCGATCGTCCGTAACGCTGACACCAGGCGCCAGAGCCGCCAGATCGAGAAAGTTGCGGCTTGGCGTAGGCAGCTTGGCTATCTGCGCCTGCGTCACGTTGGTCGCACTTTCGGAGGTCCGCGTCTCCGTTCCCGTGGCGGCAGTAACGACCTGAGTTTCGAGCTGCGTGGCCTGCGCCGTGAGAGAGAAGTCCTGCTGTTGCGTGGATCCGATCTGCACCACGATAGAACGAGACTGCGGGGCGCTTCCGATTCTGCGGACAGTCACATCATATGTGCCCGGCACGAGTCCGACGAGGTTGTAGACTCCCGCGTCGTTTGACTGCGTCGTGCGCTGCACGCCGCTGTTGGTGTTTCTCGCCAGGATTTGCGCGCTACCGATCGGCGCACCACCCGCTCCACTGACAGTCCCGCGGATCGTTCCCGTCGAGTTCTGCGCAAAGAGATTCCCGCTCACGATGCATAGGAGCGCGATCGCAGTGGCTACTCCTCGAGAAAATCGATGAAGATTGATGCTGCTGGTAATCATTTACATCTCCTGTTGTTGTTGTGCTACAAGAAAATCATAACAAACGACGGTATATCAGACTGATACAAACTTCCTCTTGAGGGTTTGTGGTGGAGGACGCTCCGCCGGCACACCGCCGGTCGAGCGCCGAATGACGAGCTTGGTCGACACCCGCTCCCGACGCCGCGGGTGATCGTTCTTGTGCGTGATGCCGTGGAGGAGGAGCTCCACCGCCCTCGCACCGAGCTCGCATATGGGAACGTGCACTGAGGAGAGGGGCGGATCCATGTAGCGCGCGAGGGGAATGTCGTCGAAGCCGGCGACCGCCATCTCCTCCGGAACCGCAATGCCCGACTCGCGGAGCGCGCTCAACGCGCCGATCGCCATCGAGTCGTTGGCCGCGAAGATCGCCGTCGGCCGATTCTTTAACGCGATGAGCTTGAGCACCGCGGAGTATCCCGCCGCCTCGGTGAAGTCGCCGTCACGCTCGAGCAAAGGGTCCAGCGTGATCCCCGCTTCGCGCAGAGCCATCCTGTATCCGCGAAGCCTTTCCGCCGCATCATAGTTGCGCGGCGAGCCCTTGATGATCGCGATCCGCTTGTGCCCACGCGAAATGAGATGCGCTACCATCTCCCGCGCCCCTCGGGAATTCTGGATCGTGAGCGAATCGATCTCGTTCCCCCTCGACACCGAGCACAACAACACCACCGGAATGGTGCTCGGCAAATTCAACAGCGACTCCGCGTCGAGATCGGGAGACATCGCGACGACGCCGTCGGCCCGCCCGCGCATCGCCCGGATCGCGGTCTCGATGCCGTGCCTGTCGGCGTAGGCCCTCGAGATCAGCAGGTGAAACCCGTTCCGCTGCGCAGTGTCGTCCATGCCGCGAATGACTTCAGAAAAGAATTCTCCGTAGAGGTCAGGAAGAAGAACGCCGAGCGTCTGGGTCTTGCTCGTGATGAGACTCCGCGCCCCGCTGTGCGGGACGTAGCGCATGCGTCCGGCGATTTCGCGAATCAATCGCCGCGTCTCCTCGCTTACCGGTCCGCTGCCGTTCAGAACTCTGGAGACGGTGGCCACGGACACTCTTGCTTCACGCGCGACATCCTTGATCGTGACCATTCTCCTCGCAACAATGGACCCCGGACTCGGATCACTGGGTGACCGAGTGGGGTGGACGGGAGGAACTGCTGAGCTACTGGCCGATCTTTGTCTCTGCGGCCCAAATATGTAATCGTTTACATAGAGGGCGCCAGACCCCATCTGCGAATGGCGCCACCTTCCCCCACCTCATCCGGGCGTCGAACTTTCGCGGGTGAGAATCCCAACCATCGTTCGATTCGTTGCGCTGACCGCATCACTCTGCGCCATCACGCCGGCGTGCCGAGAAGTCGCGCCCGCATTCGGACCCAACATCCCGCTCGCGCGGCAGAACGCGGAAGAATTCTTCTACTCCGTCGGCTCGCGCTTCACCAACATCCAACGGCCGCCGAGGATCTCTCACGCGCGGGCGCAGTTCGGGCGTTATGCGCTCACGCCTTCGGGCGTCTACAACGACACGAGCGTCTGGCTCGCCGTCGGCCCCGACAGCGCGCGACTATTCGGTGACGAAGGAGTTTTCTCGGTCGATCGCTACATCGTGAGCACGAAGCTCACGACCACGCCGCCCGACGCGCTCACTGAATCGCGCGAGATCGTGCGGCTCCGAAAGCTCAAGGACAACGAGTACGAGTGGTTCACCAACGTCGAAGTCGCGATTGGGAGCATCACGGCCAAGAGCATGACCGACGTGCTGGCCGCCGCACTCGCCGGCGGCGAAGGGAAATCTCCCGCGGCCATTCGCGCCAACTATACGACAGGCTTTCCGCGCACCGTGGCCGCACTGGGGAGATTGTTCACGATCGACACACTCCGCGCGGTGCCCGACAGCGATGGCGCGACGACATACGACATCGCCATCAGGCTCACGCCCGACATCCTCAAGGCGACAATGCCGCACTACGCGGCGTACATCGACAAGTACTTCAGCAAGGGCAAGTACCGGATTGCGCTCACCGACAAAACCGGTGCCCGCTGGTTCGACGCGTGGGCCGCCAACTATTACATGCACTTCAGGATGCGGAGCAAGGGCGGACACTTCGCGCCACTCGAGGGCGCGGTGAGACTGGTTTTCACAGTCGGCTGGACGGAGATGACGGGAGACTTCGAAATCATCAACACGCCGCACGAGCGCGGGTGGTCGATGCAATTCGCAAAGGAGCCGGAGTGGCATCTGCCTCCGACCGTTGGATACCTGCTCAAGTCTTCGCTGCGGAGACCATTCCAGGATCCGGGAATTCCTGTGCGGATATCGATAAGAGACAACCCCGGCTCGCAGACGATTCTCAACAGACGCGGGACACTGGTCGTTCAGGAGAGCGGGATTCTCAGATTCCTCAATCGACTGAGTGGAACCGCGGTCGGAGATTTTCTGGGGCCGTCCGAGCGGGAGGCAAATCGCTTCAACGCGGATGCATTCCGCGCGTTGAGGCAGGATGTTGCCGCGCTGCTTCAGTGAACCCAACTGCGAGGGGGACAAGGTGAGAGGTTCAACTTGCAGTTCGCAGTTCCAGTGGCGTTTCAACCATTGTCAGACGACCGGCATCCTTACTCGAGCTGACTGAACCTTCGAGGAGGCCACTACGTTGATCCCGGTCCGACTTGGTCTGATTGCCGCGCTCACCAGTGTGTTGAGTGCAGGCGGTGCATCAAAGGGTCCGCCCAGAGTCTACTATACGATCGCAATCGACACGGCCGACCTCTCCGGATTCGATGTAACGATGCAAATCGAGGGCGCTCCGAGATCGATCCGGCTCGCCATGGCGATCCACCCGGAGTACAACGATCGCGCCTGGCGTTACGTTCGGAATCTGCGGGCCGAGTCGATGGGGAAACCCACGCATTTGGCGTTTGCGGTGGAGTCGGACAATGCCTGGCGCATTTACACGCGCAATGGTTACGCGTTCGTCTACTATCGAATCGAGCTGCCGCGCGAGAATCCCGCGAATCGACCGGTGTGGCACACCACCGTCCGGACGGATGGAGCTTCGATCAATACGACTGACACGTTTCTCTACCTGACTGATTTTCCGCACGCCCCCATAGATATCAAGCTCAGTGTCCCGCGCGGCTGGCAGGATGCAGTGGATTTGCCGCAGGACCATAGCGTGTCGCTGGACGGAGCCAGAGTCTGGCAGACCTACCATACAGATCCCGCGACACTCCTCGATTCTCCAATGCTATTCGGCTCGGCCCTGCACTACTGGGTATTCAAGATCGACGGGATTCCTCATACCGTAGCGTACTGGCCACTTCCGAATGCGACGCCCTTCGACACCGTCCAGCTCGTCGATGCGATCGCGAAAGTGGCGCGAGAGGCCGCCACGATCTTCGGCAAGCCGCCGTATTCGCATTACACCTTTCTCCTCGAGGACGGCGCCTGGGGCGCGCTCGAGCACATGAACTCGGTCACCATCGGAATGCCGAGCGGCGATCTCGCCAAGGATCCACGCGCGTACCTGGGTGAGCTGGCGCACGAATTCTTTCACACCTGGAATCTCGTGCGTCTCTACCCCGAGGGACGCGGCACCCTGAGCGAGCGCGAACCCGATCACGCCACCGGGTTGTGGCTGAGCGAGGGGATCACGATGTACTACGCTGAGGCGCTCACGCGTCGCGCCGGATTCCCCGAACGCGGGATGTCGCGCCCGGATCTCCTGGCGGAGGAATTGGAGTCGTACTACGGAAGTCCCGGTAATACCCTCGTCTCGCCGGAAGTGGCGAGCTCGCGAGCCGTCGACACGACCGGGATCAACGGCGACTACGAGGCCAACTATTACGTGCAGGGCCGGCTGATCGGGACGGCGCTCGATCTGATCATCCGCGACTCGACAAAGGGAAGCCGCGGGCTCGATGACTTGATGCGCGCGCTTTACTCTCGCTACGCGATGAAGCAGGGCTTCACCACCGCGGATGTTCAGCGCGCCACTT
>Ga0193707_1000513_pt1 | contig 13419 bp, 11 predicted proteins | sample U3c2metaG_FD_143043 | JGI IMG/M metagenome (GOLD analysis project Ga0193707, IMG submission 143043) | Soil microbial communities from a riparian zone of the East river system, Colorado, United States - U3c2 | ecosystem: Environmental > Terrestrial > Soil > Riparian zone | place: USA: East River... | reverse complement strand
TTCGAGAGCAAACCAGCCATGAATTCGACCGGATGGTTCGCCTTTAAAAACGCCGTCTGATAACTGATCAGCGCATAGGCCGCGCTATGGCTCTTGTTGAATCCGTAGCCGGCAAATTTTTCCAACAAATCGAAAATCGCGTTCGCCTTTTTCTCCCCGATCTCATTAGTACGCGCGCAACCAGCAATGAAATTGGCGCGCTCTTTCGCCATCTTTTCCTTGTCCTTTTTGCCCATGGCGCGTCGCAGCAAATCCGCCTGCCCCATCGAATAGCCTGCCAGTTTGCTGGCTGCCGCCATCACCTGCTCCTGGTAAATCATCACTCCATAGGTATCGGCGCAGATTTCCTCGAGCAGCGGATGCTCGTACCTAATTTTCGTTAGCCCTTTCTTTCGCTTGATGTAATCACCGATCAACTCCATCGGCCCCGGCCGATAAAGCGCGATCAACGCAATGATGTCGTCCAATTTCCGCACATCGAATTGCTTCGAGACCGACGTGATCCCGCCTGATTCCATTTGAAACAAGCCGATAGTTTCGCCCCGATTGTAGAGTCCGAAGGCAGCAGAGTCATCTAGCGGAATGTTTTTGAGCGAGAAGCCGGGCACATTTCTTCGAATCAACGTCACCGTGTCTTCAATCACGGTCAGTGTTTTCAATCCCAGAAAATCCATTTTGAGCAGACCGAGGTCGTTCAATGGATTCATCGAATACTGGCTGACGATGTCGTTGCCTTTGACGTCACGGCAGAGCGGCACGTACTCGGAAAGATCGCGATCACTGATTACAACTCCGGCCGCGTGCACGCCGGCACTGCGGGAAAGTCCTTCCAGGGCGGTCGCGTATTCCATCAACTGCTTTGTCGGCGGTTCGCTCGCGACTGCTCTCTTCAATTCCGGGTTCCTCTCGACCGCGGAATTCAGAGTAATGTTCAGTTCGTTCGGAATCATTTTCGCGATCCGGTCACCGTCCCGCACGCTCAGTCCCATCACCCGTGCTACATCGCGCACCACGCTGCGCGCTTTCAGCCGGCCAAAAGTGATGATCTGTGCCACGCGACGTTCGCCATATTTTTGCCGGACGTATTCGAGGACTTCGCCGCGACGAGCTTCGCAAAAGTCGACATCAATATCGGGCGGAGAAATTCGCTCTGGATTGAGAAAACGCTCAAAGATCAGTCCGTACTGCAACGGATCGATATCCGTAATTCCCAGGACATAAGCGACGATGGAGCCTGCGGCCGAACCGCGACCCGGTCCCACCGGGATTTCTCGCTCTCTGGCAAAATGGATAAAGTCCCAAACGATTAGGAGATAACTAACAAAACCCGTTTTTTCCAGAACATCGACTTCGTAATCCAGTCGCTTGATTAGTTCCTGATCGTTGGCTGCGCGTTCGCCGTAACGTTCGTGCAAACCCTTGTAACAAAGCTCGCGTAGATAACCTTCACGCGTTTTGCCTGCCGGCACCGGATACTCGGGATATTTCGATTTCCCGAACTCGATTTCGAGATTGCAACGGTCGGCGATTTCCAGCGTGTTGGTGATCGCCTCCGGAAAATCACGAAAGACTTCGCGCATTTCCGCGGGCGACTTGAAGTAGAGCTCAGGCTCATATCGCATTCGCTGTTCGTCTTCAATTTTCGTAGCGGTGTTGATACAAAGAAGAACGTCGTGTGCTCGGTGATCGCTGCGCCGGAGGAAGTGAACGTCGTTGGCCGCGACCAAACCGAGCCCGAATTCGCGGGCGAATTTTGGCAGATGGGCATTGCATTGCTTCTGCTCGGCCATTCCGTGATCGTGCAGCTCGATGAAAAAATTTCGCGGCCCGAAAATGTCGCGATATTCCGCGGTCAGATTCTGCGCTTTTTCAACGTTGCCGGATTGAAGAGCACTGTTGATCTCACTGGCGAGACAACCGCTCAGGCCGATCAAACCGTCCGCATGCGACGCCAGCAAATCCTTGTCGATGCGCGGCCGATAATAAAAACCGTCCAGATGCGCCGCCGAAATCAGCTTTACCAAATTGCGATAGCCCGTCTCGTTTTCCGCCAGCAAGGTGAAATGGAAGGTAGATTCGCGTGACGGTTTTTCCTTGTATGAGCCGCTAGTGATGTAGGCCTCGCAACCGATAATCGGCTTGATCCCCGTCGCCTTGGCGCATTGATAAAAATCGATCGCGCCAAAAAGATTTCCATGATCGGTAATCGCCACCGCTGGCATTTTCATTTTCACCGCCTCGTTCATCAGCTCTCGCATCCGAACCGCGCCATCGAGAAGGGAGTATTCGGTGTGAAGATGAAGGTGAACGAAAGAATCGCGGGGCATCGACGTCAGTATTGAGCGGACAAAACTTTTGGCAAATTTGCCTAGCATTTCGTCGCGATTTCTCGTGCGGCTCTCGCAACGCCGAGGTGGATTGGCCGCTCCGTCGAGCAATGTTAAAGAAATGCGGCTTCGCCGCCTGAATTAGCATCGAGCATGAGACTGCTCGATCCACCCTGCGCATTGCCCTTTCGCCCGGTGTCCCAATCAGCATCGGCCGCCCGGCGCCCTCGGGACGACATTTCTTTTATTCTCGCAAAATCGTAATTGCATCGCGCGTGTCGCGTTGCTAAGAGAGCGCGTGTCGCGATCCGCTTTCGGTTTGCAAAGGGGCGCGCGCGCGCAAGTTTACCCGCAATGAAAAAACTCGAAGCGATCATTAAGCCCTTCAAACTCGAGGAAGTAAAAGAGGCCCTGGCCGAGCTCGGCATCGAGGGCATGACAGTAACGGAAGTGAAAGGCTTTGGCCGACAGAAGGGGCACACCGAAATTTATCGCGGCAGCGAATACACCGTTGATTTTCTGCCCAAAGTGAAAGTCGAAGTCGTGCTCGCAGACGACATGGTGGATAAAGCCGTCACCGTAGTGGTGAGCGCTGCCAAAACCGGCAAGATCGGCGACGGTAAAGTTTTTGTTCTTCCGGTTGAACACGCGGTCCGCATTCGGACGGAAGAGATCGGCGAAAAAGCGGTGTGACGTACGTGCGCCCTTCCTCCGCCGTCATTCCGAGCGGAGTCGAGGAATCCCGTGGCGAAAACTTTACGGTAACTTCGCGGGACCCCTCGACTTCGCTCGGGATAACCAATCATTTTTCCATCAGATCTCAACCATCAACCATCAATCTTATGAGCCATGGCTAAAGACAAAAAGACCCCGTCCGACGTTTCCAAAATGATCAAGGACCGCGAGGTAAAACTCGTGGATTTCAAGTTCACCGACCTTCCCGGCACCTGGCAACATTTCACCACCACCCTCACCGAATATAACGAAGACATTTTTACCGACGGCCTCGGCTTCGATGGCTCGAGCATTCGCGGTTGGAAAGTGATCAACGCCTCCGACATGCTTGTCATTCCCGATCCAGCCACGGCGTGGATTGATATTTTTAATGCTGAACCGACGCTCTCATTGATCTGCACCATCGTCGATCCGATCACGCGCGAACCGTACGATCGCGACCCGCGCGGTCTCGCCGAAAAGGCGGAGGCTTATTTGAAAAGTACTGGTATCGCCGACACCGCGAATTTCGGACCGGAGGCGGAATTTTTCATCTTCGATGACGTGCGCTTTTCGTCAGCCGCAAATTCCGCCTTTTATCAAATCGAAAGCACCGAAGCGCATTGGAACAGTGCGCGCGAAGAATTTCCCAATCTCGGTTACAAGATCCGCGCAAAGGAGGGTTATTTTCCGGTGCCGCCAGCCGACACCTTGCAGGACATTCGCAATGAAATGTGTCTCGAGTTGGAGAAGGCTGGCGTTCCGATCGAGCGCCAGCATCACGAAGTCGCGACCGCGGGTCAGGCCGAAATCGACATTCGGTTCGCGCCGATGAAAGAGATGGCCGACCACATGCAGTATTACAAATACATCGTTCGCAATGTGGCCAAGCGGCACAACAAAACGGTCACTTTTATGCCCAAGCCACTCTTCGCCGATAACGGCAGCGGCATGCATACTCACATCTCGCTTTGGAAAGGCGATAAACCGCTTTTCGCGGGCAATGGTTATGCGGGATTGTCCGACACCGCGCTCTTTTTCATCGGCGGAATTTTGAAACACGCGCCCGCGCTGACCTGTATCACGAACCCGACGACCAACAGCTACAAACGGCTCGTTCCCGGATTTGAGGCGCCAGTCAATCTCGCTTATTCCGCACGCAATCGGTCCGCTGCGATTCGTATTCCCACTTACTCGGCCAATCCGAAGTCGAAGCGGATTGAGTTTCGCACGCCGGATTCAGCAGCGAATCCTTACCTCGCCTTCGCCGCGTTGTTGCTGGCGGGCTTGGACGGAATTCAGAGCCGCATTGATCCCGGCGATCCGCTCGACAAAAATCTTTACGATCTTCCGCCGGAAGAACTCGCTAATGTCCCCAGCGTGCCCGATTCGCTCAGTGGCGCTATCGCGGCGCTGGAGAACGACCACGATTTCCTGCTTAAAGGCGACGTCTTCAATTCCGACTTCATCACAAACTGGCTTGAGATGAAACAAAAGGAATATGACGCGTTGCGGCTAAGACCGCACCCCTACGAGTTCTCGATGTACTACGACGTGTAGGCGGATCGCTCTATTTTCGGGGCGCAGGCGTCCCGCCTGTGGGGCCCGCGGGCTTCCAGCCTGCGGAATCTGTAGCGGCGGTCTATGACCGCGGCTATCAAGGAGCGGCGTCTTCCAAGCCGCCGACTTTAACAAAACGGCGGTCTGGAGACCGCCGCTCCTTGGTCTTCCGCAGGATGCCGGAAGAAGCGAGCAAGATGCTCGTGCTCCTGTCTGTTTTGCCTCGGCGATCGATCGTGTCACCGATACAACACTATCACCGCATGAAGCGACGTTGGGTATTGCTCCTCCTTGGCGGATCCTATTTTGTCGTCATCATGTTTGGAAGCCTTCCCGATAAGTTAATCCTTTTTCCAACGACGTATCGGATTGATCCGCATGGCGCCGCGCGGCAGACCATTCCATTCCAAAATGGTGAACTCGAAATCTGGACGGCGCGTTCGCGGCTCGCGCGACAACGCAATTATGTCGATGCCTACGTCCTGCGCTTCTACGGCAACGCCGATCGCGCGGAACGATGGGTTGCGCTCGACGCGGACGCTTTCGGCGAACGCGCCGTTGAAATTTGGGGAATGAATTATCCCGGCTTCGGCGGCAGCTCCGGCCCAGCACGTCTGAAGCGAATGTCGCCCGCCGCACTTGCCGCCTTCGATGCGCTGAAGTCGAAAGCCGGGAACCCGCGGATCTACGTTTTTGGCGCAAGTATTGGGAGCGCGGTAGCAATGAACGTTGCGGCCAACCGCGAAGTCCGCGGTCTTATTCTTCACAATCCGCCACCATTGCGCCAAATAATCTTGCGCAACTACGGCTGGTGGAACCTTTGGCTTTTGGCCGGACCGGTCGCGCTGCAAATTCCACGCGAACTCGATAGCGTCGCGAATGCGAAACGAATTCATGCGCCTGCAATTTTCCTTCTCGCCGAAAACGACGAGATCGTTCCGCCAAAATTTCAACGTCTGGTGGTCGATTCTTTCGCCGGAGAGAAACAGGTGGTCACCTTGCCCGGTGCTTACCACAACTCGCCGATTGAGGGCCCAGTCGTCGAAGAAATTCATCGGGCCTACGATTGGTTATTTGGTACCGCCTTCCGCTAACGAGATGTAGCGAAGGCCCTTTTGTGTCCTCTTGGCGGAGCGATTCTTTACTTGTCATCCTGAGCGAAGTCGAAGGATGTCTAGCTATTGTTTCTCATCATTGAGCAAAACTCCGCGCATCGATCCGGACAGCTACCGATCGAGGAATCGGTTTTTGCGTGAAAGTAGAAGGACGAGCGGAAGCTCGTCCCCCCGCTTGCGTTCGCGACTTGTCCCGCCGTGTATAGTCTGCGCTTCAGTTTGAAGACGCAAAAATTTCTGATCGCCCTCGCGCTTACTGCGCTGGTCTGGATTGTCTTCGGGCAAACCGCGCACTTCGATTGGGTCCGTTACGATGATCACGATTACGTTTATTGCTCCGGTCGCGTGACCAGCGGGCTGAACTTCTCCAACATCGCATGGGCCTTCACTCACTTTCACGCCGCCAACTGGCGACTGGCCTCCGGCCTGTCTGGCAAACAGGCTTCCATCCTGTTGCGATTTTGTAGCGGTGGTCCAATAACCGCCGGACAGGCCAACGGCCTGTCTTCCGTAACGACCGTCCGCGTTTCGCCGCCCTGGTCGAATTACCTTGCAACTTTGCCGGGCGGCCTGATGTTCAAATACGTATTATGATCTTGCTCGCGAGCTTCATGAATCTGGCGGGGCCAGATCTGATCGTCATTCTGTTGATCATCCTTGTCCTTTTCGGGGCAAAGAAATTGCCTGAGCTGGCTAAAGGAATGGGACAAGCCGTCCGCGAATTTCAAAAAGCAAAAGACGAATTCGGCGACGAGCTGAACAAAGCCGGCAAGACCGACGAAAAAACAGTTCGCCCGGCCCAGGCAAACGTCCCACGAATCGAACCCGGAACTCCCGGCGCGACTGCCCAGCCCGACCCGAACCAAACGGTGGCTCCCGGCAACCGCGCCGATCAAGTTTAGGCGCGTGCCGCGCGTTATTGTGTCATCCTGATCGAAGTCGAAGGATTTCTAACTGATTTGGCACTTTTCCACGCCTAGCGCACTTTTTGGTTAACTTGCGATTGGCGTCGCAATCTTGCATTTGGCTTCGGGCTTTATCATTGTCCAAACTGCAAAGAATTAAACGTATTCGTTCAACCCCGCTGAATCTTCCGTAATCTTGCGGGCATGTTGCGAAGATTGAAAAGAAAGATTTGGCCTCGAGTGTATTGCCGGATGAAATCCGCACGGCATCTTTCGGAAGACCAAAGCGCTTTGGTGAAAAAGAAAGTGGCAGAGCTTGGCCCGTGGTTTCACAATTTTCAGATTGCAGATGGCATCTGGACCAATCCCGAAGGCGGACCGGGAGGAGCGCAATATCCAGATTCGCGCTGGAAGTTGATTGAGCCGCTGCTGCCGGATTTGGGCGGTAAAACGGTTCTCGACATTGGCTGCAGTTCCGGATTCTTCTCCCTGAAGCTGAAAGAACTTGGCGCTCGATACGTGCTCGGAGTGGATGCGGGCGAACAGCCGAAGGCGATCGAACAAGCACGATTTGCCGCGGAAATACTGGGGCTGGAGGTCGATTTCCGAATTCTGTCCGTTTACCGTCTGTCCGAACTCGAAGCGCAGTTCGACATCGTTTTGTTCATGGGTGTGCTGTATCACTTGCGCCATCCGCTGCTGGCACTGGAATCATTGAGACCGGTTTGTGGCGGCAGCATGATTCTCCAAACCATCACGACTCCTCACGAACAACAATTCGTTGAACTGGAAACAGCCGCCTTGCAGAATTCATCGCTGCACTCTCCGCTTCTCGCAGATCCCCGCTATCCGGCAGTGCGCTTCATCGAAGGGGCTTTGGACAATGACGTAACGTGCTGGTTCGTGCCTAATCCTCAAGCGGTAATGTCGATGCTGCGTTCTTGCGGTTTTAAGCCCGCGCAGTTTGCCTATTCCGGCCGTAAGGACATCATCGTCCGCTCTTCGGTATGAAGGCACGCTCTGTGCCGCTGACGATCGCAGTCACAAACGCCTTCGTCATCGCGTCGCTTTCTTTTTCCTGCTTCTATCGGCGTTCCTCCAAGTATTCAGGGAAGCATCACACCTCTTAGACCCTGATTAGTCATTCTCTAGCCCGTGAGCGAACAACAAGATTATCCTTACGCCACTTACCTCGACATAAAGTTTCCCCCTCTCCACTTGGTTAACGTTCCAGCCCTGGTGAAAGCCTGCACCGAGAAGTGGTACAACCAAACGCTCTGCAAGGTGAACGACTCCGTTGTTCGCCTGGGAGTCATGCAAGGCGAATACCACTGGCACAAACATGACAACGACGACGAGTTCTTCTTCGTCTTGGAGGGGCACTTCATCATCGATCTTGAAGATCGCTCGGTTGATCTGCAGCCACAGCAGGGATTTGTCGTTCCCAAAGGCGTCAAGCATCGCACCCGGGCGCCCGATCGAGCAGTCATTCTGATGGTAGAAACTGCCGCCATTGTTCCTACCGGCGATGCGTAGCGCCGCGGACGAACCATCTGTTATCGGTCATTGTAACAGCGTTGTAAGACCGCATCGGCAATGATAAAACGAAACATCAAAGCGATCGCCTTTGCGTCCCTGACAGCGGCAATTTTGCTCACGGCATTTAGCGCGAGTCTGGCGCAATCCGGTGGTGCCAGCCTGCACGGGTGGGTCGCTTTCGAGGATGTCGCTTACGTAGACAAGCAACCCAGAGCCAAAGTCGTGCTCCAACATGACCCACCTGGTTCTGGTCCGGCATATTCGACGGAAACCGACGAGCACGGATTCTTTGCGTTTCCGCACACCAGCCTTGGCAGATTCAAGTTAGAGATCACGGCCAAAGGGTTTCAACCCTATTCCGCCGATGTTTATATGCCCTCAGATTTCGCCGGCAACTGGGCCGTGCAGCTCAAGGCGGAAGCACCGAAGCGACCGTGATCAAGCAACTGCTGAGTGGTTCGTGAGTTTGTCGGTCACCACGGATCAAAGCCGATGCTGTGACATTTTATTCGGTCATTCCGGGCGAAGCGAAGCACAGTCGAGGAATCTCTAGCTGTTCTTTCCTCTACGAAGAATTAGAGATGTCTCGACTGCTCGACATGACAGAAGAGCGCTGGCACGGACACGTTTGCTTTAGACGGAACATAGGCCTCCCACCTGTGCGCTCCATCGGACATTTTGTCCGATGTCTCGAATCAGCGGATTACGAATCCGCTGGGCGCACAGACTGGTTAAGTCTGTGTTCCTCAGCTAGAGCGCTCTGAGATATTTTATTCAGGTCGCGTTTTTCCTCGGCGGAAAGCGCTGTGCCGTAATCGTGGTCATCATTCCTGTTGCTGCTCGCGTGCGGATAGTTAGTCGCGGCAAATAAAATGGTGTCGCGCAGCTAAACCTGTTCATTTAACGTAGCCGCGAGATGGAACGGCGACATATCAAATGGCTTCCGCTGTTGTTGGCAGGATTGTTTTTCGCCTATCAATATTTTTCCTCGGAGAAGTTCGTGAATCCGGAGACGGGCCGGAAGAGTCACGTCGCCATGTCCACGCGCGAGGAAGCTTCTCTTGGAGTTCAGAGTTATCAGCAAGTCCTGGCACAGTCGGAGAGTATCAATTCGGGACCGGACTTAGAGATGGTGAAACGAGTGGCGTCGCGGCTGGCTACCGCAACAGGCAAAGCTGGTGCGGACTTCGACTGGCAGGTCTCTTTGATTCGGTCTTCGCAGGCAAACGCATTCTGTTTGCCGGGCGGTAAGATCGTAGTTTATACCGGCATTCTACCAATCACGCAAAACGAACCGGCCCTTGCGACCGTTTTAGGCCACGAGATGGCACATGCTACTTCGCGACATGGTTCGCAACGCGTTCTGGAACAGAACCTCGCCCAAACCGCACTGACCGGTGTGGCAATGTCGCTTTCCGATATGGATTATGATAAGCAACGCGCGGTCATGGGCGCGCTCGGCGCCGGTACTCAATTCGGCGTGCTCATGCCTTTTAGCCGCAAACACGAGTCAGAAGCCGATGAGATTGGGTTGCTCTATATGGCGCGAGCTGGTTACGATCCGCGAGAGAGTATCCGCTTTTGGCAACGAATGGAAAATGCCGGAGGTGCGCAACCACCCGAGTTTCTATCCAGTCATCCATCGCACGGCACCCGCATTCAGCAACTGGAGGCGGAAATGCCGAAGGCGTTAGAAGAATACAACAAATCTCCACATGCTGATGTGCCGGCGTCGTTATAAATCTCTTGCATTAAACTACGACTAGCCGACTTACAATTCAGATGCCCGTTCGTCCTAGGCCGAACGGGCATTTTTTTTGCAGCGAGATTGCAAATCCTGCTGAGATTGTGCTGGCCTAGTCGCTCCAGGCGTCGACTATTTGCCGGGTAATTGTAAGGACGTCCTAAAGCCAAATTAATGCGCAAGCCCAATCTCATCGTGTTTCTAACGGATCAACAGCGCGCCGATACTATTATCGGTGAGGGGAGTAGAAGAGTTCATGCGCCAAACCTTCGTAAGCTGGCTTCGGAATCGGTCATTTTTGAGCGCGCCTATGTCACCCACCCTCTGTGCGTCCCTTCGCGAGCATCACTACTAACTGGAATGTGGCCGCATCAAACCGGCTGCACTAAGAACGGTATTTCACTCGATTCCCGATTTCGAACCTTTGCCGAGCTGATTGGCGACGACAGCTACCATCCCGCTTACATGGGAAAGTGGCAGTTGGGAGACGAAGCAAAGCGACAGCGTGGATTTCGGAATTGGATTTCGACCGAAGGCGTTAGTGATTACAGCCGGTTCCTCGGTTTACGGGGCTACACCCCGGACAAGCCAGACGGATCTTTTTCCGAGCGTCTGATTAGCCAACTGCCGCTCGACATTTCGAAGCCCAGATTTCTGGAAGAGCATGCCTGCGAGTTCATCGAGAAGCATCGCCGCGATCCATTTGTTCTATTCGTTTCATTTGTCGAACCTCATTCACCCTACAACGGCCCTCTCAACCTTGAGCACGCGCTCGAAGATGTCGAACTGGATGCAACAGCGGTCGCGCCCGCAAATGATAATATCCCCCTGCGCTACAAACTAATGCGGGAATGGCAGCAGGCCGAGGCGGTCCTGGATCGGAAGCGATTGCCCAATCTCTTTTTCTTCGGAGTTACTCCGGACGAGTATCGCGCGATGAAACAACGGTATCTTGGCTTGATAACGATGTTTGACCGAAGCATCGGTGGAATTTTGTCGTGTCTCGAACAGGCTGAATTATTGGATAAAACCATCATTGTCCACACCAGCGATCATGGAGACATGCTTGGCGCGCATCATTTGTTTGGAAAGGAAGTCATGTTCGAAGAAGCAGTGCGCGTTCCCTATCTTGTTCGATTACCGAGCCGGCGCCAGGGTCTGAGAGTTGTTCAACCGGTCAGTCATATCGACTTCCTGCCTACGTTGCTCGATCTCCTGGGGGAGCCTAAACCAGATCAATGCGCCGGGAAAAGCCTGGCTCCATTGCTGAACGGCGAACCGACACCACCGGAAAACATTTTTATGGAATGGTCCCCCAATCGGTTCAAGGTATTGAAAGGGACAAAGCTCGCGCCGCGCCGAACGATCAAACGCGCGATGAATGAATCGACCCGCGCCGTAATCTCTCCGAAAGGTTGGAAACTCTGCCTGAGAGATAAGGACTTGAATGAACTCTACAACTTGCCGACCGATCCAATCGAAGCGCATAACCTCTACTACCAGCCTGATCATCGAGCGATCGTTGAACAAGCGACACGCGACATTCTTTCCTGGCAGCAGGCCACTGCCGATATCTTGAAGCTTTAGCGCTGCAGGTCTGGCGGAGACAAGTCCGCGTTATGATGAGAACGATTTCGCTCGGTTTGCCTGTCGCAGATTTCAGCTAAACTGCTTGACGTATGCCGAACTATCTCGTTCTCACCACGAGTGGAAATCCGGACAGCAACAGCCGACGGATGGCACAAATCGCCTTTGACTGGCTAAAGAAAGCAAAGCTGAACTGCCAATGGCTCGATATTAGCAAGCTCGATCTTCCCTTATGCGACGCTGACGCCTGCTACAGTCATCCCGCTGCGCAGAATTTAACTGCCGCAGTTGAAAAAGCCGATGGAATCATTGTCGCTACGCCGGTTTACAACTACGATGTGGCCGCCGCAGCCAAGAACATGGTCGAACTAACCGGAAGTGCCTGGGAAGACAAAATAGTCGCTTTTCTTTGCGCGGCCGGCGGGATGGGCAGCTACATGTCGGTCATGAGCTTTGCCAATAGCCTCATGCTCGATTTCCGCTGTCTCATCATTCCGCGATTCGTTTATGCTACCGGTGATTCTTTTGACGGCGAGAAGCTCATCGATACCAAGGTTGCGAAGCGGATCGACCAAGTCGTCGCCGATCTTGTTCGGGTGACGAAGGGAGTGCGGAGCTAGTGAATAAGTGGATTGGCACTTCTGGATTCCAGTATGCGGAATGGAAGGGAAGCTTTTACCCAGAGGATTTGCCGGCGGCGAAGATGCTTCCTTTTTACGCCGAACGATTCAATACCACAGAGGTTAATTACACCTTCCACCGAATTCCGGCACCGAAAACGATCGCGAATTGGTGCCAGCTTACCCCGGAAACGTTTCGATTTACCTTAAAGGCGCCGCAAAAAGTCACGCATTTCGCGAGGCTGCGCAATTGCGGCGACACGGTCGATTACTTTTACGACGTGGTGAACGGATTGGGGTCACGGCTTGGCCCGGTCTTATTTCAACTTCCGCCAAATTTGAAGAAGGATGCCCCTCTGCTCGAGCATTTTACGGAATCGTTGCCGGCGAGTATGCGGGCAGCCTTCGAGTTTCGCCACGAATCATGGCTGGATGAGGAAATATTCGCGCTGCTGCGAAAGCGAAATGTTTGCTTGTGCATCGCCGACACCGAAAAGCTGGAGACGCCACAGGTCGTGACCGCCGATTGGGGTTACCTGCGTTTACGACGTGAAGATTATCAAACGGACGATGTGAATCGATGGGCAAACGTAATCAAAGCACATGACGGAGAATGGTCCGACGTTTTTGTTTACTTCAAGCACGAGGAAGCCGGCATCGGGCCGAAGTTAGCCACGCAAATGCGCGAACTTCTCGAACAGTTGTAGAGGCTTGTGCCAAGCGCCTGTAGCAAAGGCGGGCGTTTGACACAAACGCGTTGCCGAAACACGATCAGGCGGCTGCGCGGCGCTTCTGCTTGACCAGTGCAGTGGATGTTCGGCGGCCGTCGCGATTGGAACCGCGTTTTACCTTGACCGATTGATTGCGGTTGAGGCTTTCCTGCAAAACCTTAACCAGGTCGACCACATTGGTAGCCCGAGCCTTTACCTCGACCGTGGGCGCGATCTCCTTCTTGTTAGCTTTTTGCTCGATCATCTCCATCACGGCATCCCGATATTCGTCCCGATATTTCTGTGGCTCCCACACACTCGACATGCTTTCGATAAGGGCGTGCGCCATTTTCAGTTCCTTCTCGTTCAACTCGGTCTTGGGCCGGTTCAATTCCTCCGGCGTGAGCACTTCGCTGGCGAAATGCATGAGCTCAAGAATGAGAAATAGTCCATCGGGTTTGACCGCGGCAAGGTATTCACGATTACTGATCACGACCTTGGCTACGCCAATCTTGCCGGTACCACTCAGGGCCTTGTGCAACAAAGCATAAGCTTTCTCGCCACCCTTCTGCGGTTCTAAAAAGTAAGGCTTATAAAA
>Ga0193707_1000512_pt1 | contig 13437 bp, 7 predicted proteins | sample U3c2metaG_FD_143043 | JGI IMG/M metagenome (GOLD analysis project Ga0193707, IMG submission 143043) | Soil microbial communities from a riparian zone of the East river system, Colorado, United States - U3c2 | ecosystem: Environmental > Terrestrial > Soil > Riparian zone | place: USA: East River... | reverse complement strand
GACCTCGAGGCCGCGCTCGGCCGCGAGCAGCGGCGCGTTCACGTACGAGACGTTGTCCTCGACGACGTCCGCGAAGACACCCTTGAGCGCGGCCAGCTCCAGCACCTTGACGTCGTACTGCGTGATCTCGCCACGGACCTCGACGTCGAGCTGCTGCGCGACGCCGCCGGCCAGTGCGGTGAAGATGCGGCCCAGCTTCTCGGTCAGCGCGATGCCTGGCCGGACCTCCTCGGCGATCACGCCGCCCTGGACGTTCACCGCGTCCGGCACCAGTTCGCCCGACAACGCGAGCCGGACCGACTTGGCGACCGCGATGCCGGCCTTCTCCTGCGCCTCGTCGGTGGACGCGCCGAGGTGCGGGGTGGCGACCACGTTCTCGAACTCGAACAGCGGCGAGTCGGTGCACGGCTCGGTCGCGAACACGTCCAGGCCGGCGCCGGCGACGCGGCCCTCCTTGAGCGCGGTGTACAGCGCCTGCTCGTCGACGATGCCGCCGCGGGCCGCGTTCACGATGATGACCTCGGGCTTGACCTTGTGCAATTCCTCGTCGCCGATCAGGCCGATCGTCTCCGGGGTCTTCGGCAGGTGCACCGAGATGAAGTCGCTGGCGCTCAGCAGCTCGTCGAGGGTGGCGAGGCGGACACCCATCTGCGCGGCCCGGCCGGCCTGCACGTACGGGTCGTAGGCGATCACGTTCATGCCGAAGGCGGCCAGCCGCTGCGCGACCAGGACGCCGATCTTGCCGAGGCCGACGATGCCGACGGTCTTCTCGAACAGCTCGACGCCGGAGTACTTGCTCCGCTTCCACTCGCCGTTCTTCAGCGACTGGTCGGCGGCCGGGACCCGGCGGGCGGCGGCCAGCAGCAGCGCGACCGCGAGCTCGGCGGCGCTGACGATGTTGGAGGTCGGTGCGTTCACGACCATCACGCCGGCCTGGGTGGCGGCCTTCACGTCCACGTTGTCCAGGCCGACACCGGCCCGGGCGACGACCTTCAGGCGCTTCGCGGCGGCCAGGGCCTCGGCGTCCACCTTGGTGGCGCTGCGGATCAGGATGGCGTCGACGTCGGCGATGGCCGGGATCAGCTGGGCGCGGTCGGCGCCGTTGATCTGCCGGATGTCGAAGTCGGGGCCGAGCGCCTCGACGGTGGCCGGGCTGAGCTCTTCGGCGATCAGGACGACGGGCCGGGTTACGTCAGTCATGGAGGAATCTCCTGGAAGCGGTAGGGGCTCGTGAATCTTCTGAGCACCGCGCTGTGCCCGCTAGATCCGATCCTACCTCGTCCGGTCCGGAGCCCGCCCCGGGGACCCGAATGCCGGTCAGTCGTTGTCACACGGCTGCGCGGGGACCATCGTGGCGGCCTGATCGATGACGAGCTTGCCGCCTTGCCGGATCAGGCGGTAGCGCAGGTCCAGCCGGTTGCAGGTCTGGCCGTCGGCGCGGTTGGCGTTCGGCGAGAACAGCGCGATGAACGTTATCCGGGCGTTCGCGCCGTCCACGCCGTACCGGGTCACCTCGGTGAGCTTGCCGCCGAACAGGTACGACGTCTGGTGGCTGTTGCGGTCCCGGTCGACGGTCAGTGTCTTGGCCAGCCGCTGGGAGTACAGCGCCTGGATGCCCTCGAAGTCGTGCCGGTTCTCCAGGGTCATGTAGGTGCCGAGCAGCTTCTGGGCCTCCACCGCCAGCGCGGTGTTCGCGACCTGCAGCTCCGGAACGATCCCCGCTTGCGGGCCGCGGGACCGATCACAGGTGCCGCCCGGCTCAGGCGTGATGCCGGTGGCGTTCGGTACGACGTACCCGCGCAGCCTGTCGGCACCGACGATCGTGCTGGCCGGGACCGTGTCACCGACGACGATACCGACCATCTGACCGGCCTTGTCGACGACCGGGCCGCCGAGCTTGGCCGCGTTCATCACCGTGCTCAGGGGCTTCGGCTGTTCCGTCGTACCGACCGAATTGACCGTCTGCTTGCCGGCCGCCGTGTAGCCGATCAACGCACGCTCGGCCTTCGGGTCGGGGTCCGTTGTGGCCAGCGGTACGGGTGCGTCGTCCAGTCGCCCGATCATGCGCAGTACGGCGACACCGTCCGCGCTGCTGCCGAGCAGATTGGCCCGCCGGATCCGGCCGTCCGGGGTCACGATCACGATCGACAACGGCTGCTTGACGGCGGACGCGGCGGTGATGATCGTCCCGTCGGTCGTCAGTACGCCGGATGCCTCCCCGCTCCCCTCGCAGGTCGTGGCCAGCACCCGGACCACGCCGTGGCCGACGGACTCGAGGACTCGATCGGTGTCGATCCGCAGGCTCTGCGAACGGATCCACCAGCCCGCGGTCGCACCGCCGGCCACGATGAGCAGGACGACGAGGAACCCGGCCAGGAACCGGCCGAAGATCCACGGCTGGCGCGGTGCCGGCTCCGGGGCACGCGGGGTGCTGGTCTGCAGCTGGGTGAGCGTGCCGGCGCCCGCGGGGATACGCCGAGGCGGCCGCGGCAGCTCGCGCCCATCCATCGGTTACCTCCCCCATCACCAGTCCAGACCGCAACCGTCACTGATTGTGCCAAAAGAACAGGTCCGGGCCACCCACCTGGGTGTCCCGGACCTGTTCTGTTTCGGTGTCAGCGGGCCGCGGTGCCCTCGACGTAGTCCTCGTCGTGGGACTTGACCCACGCCATCAGGCCGCGCAGTTCCTTGCCGACGGCCTCGATCGGGTGCTCCTGGCTCTTCTTGCGGAACTCGGCGAACTCCGGCGCGCCGGCGTCCTGGTCGGCGATGAAGCGGGCCGCGAAGGTGCCGTCGGTGATGTCACCGAGGACCTCCTTCATCCGGGCCTTCACCGACGCGTCGATGATCCGCGGGCCGGAGACGTAGTCGCCGTACTCGGCGGTGTCGGAGACCGACCAGCGCTGCTTGGCGATGCCGCCTTCGTAGATCAGGTCGACGATCAGCTTCACCTCGTGCAGGCATTCGAAGTACGCGACCTCAGGCTGGTAGCCGGCCTCGGTCAGCACCTCGAAACCGGTCTGGATCAGCGCGGAGACACCGCCGCAGAGGACGGCCTGCTCACCGAACAGGTCGGTCTCGGTCTCCTCGGTGAACGTGGTCTTGATCCCGCCGGCCCGCAGGCCGCCGATGCCCTTGGCGTAGGACAGCGCCAGGTCCCACGCCTTGCCGGTGGCGTCCTGCTCGACCGCGACGAGCACGGGGACGCCGCGTCCCTCGGAGTACTCGCGGCGGACCAGGTGGCCCGGGCCCTTCGGGGCGACCATGAACACGTCCACGCCGGCCGGCGGCTTGATGTAGCCGAACCGGATGTTGAAGCCGTGACCGAAGACGAGCGCGTCGCCGTCGACCAGGCTCGGCTCGATGGCCTCGGTGTAGAGCTTGCGCTGGGCCGGGTCCGGAGCGAGGACGACGATGACGTCGGCCTCCTCGACCGCCTCGGCCGGGGTGAGCACCCGCAGGCCCTGCGCCTCGGCCTTGGCCCGGCTCTTCGAGCCCTCCGGCAGACCGACCCGGACGTCGACGCCGGAGTCGCGCAGCGACAGCGCGTGGGCGTGGCCCTGGGAGCCGTAGCCGAGCACGGCCACGTGGCGGCCCTGGATCACCGACAGGTCGGCGTTGTCGTCGTAGAACATTTCAGCTGCCACTTGGAGCTCTTCTCCTCTGTAGTGATTTCGGTACGGCGCTCAGCCCTGGCGGGCCGGGGCCACGGGACGGCCCGGCGGTGGCGCCGGCACCGGGTGATGGGGACGATCGGCCGGTTGCGCCTGGACGTTCGGTGGGCCCGAGGCGACGTGCGGCGGCGGCACCGGGACCGGCCGCAGTGTGCGGTCGGAGATGGAGCGACTGCCCCGGCCGATCGCCACCATGCCGGACTGCACCAGCTCGCGGACGCCGAAGGGTTCCAGCACCCGGAGCATGGCCTCGAGTTTCTCGGGATTGCCGGTCGCCTCGATCGTGATCGCGTCCGGTGCCACGTCCACCACCTTCGCACGGAACAGCTGGACCGTCTCCAGCACCTGTCCCCTGGTCAGGGTGTCCGCCTTCACCTTCACCAGCAGCAATTCACGCTGAACCGTCTGCGTGGGCTCGAGTTCGACGATCTTGATCACGTTCACCAGCTTGTTCAGCTGCTTGGTGATCTGCTCCAAAGGCTGCTCGTCCACGCTGACCGCGATGGTCATCCGGGACACCTCGGGGTGCTCGGTCGGACCGACCGCGAGGGAATCGATGTTGAACCCGCGGCGGGAGATCAGCGCCGCCACCCGGGCCAGCACGCCGTGCTTGTTCTCGACCAGGATGCTCAAAGTGTGCTTGCTCATCGGCGTCCTCGCTTCGCTCCGGGCGCCGCTGAGCGATGCTCGCTCTGTTGGATTGCTCCTTCGCTTCGCTCAGTCATCACAGCTCCTCGGTGTCCCACTTGGGCGCCATGTCGCGGGCGATCTGGATGTCGTCGTTGCTGGTGCCGGCCGCGACCATCGGCCAGACCATCGCGTCGCGGTGCACGACGAAGTCGACCACGACCGGCTGGTCCGTGACCGACATCGCCTTGTCGATGGTGGCGTCGACCGAGTCCTTGTCGGAGCAGCGCAGCCCGACGCCGCCCATCGCCTCGGCCAGCTTGGCGAAGTCCGGGATCCGGGTCGAGTGCAGGTCGGTGCTGGAGTAGCGCTTGTCGTAGAACAACGTCTGCCACTGCCGGACCATGCCCAGCGACTGGTTGTTGATCACGGCGACCTTGATCGGGATGCCCTCGAGCGCACAGGTGACCAGCTCCTGGTTGGTCATCTGGAAGCAGCCGTCACCGTCGATCGCCCACACGGTCTTGTCCGGGCGAGCGACCTTGGCTCCCATCGCGGCCGGAACGGCGTACCCCATGGTGCCGAGACCGCCGGAGTTCAGCCAGTGCCGCGGCTTCTCGAACGGGAGGTAGTGCGCGGCCCACATCTGGTGCTGGCCGACGCCCGCGGTGTAGATCGTGTCCGGGCCGGCGATCTTGCCGATCCGCTCGATCACGTACTGCGGGGACAGCGTGCCGTCCTCGGGTTCGTCGTACGCGACCGGGTACTTGGCGCGGACCGCCTCCAGTTGGTGGCGCCAGGTGTCGTACGACGGGGACCGCCCGGCGTTCGCGATCTCGGCACGCAGCGCGGCCAGCAGGTCGGTGATGACCTCCTTGCAGTCACCCACGATCGGCACGTCGGCGGCCCGGTTCTTGCCGATCTCGGCCGGGTCGATGTCGGCGTGGATGATCTTCGCCTCGGGGGCGAACGAGTCCAGCCGTCCGGTCACCCGGTCGTCGAAGCGGGCGCCCAGGCAGATGAGCAGGTCGGACCGCTGGAGCGCGCCGACGGCGGACACCGAGCCGTGCATTCCCGGCATCCCGAAGTGCAGGTCGTGCGTGTCGGGCAGCGCGCCGCGGGCCATCAACGTGGTCACCACGGGGATGCCGAGGAGCTCCGCGAGCTCCTTCAGCTCGGCGTGGGCCCGGGCCCGGATCACGCCGCCGCCGACGTACAGGACCGGCTTCTCGGCCGCGGCGACCAGGCGGGCCGCCTCGCGCACCTGCTTGGGGTGCGGGCGGGTCACCGGCCGGTAGCCGGGCAGCGACAGCTCGGTCGGCCACTGGAAGTCGACCCGCGCCTGCATCGCGTCCTTGGTCACGTCCACCAGCACCGGACCGGGCCGGCCGGTGGAGGCGATGTGGAACGCCTCGGCGACCGTGGTGGCGATGTCATTCGGGTCGTTGACCAGGAAGTTGTGCTTGGTGATCGGCATCGTGATGCCGCGGATGTCGGCCTCCTGGAAGGCGTCCGTGCCGATCGCGGCGCTGGCCACCTGGCCGGTGATCGCGACCATCGGGACCGAGTCCATGTAGGCGTCGGCGATCGGCGTCACCAGGTTGGTCGCGCCGGGACCCGAGGTCGCCATACACACACCGGTCTTGCCGGACGCGGCGGCGTACCCCTGGGCGGCGTGGCCGGCGCCCTGCTCGTGACGTACCAGGATGTGGCGGATCTGGGTCGAGTCGAGCATCGGGTCGTACGCCGGGAGGATCGCGCCACCCGGGATGCCGAAGACGGTGTCCACTCCGGCATGTTCCAGTGCGCGGATCAGAGCCTGTGCCCCGGTCAGCTGCTCACTCATGAGTGCCTTCCCTAAGTCCTGTCACGATTGACTGATCGCGACGGATCCATCCTCGCGCCTGATTGTCGTCTCCGCTCATCTGGGTCGCAGATAGTCGCATTGGCAACAACTGTGCGCAATAAAAAGGCCCCCTCCGCCGGGTGGGCTGAAGGGGGCGCGCTCGACTCTGTGGTCGCCTCAGTCGGCGCGCCGCACAAGTACGAGGAGAATCGATCGCATGTAGGTAACATTCGCCGACACACCGCGATCGGGTCAAGTTCGGCGCTCGTACGTCCCACTTTCTGAGACGACCGTCTTTAGATACAGAACTCTCCGGTGATGGTCAGCGGCTGAGGCCCCGGCGTGACGGGGCCGGAGGATGTCCTCCGCGCGCCCGCTCGCCGCTCGCGACCCCCCTGCCGCGATCCAGCAGTACGGCACCGCCCAACGGAATCCCGGCCCGGTCGCGATCGGTGAGCAGCCCACTCGACGGCACCGAGCCGACGCGTTGAACGCCAAGCGCACGACCGCGCAGTCCGTCGGCGAGATCGCCGATCAGGTCCTGTGGATCGGTGACGAGTGGGGATGACGCGCCGCGCGACGGACGCGGCTCGGTTCTCGCCAGCTTGATGGTGTGCTTCACCATCGCGGTCCAGGTCATCCGTGCCGCGGCGTGCTCGCGCTGCAGCATGTTGATCTGCTCGACGGTGAGCACTCCCTGCGGAAAGAGCTCATAGCTCTGACTGAGCGTGAACTGGTCGTTGGCATGGATCCCGCATTGGGATTCCATGTAGGGCTCGGTCAGCTCGCGGGGCAGGTCGATGTCGGTTCCGTCGCTGAAGGCCGGGACGGCGAGCACAGCCCGGTTGCGTTCGACATGCAGCAGGAGGCCGCGGCGCAGACCTCCTTGCAGCTTCAGATCGGATTTGTCGGCATCGCTCATCGCGGCACCCAGTGGCCGGCTGGCCGTTGTCTTGGTTACGATGCCGTCCTCCGGAGTCACCGCGAAGACCTGAGTGCTCATGATCAGCTCGTCAACGCAGTCATAGCGGGCTTGGGTGAACAGCTCCATGGGCTGATAGCCGTGCTCGCGTTCGTAACCGCCCATCGCTTCGTGCGCCGCGACCACGCTGAGCTGCTCGCGGTCAGGGCTCAGATCGTAGGTCAGCGGGCGCAAGGGCCCTCCGGCCCGTTCCTGCTGGTGGCGCAGTATCGCCTGGTGCTCGTCCAGCTCGCTGAGCGCCACCCTGTACGGGCTGGAGTCATAGGCACCGCCCACCTCCTGGACGTGGTCGTGGTAGATCCCGGCGATCAGGGCGTAGGCCACTGCTTCCTGGGGCGCCAGGCCCCTCTCGACCAATCTCGCCGCACCGCGCGCGCCATGCCAGGCGACGCGCAGGTTGTGGGTCGCGTTGTGGTTGCCCCAGCCGTCGCGAAAGCGGTCGTCGACACCGTACCGGCGCACCAGAAAGGCGAACTGCGCATGGACGATCTCGCGCGCTGCCTTGTTGATCTCGACGAGCTGCTCGGCGTCCACATCCCAACGAAACCAGATCCACAGGCCACCGCGAACTGCGGCCAGGTCAGAACGCGTCAGATACAGACGGCTCCCTCGGACGCCGAGCGGACCAGGCGGGTGTACTTGCCGAGGACGCCCTTGGTGATGGCCGGGGTCTTCGGGGTCCAGCCCTGCTTGCGGCGTTCGAGTTCCTCGGGGGTGAGGTGGAGGTCGAGGGCGCGGTTCTTCACGCCGAGGGTGATCCGGTCGCCGTCCTGGACGAACGCGATCGGGCCGCCGTCCACCGCTTCCGGAGCGACGTGACCTACGCAGAGTCCCGTCGTACCGCCGGAGAAGCGGCCGTCGGTGAGGAGAAGGACGTCCTTGCCGAGACCGGCACCCTTGATCGCGCCGGTGACGGCGAGCATCTCGCGCATCCCGGGGCCGCCCTTGGGACCTTCGTACCTGATCACGACGACGTCGCCGGGATTCAGCTCGGCGACCGCGTCCATGGCGGCTCGTTCGCCGTCGAACACTCGCGCCGTCCCTTCGAAGACGTCGGAGTCGAAGCCGGCGCTCTTCACCACCGCACCCTCGGGCGCGAGTGAGCCGTGCAGGATACTGATGCCGCCGGTGTGATGGATCGGCGTGTCGAGCGCGCGGATGATCGTCCCGTCGACGTCGGGCGGCGCGATGTCGGCGAGGTTCTCGGCCATGGTCTTGCCGGTGACCGTGAGGCAGTCGCCATGCAGCAGACCGGCATCGAGCAGCGCACGCATGACCACCGGGATGCCACCGACGCGGTCGACGTCAGTCATCACGTAGCGGCCGAACGGCTTGAGGTCGCCGAGGTGCGGGACCCGGTCGCCGATCCGGTTGAAGTCAGCCAGCGTCAGGTCCACCTCCGCCTCGCGGGCGATCGCGAGCAGATGGAGTACGGCGTTCGTCGAGCCGCCGAGCGCCATCACGACGGCGATGGCGTTCTCGAAGGCGTCTTTGGTGAGGATCTGGCGGGCCGTGATCCCCTTCTGCAGCAGGCCGACGACGGCCTCGCCGGACTTGCGGGCGTACCCGTCGCGGCGGCGGTCCACGGCCGGCGGTGCGGCCGAGCCCGGGAGCGACATGCCGAGCGCTTCGGCCGACGCGGCCATGGTGTTGGCGGTGTACATCCCGCCGCAGGCGCCTTCACCGGGGCAGATCGCGCGCTCGACCGCGTCCACCTCGTCCTGCGTGATCAGACCGCGAAGACACGCGCCGACCGCCTCGAACGCGTCGATGATCGTGACGTCCTTGTCGCCGAGCCGGCCCGGCATGATCGATCCGGCGTACAGGAAGACCGACGCCAGGTCGAGCCGCGCCGCGGCCATCAGCATGCCGGGCAGGGACTTGTCGCAGCCGGCCAGCAGGACCGAGCCGTCCAGCCGCTCGGCTTCCATCACCGTCTCGACCGAGTCGGCGATGATCTCGCGGCTGACCAGCGAGTAGTGCATGCCGACGTGGCCCATCGAGATGCCGTCGGACACGCTGATCGTGCCGAACTCGAGCGGATACCCGCCGGCCGCGTGCACGCCCTCCTTGACCGCCTTCGCGAGCCGGTCCAGCGACAGGTTGCACGGGGTGATCTCGTTCCAGCTCGAGGCGACTCCGACCTGCGGCTTGGCCCAGTCGTCGTCTCCCATCCCGACCGCCCTGAGCATCCCGCGCGACGCGGTCGCTTCCAGTCCGTCGGTCACTGTCCGGCTGCGTGGCTTCACATCGACCATGCGCGTCACTCTATTCCTCTGGGTTCGGCCCCAGAGGAATAGAGCGAGTGAGCTTCGGGCTGCTCAGCGCACGGGGACCAGGTCGAGGACGGTCTGGTCCACCGAGTTTCCGGACCGGTCCGTCGCCGCCAGTCGGACCGACAATCCGCGACCGGGCAGGAGTGCCCAGGGCGCGACGATCGTGCGGTATCCATCCTGGGTCCGGACCAGTGGTGCCTGGGTCCAGTGCTTGCCGCGGTCGGAGGAGAACCACAACTTCGCGGACTTCAGCTGAACGCCGACACCGTCCTGGTAACCGAGGTGTACGTCGAACGGCAGTGGCCGCCAGGCTGGTGCCGTGCCGTCAAGCGCGACGTACGGATCGTAGTACGTTCGGAGCATCGGGAGCTGCACCGGATTCTCGTTGCCCTCCGGTGGGGTCGCGGTGAACTCCCACGTGGTCGTCGCCTCCTGGGAACTCGGGACCACATCGGTCTTCCAGCTGTGCTCCACGCGCCAGCGTGCCGACCCATCGGGGACCGGGAAAGCACCGCGCAGATCCGGCACCTCGCCGACTTTCACGCCGTTGCGGTAGAGCGCGACCCGCTGTCCGCCGACCACAGCCGTGTCCACGATGCCGAGGTGGTTGGCATCGGCGAGCCCTGTCTCCACGGTCAAGGTGCCGCCGAAGATCTCGGCGTCGGTGACCTGCGGATGCAGCGCCGTACCGAGCGCCGATCGGACCTGCTCGCCGCGCTGGTACGTCCGGGGCGGGTCGTCGCAGAGGCCGCTGGGACCGGACCCCGTGGTCTGGAAACACTGCCACCACTGGATGCCGGGGCCTGACGAGAGCAGCTCGACCCGGTGCGAGGGCGCCGCCACGGTCCGCGCGTTCGACCAACCGAAACCGGACTGCGGGCTGGCCGCGCCTCGGCTGACGTGACGCTCGCCGCCTCCCCAGGCAGCACCGAAACTGGTGTCCACCCGGGCCATGTCGCGCAGGGCCTCGCGGTCCAAGGGCTTGACCAGCGGCACACTGAAGCGGTTCGCGTTCTGGTACACCTCGTAGACGTCCGGATTGTCACGACGGGTCTTCTTGGTCGGCTCCAGCCGCCATCGGGTGAGCGCCTCGACGAACCCGACCTTGGGAGCCACGGTGGGCGTGATGTAGATCCGGCCGGCCGCGAGATCGGCCGCCGTGACCGGCAGGATGTCCGCGTTCCATGAATCCTTGGCCTGGCCGCGCAGGTAACCGACCGCGCCTTCGGTCACCGTGGTCGGTTGTCCCTCGACCGCCGGAGAGTTCAGCTTAACCGCTTTGCGAGCATCCAGCGTGAGCGACGTGTCCGTGGTCACGGGGAAGTTCATGTCGGTGGCCAGCGTGGTCGTGCCGGCCGTGGCTACGAAGCTGTACATGCCGTACACGCCGGGTGTGGTCCGGGTCGTTCCACGGCCTTGGTCGTCGAGCACGAACTGGGTGAAGTGACCGTCCGTGGCGTTGAACGCGTTCACGTAGCCACCGGACACGGGCTTGCCGTCCCGGTCGAGCACCCGCACCGAGACGTCGTACATGGGCGGTTCGTCGTAGCCGTTCAGGGCCAGGCGCAGCCGTCGCTTCCCGGTGCTGTCGACGACATCGACCGCGCCCTCCCAGATGCTGTCCGAGGGGATCCGCCATGTCCCCACCGTGGCGCTCAGGACGGCCGGATCCAACGTCACCGTCGTACTGGCCGACCCTCCGGCCGGCACCGTCAGAGTGGCGGGTGTCGCGACAACGCCGGACGCCGGCGCGGTCTTGCCCATGATGGTCAGCTCCTGGTCGGCGAAGTTGACCGTCATCGGCTCCGTGCCGGGGTTGGTCAGAGTCAGGGTCCGTTGCTGCGGCGAGTCGTCGGGGTGGCGGATCGCCCCATAGTCGATCACGCCGACGTTCGGCACCAGGCTCTGCGACGTCGCGACGTCCAGGTCCACCCGGCCGCTGCCGGTCCATCCCGAGTAGAGGCTGTTGCTCTGGACGGCGCTACTGCTCAATTGGGCCTTGAGTTGCTGCCAGGTCAGCCCCGGGTGCTGCTGGAGCAGCAGCGCGGCCGAACCGGTCACCAGTGGGGTCGCCCGGCTCGTCCCCGAGCCCGCGACGTACAGGTTGTCACCGTCGCGAGCACCGGCCTTCGCGCCCGGGATGCCGACGCCGGGAGCAGCGATCTCCGGCTTCTGCCGGAACGAGTTCGTCGGGCCCATGCTGGTGAACATGGCCCGGTTGTTGGCGCCGTCGACCGCACCCACGGTGAGCGCGGAGGCCGCCGTACCCGGCGTCTCGATCATGAAGGGGTTGGCAAAGAAGCCTCCGTCGTCACCGGCGGCCACCACGAACAGCGCTCCGCTCTGCGCCGTCAGCCGGTCGACCGCGTCGGCGAGCAGGTCGTCGCCCTGCGCCGGAGCGCGCCCGCCGAAGCCGACGTTGACCAGGTCGGCGTGCTGGCCGACGGCCCATTCCATCGCCGCGATCAGACCGGACTCGGTGCCCTGGTTGGCCGCGTTGAGGGCCTTGCCGGAGATCAGTTCGGCGCCGGGCGCGATTCCCTTCCGGGCGCCGTCCGCCCCGGCACCGTTGCCCGCCACCAGCGACGCGATCTGGGTGCCGCGACCGACGTCGTCCTGCGGGCCCTCGCCGGTGAAGTCCGCCGTGGCCGTCACCTTGCCGGCCAGCGCCGGGTGGCCGGTGTCGATGCCGGAGTCGACGATCGCGACCTTGACGCCGTGGCCGTCGAGACCGCGCCGCCAGGCGGTTGGGGCCCCGATCTGGTCGAGGTAGCCATCCACCGACGCTGCCGCGGGGGCCGAGCCGCCGCGGACCGTGGCGTCCAGCCAGATCTTGGCCGGACCGGCGGCGCGGTCAGTGGTCAGGGCAGCGCCGAACGCTGTCGCGCGGGACTTCTGGATGCTGCCCGCGGTCGCGCCGATGCTGGCCAACGTGCGGGTCGGGGTGAATCCACCGCTCGCCATCATCCGCGTGCCGGAGCTCTCCCGCACGATGACGGGCAGGTCCGCGCGGTGCGCGTCGTCGTACCCCATCTCGACGAGGCCGGTCACGTCGAACAGCGAGGGGTCCAGTACGCCGGGAACCAGACTCGCGACGTCGTGCGGGATCACGCTGATGCGGCCGTGGTCGTTGCGCACGGAGTACCCGACCGCGGGTCCACCGTCGCGGCCCTGGACATCGACCTGCGGCTTCCCGTCAGGACCGGGCCGCAGCGTGACCTGTTCGCCGGTCAGCAACGTCACTGTGGCCGCGCTCCGAAGGGCCGGGGTCCCCTGATCCGCGGCCGGTGGCGCGACCAAGGCGCCGGGGGGTGGCGCTGCGGCGGCGCCGGCCGGACCAGTCAGTCCGGACAATGCCAGTGCGCCACTGGCCAGCAGCGCCGCTATCGGTAACGATCGTGGAAGCCCCACCCGGTACACCATCCTTGCTGTAGGCACCGATCCGGTGCATGCGGATGGACCTGTCGTATCCGATCCCGCCCAGCGCGGTCAGCAGACTGCCGTGACAGGAGGTCGACATGACCGGAATCAGTCACCCGCCGATGAGCAGCGGACGCACCCAGCTCCAGGCGTACGTCGATGGCCGGCGGCGGCACGACATCCCGGCTGTTCTGGACACCTTGACGGACAACTGCGTCGTGATCGAGTGCTATGGACCGGTCTATCGGGGCAGGGCGCGGGTCGAGCAGTGGATGACCGCCTGGTTCGGGGCCGGTGGGACTGTCGACGGCTGGGAGATCACCTCGTCGGCGACACGGAGGCCGCCAAGTGGCATTTCGAGTGCACGTGGAAGGGCGAACCGGGTGCCTTCGACGGCTCTACCGTCGCGCGGCTCGACCACGGTCGCATCGTCTACCTCCGCGAGTACGCGACCAGTGCGCCGCTGTACGACTGGACCGGGACCTGGCGCGACTAACGACCTGGTGCACGATTGGGGATCTCGGGTTCGTTGATTGTGGTGTGTTGGTCGCGGAGATGTGAACGGCCGCGCGAGATCGTCTGGATTGTGAAGTCAAGATGGGCCCGCGCGGC
>Ga0193707_1000511_pt1 | contig 13439 bp, 11 predicted proteins | sample U3c2metaG_FD_143043 | JGI IMG/M metagenome (GOLD analysis project Ga0193707, IMG submission 143043) | Soil microbial communities from a riparian zone of the East river system, Colorado, United States - U3c2 | ecosystem: Environmental > Terrestrial > Soil > Riparian zone | place: USA: East River... | reverse complement strand
AAGGTGCTGCCGGAAAAGCTCGTGGTGAAGTGCGTCCACAGCCCCAACCGGGTGCCCGGCTCTTTCCATGCTCTGCGCAGATTGTTCCGCACCTCGGGGAGCGACTGCTTGGGCTGTCGCAGCGGCTCGTCGTACGGGGTGTCCTTGATCAGGAACAGGACGGCCACACCGGTCAGCAGACTCAGGACGCTGGCACCGGCGAAGGTGCTGGTCCAGCCGAACGCGTGGAAGGCCGCGGCCATCGGCACGGTGGACATGATCGCGCCCAGACCGCCGAGCATACCCGTCGCCTGCGACATCACCGGCTGCCGCAGTGCGGGGAACCAGGACATGACGACCCGCAGCACGCTGATGAACACCAGCGCGTCGCCCACACCCAGTACGGCGCGTGCCGCGAGTGCGGCCGGGTAGGAGTCGACCAGGCTGAACGCGGACTGCGCCACGAACAGCAGTCCGGACGCGGCGATCAGCAGCCGCTTGGAGCCGTACCGGTCGAGCAGTACGCCGACAGGCACCTGCATGGCGGCGTACACGGTCAACTGAACGACGGTGAAGCTGGCCAGCGCGGATGCGGAGATGTGGAAGCGCTCCGCCGCCTGCAGCCCGGCCACGCTCATGGAGCCGCGATGCAGCACGGTCACCAGGTAGGTGAAGACAGCAGTGACCCACACCGCCCAGGCTCGACGTCCGCCCAGGGGGAAGAGGAGTTCGGTCACCGAGTGCTCCGCAGGTGCGCCGCGGCGGTGTCGATGTGCGAGACGACGAGCTCGCGGAACCGCTTCACGCTGTTGCCGCCGAGCGCCTCGATCATCTCCTGGTGCGCGGTGATGGACTTGTCCATCCGGGCCGGCTGCATCTCGATGCCGGGCACGCCCATCCGGACCTGCCGGTCGCGCAGGCTGTTGTAGAGCTTGGCCAGGATTTCGTTGCCGGCGGCACCGACGATGGCCTCGTGGAAGGCCCGGTCGGCCTCCAGGAAGCTCTTCGTATCGCCGGCCTTACGGTGCGCGCGCATCTCGTCGACGCGCCGGGTCAGCGACTCGATCAGCTGCCTGCGCCGCGGCCACACCTTGGCGGCCGCATGTGTCTCGATCAGCTCGCGCGCCTCGAGGACGTCGTCGATCTCCCGCGGCAGCACCGGCAGGACGAGGGCGCCCTTCTTCGGGTACAGCTTCACCAGGCCGGACTCCTCCAACCGGAGCAGCGCCTCCCGCACCGGGGTGCGTGACACCCCGACCGCGGTGGCCAGCTCACCCTCGGTGAGCAGTTCGCCACCCGGGTAGGTCCGATCCAGGATCGCGGCCTTCATATACGCATAGACCCGCTCCGCCGCGGGGATCTTCTCCACCCCCGGCGCCGCCTCGACCACCACCCGCGCGATCTCCGCGGTCTCGTCGCCCAACTCGAACGCTGCCTTCGCCGGCTCGTGCTCCGGCACCCCGCTTGTCACTGAACTCCCACCCATACGACTAGTATCTCTGTTGTATCTATCTTACACACAGGAAATCCACCGTGCTGGCTCTGCCCGCACCCCACCGCCCCGGTCAGGCCGTCCCCACCCTGTCCAACGGTTATCCACAGGGCAATCCACAGATGTGGGCAACCGACTGTGAACAAGTGGACCGTCCGTAGTGACGGACGCAGGGTTTCCCCTGTGTTGTGGATGAACAACTCCGCCGATCCGGGATCCGCTCTAAAGTCCGGGGTATCGAGCTTGGGCTCGTCCGCCCAGGCCCAGCACCAAGGAGGCCCCGTGTCCCGAACCACCCGTCCCCGCCGGCTGACGGCCGGCCTGGCCGCCGTCGCGCTGACCCTGACGACGCTCGGTGTCGCCACCGCGCACGCCGTACCCCTCTCCGACTCGGCTTCGACGGCCGCCACGCCGGGTCCGCTGATGAACTACATGGTCAACACCAAAGCCTCCGCCGGGCACGTCCGCAAGCAGCTGGGCGTGGTGATCGCGCAGTCGACCAACCCGGACTTCCGCACCGACGTCCGCGCGGGGCACAACGGACGCGAGGTGCAGTCCGTCGGCGCCACCCGCACCGCCGCGGTCAGCGAAGGTCCGGTCGGCTCCGGTACGGCGGCTGCCGCCGGGCTGAAGGCGGTCGACGACACGGAGTCGACCCCGGTCCTGGACCCGCGCGAGAGCGAGCAGTGGGACATGGTCCAGATCAGGGCGGACAAGGCCCACGGCGTGACCGACGGCTCCCGGCGGGTGCTGGTCGGCATCAACGACAGCGGTATCGACGATACCCACCCGGACCTCGCGCCGAACTTCGACGCGAAGGACTCGGTCAACTGTGTGAACAACGGCGTACCCAACACGACGCCCGGCGAGTGGCGACCGACGACCAGCTCGCACGGCACGCACGTCGCCGGCACGGTCGCAGCGGCCCGCAACGGCATCGGCATCGTCGGCGTGGCCCCGAGCGTCCGGATCGCCTCGGTCAAGGTGGTGAACGACGACGGCTTCATCTACCCGGAGTACTCGATCTGCGGCATCGTCTGGGCCGCCGAGCACCACATGGACGTCACCAACCACAGCTACTTCATCGACCCGTTCGAGTTCTGGTGCAAGGACAACGGCGACCAGGGCGCGGTCCAGGAAGCGGTCCGGCGGGCGTACGCCTACGCGACGGGTCGCGGCGTCCTGTCCGTTGCCGCCGCCGGCAACTCGAACTACGACCTGGCCAACAAGACCACCGACAGCGGCAGCCCGAACGACTCGACCCCGGTCACCCGGCAGCTGAACAACAACTGCCTGGACATGCCGACCGAGCTGCCCGGCGTGATCACCGTCGCCAGCACCACGCAGGCCGGAGCCCGCAGCAGCTTCTCGAACTTCGGGCTGAACAAGATCGACGTCGCCGCACCGGGCAGCTCGATCCTGTCCACCCTGCCCGGCGGTGGCTACGGACTGATGAGCGGTACGTCGATGGCGTCGCCGCACGTGACCGGCGTCGCGGCACTGATGAAGTCGGCCCACCCGTGGTGGGGTCCGCGTGAGCTGGAGTCGGCGTTGCGCAAGGAAGCCGACGACACCGCGTGCCCGGTCACCCCGGACGCCCGCTGTACCGGCACGACGAAGAACAACGCCTTCTTCGGTGAAGGCATCGCCGACGCGCTGGACGCGGTCCACCGCTAACCCAAGCTGAGTGGGGGTCCCCCGCCCGGGACCCCCACTCCTCTATCCGGTACTGATCAGCACGATCCCCACGACGACGACCACCGCGGCGATGGTCCGCCGCGGCCCGAAGCGTTCGCCGAAGAAGACCGCCCCGATGATCGCGCCGAAGATGATGCTGGTCTCTCGCAGTGCCGCGATCGCCGCCAGGGTCCCGCGTGTCTGCGCCCAGAGCACCAACCCGTAGGCGGCCATCGACACCACGCCACCGGCAAGGCCGGACAGCACCGCTTTCCGCGGGAGTTGGAAGACGCGGGGGCCGCGCCACCAGATCAGCAGCAGCGGGACGGCGAAGCCCGGGAGCATGAAGACCCAGCCCATGTAGGTCGCAACCGGCATCTTGTGCACCGCCAGCCCGTCCACGACCGTGTAGGCGGAGATCATCAGCCCGGTCGCGAACGCGGCGAGCAGCGCGGGCGCCTGTCGTCGTCCCGGTCGCCCGATGAACACGAGTGCTATCAGTCCCGCGGAGATCAGCAGCACGCCCGCCAGTTCGACCACGGCCAACTGCTGATGCAGTACGACGATCGACACCACCGCCACCACCCAGGGCGACGTACCTCGGGCCAGCGGATACATCTGGCTGAACTGGCCGAGCTGGTACGACGCGAGCAGGCCACCCAGGTACGCCATGTGCAACAGCGCCGACGCGATGATGTAGCTCCAGGTGCCGGCCGGCGGCAGGCCCGTCACCAGCACCGCGATCAGCCCGATGACGCCCGCAGCCACCTCGAACAGCGCCAGCCCGGCCACCCGGTCCGGAGCCCCATGCGCCATCGCGTTCCAGGTCGCATGCAGAACCGCCGCCCCCAGCACCACCAGCATTACGAGCACCGCAACACCCTCTCACCAGGTGCACGCAGATCTTCCGCTGCCCGTCAGCCTGCCGCCTTCGCCGCGAGAGACTCCGTGGCTCCCGCCCCGGTCAGCCACACCTCGAGCGCTTATGGTCGTCTGCGCCTCCAGCCCGAGTGTGGGGCGGATCCTGCACCCGAATCGGGCCGAGATCCTCCCCACACCTCGACTGCAGGGCGCGGGTGAGCGGCGCGTCAGCTTGCGACGGGGCCCGGGCAGTCAGATCGACCACCCGGGCTCCGGCACGAATCCTTCAGAACATCAGCGCTCGGGCCGGGTCCTCGAGGATGCTTGCGACGTCGGCGAGGAAGGTGGAGCCCTTCTCGCCGTCGATCAGGCGGTGGTCGAAGGACAGCGCGAGCGTGGTGATCCAGCGCGGGACGATCTCGTCGTCCACCACCCACGGCTGCTTGCGGACCGCGCCGAACGCGAGGATCGCGGCCTCGCCCGGGTTGATGATCGGGGTACCGGCGTCGACGCCGAAGACGCCGACGTTGGTGATCGTGAACGAACCGCCGGCCTGGTCGGCCGGTTGCGTCTTGCCCTCGCGGGCGGTGGCGACCAGGTCGTTCAGCGCGCCGCAGAGCTCGGGCAGGGTGAGGGCGTCCGCGTTCTTGATGTTCGGGACGATCAGCCCGCGCGGGGTGGCGGCGGCGATGCCGAGGTTGACCGCGCCCTTGTAGACGATCTCCTGCGCCTGCTCGTCCCAGGCCGCGTTGACGACCGGCGTACGACGAGCCGCCAGCGTGACCGCCTTCGCGACGATCAGCAACGGCGACACCCGCAGGTCGCGGAACGCCCTGTCCGCCTTGAGCCGCTCCACCAACTCCATCGTGGCGCTGACATCCACGGTGATCCACTCGGTCACATGCGGCGCCGTGAACGCACTGGCCACCATCGCCTGCGCCATCACCTTCTGCACACCCTTGACCGGCACCCGGGTATCACCCCGCCCACTCACCACCGGAGCAGGTTCATAGCCGGCAGGCGCAACCGGCGACGCGCCATGCGCCTCGACGTCCTGCCGGGTGATGATTCCCCCGGGCCCGGTCGCCGTCACCGTCACCAGATCGATCCCCAGATCCTTGGCCAGCTTCCGCACCGGCGGCTTCGCCAGGACGTGAACGGATCCGGCCGGCTCATTGCTCTTGGCAACAATTGGTTCCGGCCGCGGTGCGGCCGCCGGCTCCTCGACCACGGGAGCAGGCACAGAACCACCCTTGCGGGCGCGGCGTTTGGCTTCTGTGGTTCTCGGGCCGTAGCCGACCAGGACCGCGGTGCGGCCGCCGTTGTCCGGCTCGGGGATCGAGGGGACGAGGTCCTCGCTCGAGGTGCCCTCGGTGACCGCCGGGGCCGGGTCGCCAGGGGTGGCCTCGCCGGTTTCCACCGCGATGATCGGCGTACCTACCGGGACGGTCTCGCCCTCGGGGACGAGGAGTGCGGTGATGGTGCCGGCGAAGGGGACGGGGAGTTCGACCAGGGACTTGGCGGTCTCGATCTCGACGACGGTGTCGTTGAGCTTGACCGTGTCGCCCGGCTTGACCTTCCAGCTGACGATCTCGGCCTCGACCAGGCCCTCACCCACGTCGGGGAGGCGGAACTGCTGGATGCCCATCAGTACCCCATCACCCGATCGACCCCGTCCAGCACCCGGTCCAGGTCGGGGAGGTAGTCCTCCTCCGTCCGCGACGCCGGGTAGGGCATGTCGTACCCGGTGACGCGCAGGACCGGCGCCTCGAGGTGGTAGAAGCACTCCTCGGTCACCCGCGCGGCGACCTCCGATCCCGGGCCGAGCGACAGCGGCGCCTCGTGCACCACGACCGCCCGCCGGGTCTTCTTGACCGACGCGAAGATCGTCGCCAGGTCCAGCGGCGCGAGCGTCCGCAGGTCGACGACCTCGAGCTGCCGGCCGTCCTCGACCGCGGCCTCGGCGGCCTGCAGGCAGGTCTTCACCATCGGGCCGTAGCAGAACAGTGTCGCGTCGGTGCCCTCGCGGACCACCTTCGCCTGGTGCAGCGGCAGCGCCGGCGGGACGGACTCGTCCAGCTCCGCCTTCTCGTGGTAGCGCCGCTTCGGCTCGAAGAAGATCACCGGGTCGTCCGAGGCGATCGCCTGCTGGATCATCCAGTACGCGTCCACCGGGTCACCGCAGACGGACACCTTGAGCCCGGGGACGTGCGCGAACAGCGTCTCCGGCGACTCCGAGTGGTGCTCGACCGCGCCGATGCCGCCGCCGAACGGGATCCGGATCACCACCGGCATCCTGATCCGGCCCATCGACCGGTAGTGCATCTTCGCGACCTGGTTGATGATCTGGTCGTACGCCGGGAAGACGAACCCGTCGAACTGGATCTCGCAGACCGGCCGATACCCGCGCAGCGCCAGGCCGACCGCGGTCCCGATGATGCCGGACTCGGCCAGCGGGGTGTCGATCACCCGGTCCTCGCCGAAGTCCTTCTGCAGACCCTCGGTGACCCGGAAGACACCGCCGAGCTTGCCGATGTCCTCACCCATCACGACGACCTTGGGGTCGGCTTCCATCGCGGCCCGCAGGCCGGCGTTGATGCCCTTGCCGAGACTGATCTTCGTCATCGCTCAGCCCTCGCCTTCGAACGAAGCGGCGTACGCGGTGAACTGTTCGCGCTGCTCCGCCAGCTGCGGCGTCTCCTCGACGTACACGTGCTGGAAGAAGTCGGTCAGCTCCGGGTCCGGCATGGACAGGCAGCCGGCCCGCAGGTCGGCGGCGATCGTGTCCGCCTCGGCCTCGACCTGGTCGAAGAAGTCGTGGTCGATGCCGGCGTGCCGGGCCAGGTAGGCGTGCACCCGCTCGATCGGATCCTTCAGCTTCCAGTGCTCGAGGTCCTCGTTGAGCCGGTACTTCGTCGGGTCGTCGGAGGTGGTGTGGGCACCCATCCGGTAGGTGTAGGCCTCGATCAACGTCGGGCCGCTGCCCTCCCGGGCCCGCTTCAGCGCCTGCTGGGTGACGGCGTACGTCGCAAGGACGTCGTTGCCGTCGACGCGGACGCCGGGGAAGCCGAAGCCGGCCGCGCGCTGGTACAGCGGGATCCGGGTCTGCCGGTCGATCGGCTCGGAGATGGCCCACTGGTTGTTCTGGCAGAAGAATACGACCGGCGCGTTGAAGACCGAGGCCCAGATGAAGGCCTCGTTCACGTCGCCCTGACTGCTGGCGCCGTCGCCGAAGTACGCGATCGTCGCCTCGCCGTTGTCGGCGTCGCCGATCGCGTGGTCGCGCTGCTGGCCCATCGCGTACCCGGTCGCGTGCAGCGTCTGAGCGCCGATCACGATCGTGTAGAGGTGGAAGTTGTTGTCCTTCGGGTCCCAGCCGCCCTGGTCGACACCGCGGAACAGGCCGAGCAACCGCAGCGGGTCGACGCCCTGACACCAGGCGACGCCGTGCTCGCGGTAGGTCGGGAAGACCATGTCCTTGGCGTTCAGCGCGCGGCCGGAGCCGATCTGCGCGGCCTCCTGGCCAAGCAGCGACGCCCACAGCCCGAGCTCACCCTGACGTTGCAGGGCGGTCGCCTCGCTGTCGATCCGGCGGACCAGGGTCATGTCCCGGTAGAGCCCCTCGATCGCCTCGTCATCGAGGTCGAAGGCGTAGTCCGGGTGCTCGACGCGCTCACCTTCGGGCGTCAGCAACTGGACGAACTCGACCTCCTCGGAGGCCTGGGGCGGACTGACCGGCGCCTCGACGGGCGCGAACACTTCCGGGGCAATTCCCGGCACCGACTCACTCACATGCACTCCTCGGGTTCGAGCGCGGGATCGCCGCGACCGCAACGTTGCAACGGGCCGGCCCGTTGCGCCGGGTGAGGCTTCGCAGGCAGGACCGCGTGGATCCAGGGTTGATGCACTGTCTCTGCTACCAGTAGACCTCCTCACCGGTCACACCAGCAGCATTGCTTGCCGCACACCGTACCCAGCAGGTGCCTGATCCGCTAACTGCCTGGACTCATCCGGGTACGGCGGTACCGGAACCGGTGCTGGGCTGAGACACCAGTCCATCCACTGGTCGCATCTCGACGCTCATATTACAGAGATCCTCCGTCCCGACGACAAGTGTCACAAGTGCATCTCGATCACCCCGTCACCCCGGTCCCTGACGGCCTGGCGGGAAACAGCGGACGGGTGGCCGGATACCGGCTTGCGCGGCGAACCGCGCACGCCTAGCGTAAGGATCGTTCTTACATGACACCCCTGACACACCCTGTGACCCACTGAGGAGACCCATGGCCGCGTCCGCTCCGGCCGTACTGCCCGAGACCGGCACCCGGCCGGCATCGGGCGCGGTGATCTGGACCGCACTCTCGGTCGTGTACGTCGTCTGGGGTTCGACCTACCTGGCCATCCGGGTGGTCGTGGACGCGAAGATCCCGTCGATGCTCGGGATGGCGACCCGGTTCCTGACCGCGGCGGTGCTGCTGGCCGCGGCGCTGAGCCTGAAGTCGGGGTGGCGCCGGCTGCGGATCACCCGCCGGGAGGCGCTCGGCGCGGCCACGGTCGGTGTCCTGCTGCTTGCCCTCGGCAACGGCGCGGTCGCGATCGCGGAGCAGACCGTTCCGTCCGGCCTGGCGGCGTTGCTGGTCGCCGCGATCCCGTTGTGGCTGATGCTGCTGCGGGTCGGCGGCGGTGAGCGACCACGCGCGCTGACGTGGGTCGGCGTGCTGATCGGCTTCGGCGGCGCCGCGTTGCTGGCGCTGTCCGGCGGCAACACCAGCGCGAAGCCGCTGTCGGTGGCGATCCTGGTGGTCGGAACGATCTGCTGGGCGACCGGATCCCGATTCGCGCCGCGACTCGGACTCCCCCGCGACTGTACGAGATGGTCTTCGGCGGTACGGCGATGGTCCTGATCGGCGTACTCCGGGGTGAGCCGGGGCGGTTGCACCTCGGGCAGATCGACGGGTCCGGGTGGTTCGCGCTCGGCTACCTGGTCGTCTTCGGCTCGCTGCTGGCGTACTCGGCGTACTCATATCTACTGGCGAACGCGCCGATCTCGCTGATCGGGACCTACGCGTACGTGAACCCGGCGGTCGCCGTGCTGCTCGGGTGGCTGATCCTCGACGAGCACATCACCTGGCAGATCCTGCTCGGCGGTGCGGTGATCATCATCGGCGTCGCACTGGTCGTCACGGCCGAGCGCCGGCGCGGCGGCAAGTAACCACCGCCGGCGGGCGGCCTACCCACGGCAACAGCCCGGGGCAACGGCCCGCAGACATGGAAAGACCCGGGACCACGAGGGACCCGGGTCTCCCACCGCTGCCGATGCGCGCGGCAGCGGGCCCTGGTTTGCCGGCCGGCGCCCTGCCCCGAAAAAACACGGCGCGAAACTCCGGCAATGGTTGCAACAACAATCCGATTCATCATGGTATTGCCTATTCGGCGGCCACCGAGCCCACCGAGAACAATCTTCCGATTCACCGGGCTTCATCCGTCACCCGCGCTGACTCAACGACGTACCGCGGCGTCGGTTACGGGCGGCTCCATCTCAGCTTCCACTCACTCCGGTGACCGCCCCGTTTCCGGGAAGTTGCCAGGTCAGCGCGGATTTTGCTGCGCCGTCAACGAACCCATCACCGACCGGCTATGAGTTTCCGGCTGAGCGGAAAGCTGACAAAAAAGTTTGTAACCGCCCCCGCCAGGTGTCGTTACCACTAAGACGAATCCGTCAAACCCGAAAGGAAACCTGGCATAATGCAGGTAACTCGCAAGATCGCCGCAGCCGCGGCTGTGGCGACCGTCGCCACGCTGGGCCTGGCCACCGTTGTGAGCGCGAACGTTCTCGACGACACGCAGAAGAAGGCCCAGGACACCGGCCTGGCCGACACCGCGTCGCTGGCCAGCAAGGCCTACGGCGGCAACCACGGCTGGTACGGCGTCAAGCGCGACGGCGGCCTCCTGGCCCTCGACGACAACAACGTCGGCCCGTTCCAGGCCTGCCACCTGTTCGGTTCCGGCACCGGCATCGGCGGCAACGTGCCGGCGGACGACATCACCGGCGTCGTGGGCTTCTTCAACAACGGCAACTCGGTCACCGCTGTCAAGACCTGCGAGCAGAGCAACGCGCAGGCCAACCGCAAGTGGTACAAGATGGGCGACGACGGCGTGCTGTCCGTGAGCCGCAACAACGTCGGCCCGTTCCAGGCCTGCCACAACGAGCTGTCCGCGACCGGCATCGGCGGCAACGTCCCGCTGACCAGCCTGGCCGGCGTTCTGGGCGCGTTCAACGACGGCAACTCCGTTGACACGCTGAAGACCTGCGAGCAGGACTCCGCGCAGAACAACTGACCCTCCCTGGTCAGTGATGCAGGACCCGAGAGAGTCACCTCGGTGGGGTGACTGATTCGGTAGCACCACCTGCGGCGCCGGGAGCAAGCCTCACTCCTCCCGGCGCCGCACTCCTGTCCGGCCCCTTGTCCCAGCAAGGGCCGGGTTTTACCGGCGCCAGGCGCGGGCGACCGAGAGGAAGAGGTCGTTCGCCACGCGCTCGCCGATGCTGACGCGCGCGCCGTCACCCGGGAACGGGCGGATCGACACCCCTTCGGCCTCGACCGCCTCGGCGAACGCGGCGGTGTCGTCACCGAGCGCCAGCCAGACGAAGTTCGTCCGCGTCTCCGGCACGTCCCAGCCGGCCACGCGCAGTTCGTCGACGACCCGGGTCCGCTCGACCACCAGCGCGTCGACCCGCTCGAACAGCTCGTCTTCCATTGCCAGCGACGCGATCGCGGCTGCCTGGGCGATGTGGCTGACCCCGAAAGGGAGGGCGCACTTGCGGATCGCCGCGACCACCGACGGGTGGCCGATCGCGTACCCGACACGGAAGCCGGCCAGGCCGTACGCCTTGGAGAAGGTCCGCAGCACAAGGACGTTCGGCCGGTCGCGGTACACGTCCACGCCGTCGAGCACGTCGGCGTCGCGGACGAACTCTCGGTACGCCTCGTCGAGCACGACCAGGACGTTCGACGGTACGGCGTCCAGGAACGTGAGCAGTTCGTCGCGCCGGACCACCGGGCCGGTCGGGTTGTTCGGCGTACAGACGACGACGACCCTGGTCCGGTCGGTGATCGCCGCCTCCATCGCCTTGAAGTCGTGCCGGGCGTCGTCGGTCAGCGGGACCTGCACCGAGGTCGCGCCGGTCAGCTGGACGGCGATCGGGTACGCCTCGAACGAGCGCCAGGCGTAGACGACCTCGTCACCGTCGGTGACCGTTGCCTGCAGCAAGTGGTAGAGCAGCGCGACCGACCCGGTCCCGACGGCGAGATCGCCCACCGGTACGCCGAACCGCTCCGACAGCGCCTCGAGCAGGTCGACGGCGCCCATGTCGGGGTACCGGTTCATCTGTCCGGCGGCCTCGGTGGCGGCGGCCAGCACACCGGGCAGCGGCGGGTACGGGTTCTCGTTGCTGGACAACTTGTACGTCGGCCGGCCATCGGTGCTCGCGGGCGGACGACCGGGCTTGTAAGCCGCCACATCGTCCAGACAGGCGCGGAAGCGAACCTCACTGTCAGGGGTCATGCCCGCAGATTAGTCCTTACCACACGCCGCGACCAGCCTGCCTTGGTCACATCCGCGGCGCCCGCGGGGACGCGTCTTGCGCGGAACGGATCTTGACTGCACACTGACTGATTGTCGGACAATCAGGGGATCTGGCAATAGATCTCACCGGGTCAGGAGGGTGTTCATGGGTCAGCCGCTGGAGTGGGGTCGCCGGTATCTGATGGTCCGTCCGGACTACTTCCGGATCGACTACGTGATCAACCCGTACATGTCCACCCAGGACCAGCCGGATCCGGCGCTGGCGCTGAAGCAGTGGGACTCCCTGCGCCAGGCGATCGTCGACGCCGGCGGCGAGGTCGAGGTCCTCGCGCAGCGCGACGACTCACCGGACATGGTGTACGCGATGAACCTCGGTCTGGCGACGGCCGACGGCCGGGCGATGCTCTCGCACATGCGCTTCGAGCCACGGCGGAACGAGTCGCTGACCGCGGCCGAGTGGTTCACCGGGAACGGGTTCACGCTGAGCCGGACCGGGAGCGACGGGGTCGGGCCGCATTTCGAGTCGGGCGACGCGTTCGTGTTCGGCGACAGCCTGGTCGTCGGCTACGGGCCGCGCACCGAGGCGGACGCGCTGAAGCACCTCGCGACCGAGTGGAACATCCGGGTCCGCGGGCTGCGGATCGCGCACGAGGGGATGTACCACCTCGACCTGCCGTTCTGTCCGGTGGACAGCACCCACGCGATGGTCTACCCGCCGGCCTTCGACACCTCCAGCCAGGCGGAGCTATTCGGCATCGTTCCCGACCCGATCATCCTCACCGACGACGAGGCCTTCGCCTTCACCGCGAACTCGATCGTGGTGAACGAGACGATCATCATGCCCGCCTGCTCTCCCCGCTTGCACGACGTCTTCACCGGCCTGGGCCTGCGGGTGGTCGTCCTCGACCTCACCGAGTTCCACAAGGCCGGCGGCTCCGCCCGCTGCCTCACCAACCCGCTGGACCTCGAGCTCGCTCAGGCCACCACGCCGGCCGGCGACCTCCTCCTGCCGGCCTGACCCGCCTATCCGCCCAGGGGCGTGTCCTGCGGATCGTTGCGGAGCCAGAGGATGATGGCGGCGATGGTGAGTTCGGCGCGGTAGTAGGCGGCGCGTTTGGCGTAGCGGGTGGCGAGGTCGCGGAATTGTTTGAGCCAGCTGAAGCAGCGTTCGACGACGTTGCGTTGCCGGTAGCTGTCGGCGTTGAAGGCCGGTGGCCGTGTGAGCCTTTCGTTGCGCGGTGCGCGATCTGGTCGCTGCGTTCGGGGCAGGTGAACCGGATGCCCTTGACGCGCAGGGCGTTACGGGTCGAGGGATGGGCGTAGGCCTTGTCGGCGCGGACCTCGTCGGGTCGGGTCCGCGGCCGGCCGGGTCCGGGCCGGTTGATGCTGATGCCGTCCAGCAGCGGCAGCAGTTGCGGGTTGTCGCCGGCCTGCCCGGCAGTGAGGATCGTGCGCATCGGCAGCCCACGCCCGTCCACGGCGAGGTGGATCTTGCTGCTAAACCACCCCGGGACCGGCCGATCGCCTCGCCGTCGACGGCGAGGGCCTCGACCCAGCCGGTGGCACAGCCCCCTTTTTCCGGGCGCCAGCGGCATGCTGGTGTGGCCGGACCACGCTGGAGTCCACCGACAAGATCCACTCGAGTCGCCCGAGTGAGGCGTCCTTGACGATTACCTCGTCCAGGATCCGGTCCCAGGTGCCGTCGCGGTCCACTTCCGCAGCCGCTCACTGGTGCACCATCCTCGGGTCGGTAGTTCTGGATGAACTGCTGATGCACCCGAGGTGCCGTCTGGTCACTGCCCTGCTCGCTTGACGCGTTGGACGTCCAGCATGAGATCTGCAG
>Ga0193707_1000510_pt1 | contig 13467 bp, 13 predicted proteins | sample U3c2metaG_FD_143043 | JGI IMG/M metagenome (GOLD analysis project Ga0193707, IMG submission 143043) | Soil microbial communities from a riparian zone of the East river system, Colorado, United States - U3c2 | ecosystem: Environmental > Terrestrial > Soil > Riparian zone | place: USA: East River... | reverse complement strand
TCCCTTATCGCTCATCCAGGCGTTGCCCTGTTCGGGATATAAAACCCAGAAGGCAAGATCTGCTGACTCCGCAGCAAGGTTTATGCGAGCATCGCGCTCGCGCAAAATTTCTTGCTGCCGCTGACGATCGATGGCAATCCCGGCAATATGCGTGGCGATTTCTGTCAGCCGCGTTTCCTCAGGCTGCGGTCCGCGCGTTTCCTGGCGATACATGGCGAACGAACCCAAGACATCGCCTTGCCACGAAAGGATTGGGGTCGACCAACAGGCGCGCAATCCGCAAATCTGCGCAAGCTCACGATAATCAGCCCAGAGCGGATCGGTCATCACATCGGTCACCACCACGTGTCGTCGCGTGAACATGGCCGTACCGCAGGAACCGTTGCGTGGTCCTATCGGCGCGCCGTCTACCGCTTTCACATAAGCTTCGGGCAGATTTGGCGCCGCGCCGTGACGCACGTGTTTCCCATCCCTGTTCAGAAGAAGAATGGAACAACGCAGTCCTTCCGCCTGGCCTTCCATGAGAAGAACAAGGCTGGTAAGCACATCCGCCAGGGGGGCGTCGGCCGCAATCATCTCCAGCACGCGACTTTGTCCCGCGCGAAAAAATTCTTCCTCTTTAATTTGGGTGATGTCGCGGCAAACGATGACACCGCCTAACAACTCGCCGTTAGAGTCCCGCAGAGGACGACCAGTAATACGCGTCCAGATCCCATGCGGCGCTTTTTCATTGCGGACAAACATCTCCATGTTGTTCACCTCCTCACCGTGAATCGACCGGATCAGCGGCAATTGCTCATGCGGAAAAGGCGTGACTTTGTCCGGCAGGTAAAGACCACAGCGATGCGACCATTCGCTAGCGTTTGTTTCGATTGCTTTGGTGTCGAACATGCGCTCCGCTGCCGGATTAAAGACGAGAAAGTTTTCGTCCTTGTCGGCGACGACGACGGCATCGCCCATGTCGGACAAAATGGAGTGAAGGATTTCGTTAGTGCGGGAGAGCTCTGCGTTCCCGTGAAACGGATCAGCTTTTTTACGATCGCTGCTCATAATTCGGGTGGCTATGCTCAAGCTTAGCCTTGCGGTCGCAGACGGCAATGGGACTTAAGGCCTACGGGCGCCGCTTGACGGACCAGACACTCCCAAAGGCGGGTTTCGTCAGATTGCCGACAGCTGCTGTGCTAAGAGCCGTTCTGGCGGGGCCATTCAGCCGTTTGCCTCCGCAATTGAACTGCCAGGGAGGGGACTCGAACCCCTAAGGATTTCTCCACCAGATCCTAAATCTGGCGCGTCTGCCAATTTCGCCACCCTGGCCTTTTGATCGATTAAACAAGACTGTGCGCAGTTTACGCCCGCGCCCGCTTCCCGCAATCGGGTTGAATAGCTCACAAGAACGAGCTCAAGACTGTGCAGTTTTAATGAAGCTGATGTCGCCGCTGCGTTCGAGCCGCGCAGTTCTTATCTTTGAGAGGTCCTCGGTTTTCGCATCGAGCCGCATATCTTCTTCGAGATCATGTTTAGAAATGTGGTTCCAGAACATGTTTTTGCGCTCTAGCCTGCCATTCTGCACCAGCACCGTTGGTGTTCCCTTCACCAGGAATCCAAAAGCATGTGAATAGTACGCGGCGACACCGAAAAGCCGGTGGAGTAACACGAGAACGAATCCCGTGCCCAGCGTCGGAAAAAAAGCCTCTGATCCGTTAATGACGCGTGCCAGCATGGAGCCGATGATGACGACTAAAACAGCATCGAACGCCGTCTTCTCTGCAAGCGAACGTTTACTGCTCAGCCTCACCATTATCAAAGCCGCGATGAAAACGACTACTCCGCGGATTGAAACCTGCAAAAATGTTAAATCTTTTGGTTGCACGCTTATTCCAAGGAGCGTTTGAAGCAATTGTGAGAACGTGTTCATAGCTGAACGTCCCATCACAGCCCCAAAACTTCCACACGCCCGTCAACTTCCGGGGACAAGCTTAAATCCAACTGGTGCGCGAAATTCGTTCCTACATTGAGAAGTCCTCGGCTCGCGGCCGAGGCTCCATCTTGTGCTGGCGGCCGGGTTGCTGTCGCTGGTGTTGCGGCGGCTGAAGTTTCTTTTCCTTAGGCATGGAACCTCCGCGCGCCGCGAGTTACGCTACCACCTCAGCGGCGGCGCTTCCGCGTTCGCGCTGCTTTTTTCGCGGCCGCCGAGCGCGACCGTGCAGAACGTTGTCTCGCCGCACGCTTGGCGTGTCTCGACAACGCTCGCTTGGACGCTGACCCACGGCTCTCGCGCTTGAGCGCACGTTTGGTTGCGCGGGAGCGTTTCGCCGAAGGCTTTTTACGGCGACCAGCACGCCCTTTTGTAAGATCGCGCTTCGCCTGACGCTTTGTTCGTTCTCTGCCGCGCTTTGGCGGCGGCAACTTTACTCCCGCTCGACGTGCTTTGGAGAGGCCAATAGCGATCGCCTGCTCTGGAGAGCGTGCGCCGTGTTCACCTTCCCGAATGTGTTCCATTTCTTCGCGCACGAATTCGCCTGCTTGAGTGCTGGGCGATTTGCCTTCGCGCTCATCTTCGTGCGCGCGTTCAACTGCTTCTTCTTCTGGCATAACAGAAATGTTTCGCCCCTAGCCGCACGTTTGGACGTGCAAGATTACATGGGACTTGCGCTCACGAGGGAGACTCAAGGAACGGACAGATAATGGTGTTGCCATTTCCCGCTGGGCTAAGTTAATCTCGGCCCCATGCGCACAATTCTAATAATTGTCTTGCTCCTGCTCTTACTGAGCGCACTGCCAACGTGGCCGTACAGCTCAGGCTGGGGCTATTATCCAAGCGGCGGCTTAGGACTCATTCTTTTGATCGTGCTGATCCTCTGGCTGATGGGGCGGATCTAATCACCCCATCGCCAATTTCTCCCGCGCTTTTGGTCGGATTAGTTCTTTTTAGTAGCATCGCGCAGACTCTTAACACGATCATGCGCCTCTTTGATCTGGACGAATTGCCGTGACACCATCTCTTGCACAGGCGCAGAGAGACCATTATTTAGCGCTTTGCTGAATTCTTCCACGGCGGAATCCTCGCCGCGCTCGCACTCAGCCAGAATGGCATGGTCATCGCCTCTGGTAAGCGCCGATTTAAGATTAATCCATCCGCGGTGCAGTGCGCCGGCGGCGCTGCCACTTATTTCGGACTCCCGTCCGTCTGCACTCTGGGCTTTGCTCCGCAGCTCGACCGCGAAGCGAGCGCGTTGCCGCGAATATTCGTCGAACACTGCTTTCAACTGCGGGTCCTTCACGCCTTCAGCGGCTTGTTTGAAACCCTCCTGACCGTCTTTAAGCGTTTCGATCAAGTCATCGATAATTTTGTCTTGGTTCTTCATATAAATTTAGTCGCATCCCGCGCGGTGTGTGGGTGTCTCTTTCGTCATGCTAGCTGTTCGCCAGCGGAGTGAAATCAGGCCCGGCGCTGCGCTTCGGAGAGCGAAACGCACTTTTGCGCACGGCTAAAGTGCACATGCGCACCGATCAACTAAAGATGAAGAATGTTCCTTTTTGGATCGATAGCGCTCCTATTCAGAAGTTTCCAAAGCTACAGAGGAACATAAATGTCGATGTTGTTGTCGTCGGAGCCGGTGTTACTGGAATTACGACTGCGCATCTGCTGAAAACTGCCGGATTAAGGGTCGCACTTATCGAGCGCGAGCGTGTGGCCTCAATCGACACCGGCCATACAACTGCCCACCTCACGTACGTCACCGACGTCGAGGTGCAAAAGCTGGCACGCAATTTTGGCAAGGACCACGCCCAAGCCGCCTGGGATGCGGGCGCAGCCGCGGTCGATGAAATCGAGAGGATCGTCCGAGAACAAGAGATTGAGTGTGAGTTCAGGCGCGTCCCAGGTTACCTTCACGTCCGTATAGGCGGTTCTTCCAAAAAGGAAGTTTCGTCGCTCAAGAAAGAGGCTGATCTCGCTTCGAAACTTGGATTCGACGCGGCTTACGTGAACTCGATTCCATACTTCAGTGTGCCGGGGGTGCGGTTTGCCAATCAGGCGAAGTTTCATCCGAGGAAATATCTTCGAGCTTTGGTCGAGAAGATCCCTGGCGACGGTTCACATGTTTTTGAGAAGAGCGCGGCGACTGAGTTCGATGCGAAGAAGCATCGCGTTAAGGTGAATCGGAATTGGATCGGTTTCGACCGCGTCGTGCTGGCAACAAACAATCCACTTATTGGCTTGGCGAGCGTCGTCGGCGCCACACTTTTGCAAACAAAACTCTCACTGTATACGAGCTACGTCCTAGGGGCTCAAGTTCCATCCAACACAGTGCCGGAAGCACTTTTCTGGGATACGCGGGAGCCGTACGATTATCTACGACTCGATCTACATCGCGGCTTTGATTACCTCGTCTACGGTGGTGAAGATAACAAGACCGGACAAAAAAGAGAGACCGGAAAGGCTTACGCGCGGTTGCTGGTGCGATTGAAAAAAATCATACCGAAGGCGCGCGTTGATCATCGCTGGTCCGGACAGGTTATTAGTACTCCGGACGGCTTGCCTTACATGGGCGAGAATGCCGAGCACCAGTTTGTCGCTACCGGTTATTGCGGCAACGGCATTACATTCGGAACAGTAGCAGCAATGATGGCGCGCGATTGGACTACAGGACGAAGAAATCCGTGGAAGGACTTGTTTGCTGTAGATCGAAAAAAAATCAAAGGCGCGACATGGAACTATCTCCGGGAAAACAAGGATTATCCGTACTATATGATCAAAGATAGGCTCGCTCGTCCGGAAACTGATTCCGTCAGAGAGCTAAAACCTGGCAACGGCATGCTCGTCGGGTCGCGCGGGAAAAAGATTGCCGCCTTCCGTGACCGGAACGGGAAGATCCACCGGCTTTCCCCTGTGTGCACGCATCTTGGCTGCCTTGTCAGGTGGAACCCTGCTGAATCAACCTGGGATTGCCCGTGTCACGGCTCGCGTTTCAAACCTACTGGTGAAGTGATCGCCGGTCCCGCTGAAGAAGCGCTGGCGCCGATTTGAATTTTGCACACGACATTCGCCCCATGAAAGAATTGGGCTCCTACCTAAACGATCATCTTGCCGGCTCTGTTAGCGCGCTGGAGCTCATTGCTCACTGGGTAGATGTCCAGAAAGGCAAGCCGCTCGGTGCGTTCTTTGCGGAAACCGAAAGGGAGATCAAAGCAGATCAAGATAAATTGCGCGATGTCATGCGTTCCCTCGGCGTCGAAGAAAGCAAGGTACGCAAGGCCGGGGCATGGGCGGCCGAAAAGCTTGGCCGCGCACGATTGATAATTGCAGGCGAGGAGTCGGGCAGACTCGGATTGGTGCTCACGTTGGAAGGTTTAATTGTCGGAGTCACGGGCAAGAAACTGTTGTGGCGTGCGCTGGCCGCGACGAATTTGCCACAGCTGAACGGCTATGACTTCGAGGAGCTACAACGTCGCGCCGAACAACAAATAGAGCGAATCGAAGCCGAACGGATGCGGGCAGTCCCTGAGGCATTTACAGGCACGAATAGCTCGCAGTGAGGGTTTCTAATGGGGGCGCCTGGGACAAAGAGCAGTAACGGGAAGAATATCGAAAATAGCGTCGCGATTGAATCTGCAGAGGCCGCGGAGGAAGCTGGCCTGCAGTACGTCAGTGATGATTGTCCCGGCTACACGCGTAAGCCGCGCAATGGCGAATTCGAATATTTAGACACACAAGGCAAACGAATCCGCGACGAACAACGTATCCTCCGGCTTAAACGTCTCGCCATTCCGCCGGCGTGGACGGATGTTTGGATCTGCCCGTCATCGACTGGCCATGTTCAGGCGACAGGTCGCGATGCACGCCGGCGCAAGCAATACCGCTATCACGAGCGTTGGCGCGAGCTGCGTGATGAAAATAAGTTCGATCGCCTCGCCGACTTCGCGAAGGCGCTGCCAAAGATTCGGCGGCGAGTCACCAAGGACCTCAAATTACGTGGTCTGCCTCGGGAAAAAGTACTCGCTACTGTTGTGCGTCTGTTGGAACGAACTTTCATTCGCGTCGGCAATGAAGAATACGCGCGCGAGAACAAATCGTTTGGCTTAACTACGATAAAAAATCGGCATGTAACCGTAAGAGGACCACACCTGCGTTTTCGCTTTCGCGGAAAGAGCGGGCGGCAACACGAAGTGGATATAACGGATCGGCGAATCGCGAAAATTGTTTCGAAGTGCCAGGATTTGCCAGGTCAGGACTTATTCCAATACGTGAGCGATGACGGCGAATCGCGGAACGTAACATCGCAGGACGTGAACGATTATTTGCGCGAGATCACCAATGAGAATTTCACGGCAAAGGATTTTCGAACGTGGGCGGGAACGCTTTTGACAGCGATCGCACTCAATGCGCAAGGCGAGTTCGAAACAAAGAAACAAGCGAAGGCGAATTTGAAGACGGCGATTTCCGCAGTGGCACGACTTCTCGGCAATACACCGGCCATTTGTCGCAAATGTTACGTGCATCCGGCGATCGTCGAAGCTTATCTACACGGCAGGCAAATCGCCGGACTCGGCGAAGCAATCGGAACTCCTGACAATATCAATCTGCGCGCGGTCGAGAGGGCGGTTTCAAAGTTTCTTCGCGCGACAGTCCGCGACTAGCGAACAGTTAAAGATCCCTGCGGTTAACGCCGGTCTATATGAACCGAAGCACCAAGAAGACTGCAGTCCCCGCCTTCACTAGCCGGGGTGGCTAGCTGATCGCAAGCGTTGGCTCCCGTCGCCACCCCCAACTTACGGCGTCTCGCTCCTTTTACGGCGTCGGGGCAGGCGACTCTGCAGCGGCAGGCGACTCTGCAGCAGACGGTGAGGGCTTAGCAGGCCTGTGTACCGAGCCAGCAGTCGTCTTGTGATGCCTGCTGCGCGATGGAGTGGGTGACGGTTGAGCCGCTGCTGCTGTAGTCGTGGTCGCCTTCGTCCCCTGCTGTTGGCAAGAAGAAGCGATAAACGCCATGCCGATGACGGCGCTGATTGAACACAATAGGTATTTATTCATAGGTTTTAGTTTCAGTTCGAGTCGTGCACGATGTTTGGTTGCCTAAAAAGCTCACAGCGCGGCACTAATGAAGCTTTTTTGAAAACGGATCTCCGAACAGGCGGAGTAATCGAAACTTTTTACCGCTACAAAAGCGCCAGCGATTTGCCTTCGCGATGCTCGACTTGATCCATCGTGCACTGGAGAGGAGTTTTGTCAGGACGCCATCGCAAAAAATTCGTGCCGTGCCGGAATCGGCCACCGGTAAAATGGTCATACGCAACTTCGATGACCACTCGCGGAGCGACTGGCTCCCATTCGCCAGTTCGGTCCGTGCTCCAGCGGCTGGGGCCTCCGGGCGCGTTGCCAGTGAAGCCAGGTGTTTTCTTAAGCGCTTCAAATCGTTTCGTTAACTCGCGTCGCTCTAATTTGGTGAAAGCGGACGTGAATCCAACGTGGTGGAGCAAGCCATCGTCACCGTAAAGCCCTAGCAAAAGAGAACCGATGAGACGCGTGCCGCGCGCGTATCGAAATCCGCCAACAACACAATCGGCCGTGCGGGTTTGCTTCACCTTCACCATTGCGGTGCGGTCACCCGAAGCATATGCAGCTTCGAGGCGTTTCGCGATGACACCATCGAGATCGCCGCCGGCTTTCTTAAACCACGCGCGGGCAACGCGGTAATCGGTCGTTGCGGGAGAAAGGCGCAAATTTTTGGCTGAGATTAGATTCGAGCGCGCGAAGTTTTCCAGAAGTTGTCGACGCTCGCGCAGAGGCCGCTTCAAGTACGATCGTCCGTTCTCCGCGAGCAGATCGAACACGATGTACATTGCTGGATTCGCTTCTGCGAGTTTCTGAACGCGACTCGCGGCCGGATGCAGACGCAGCTGTAATTCATCAAAAGAAAGCGCCCCGCTGACGGGGACAACAAGTTCACCATCGAGAACAAATTGGCGCTTGGGCAACCTGGCGAGAGCACCGGTGATATCGGGAAAATAACGCGCCAGTGGCTGACCGGCCTTCGATTGCAAGTAAACCTGGTTGCCATCACGAAACGCAATACAGCGAAATCCATCCCATTTCGGCTCGTACTGCCACCCCAGTCCGGCCGGAATTTCCTCGACCGAACGCGCATCCATCGGCGGCAAAGGAGGCTTTAGCACCATTCGGCGCATCTTGGCCGCTTTAGAACATCGGAGCAGGGGCGATCGATGTTCTAATGTCGTTTCGTGCGGCTTGCGCGCCGTTTCTGCTGAGCGCGCGCCGACGTTGATATTTTCCGCTGTCCCTTCGATTTGCGCGATTTGGGAGCTGAACGCCGCGATCCTTTCATTTTACGAGTTTTAGTGCGGGATCGACTGGCAGTTTTGCTCGGCTTTCGCTGCGACCTTTTTTGCGGATGGCGTTTGCGTGCCCGCGTAGAGGACGTTGTAGCGTCGCGAACAGCCATCGGAATCGGGCCTTTGCTGGCAGCAGCTTTTCCAGCGAGAGCGCCGACTACGCCGCCGATTGCGGCGCCAACGGGGCCAGCTACGCTACCGATTGTTGCTCCTGCGACGGCGCCAGCTGTTTGTTTCGGGATTGATGGAACATGGATATCCTTGGATGTTTTCGGGCTTCGTGTGCTCTTTGAGTTGGGTTGGTTGGTCATAAAAGGGGCCTCCTGAATGTTTTTTTTGATCCGCGCTACTAGTTAACTTCGCGTAGCGCCGTGGATATAGTCGTAGCAAATCTCAAACGCGTGCGGCAACGAACGCGGAATCTCCATTTATGTTTGATTGATCCATGTCTGGAGTGCATGAGAAACGCGATTATTTAGCGGATCTGTGAGCGCCTGTTGTTGGTATTTCTTTGTCTAATCGACTCGTGATCCGAGCGCCTTCTTCGCGACAGCCGGGAATAGCAGGATGAACGAATTGTCTATCAAAGGCCTTCGTTGTGGCAAACGAACACAATCCAGCGACCTCAAAATCGTTTTCTACCGACGCTTTCGTGCTGCTCAGGCAAACATTTCAGGAGTGGTTACAGGATAAAGCGCCGCAATTAGGCGCGGCGTTGGCGTATTACACAGTTTTTTCGCTCGCGCCGTTGATTCTACTCCTACTCGCGATTGTCGGAGCGATTTTTCGACATGATCCGGCAGGTGCCTCGAACAAGATCACCCAACAGATGAGCTATTTTCTCGACCCAAGCGCTCTGCAGGTCGTACAAAGCATTGCCCAAAATGCCTCGCAACCGGGCAAAAGCACGATCGCCACTATCATCGGGATCGCGCTCGCTCTTTTCGGCGCGAGTGGAGTGTTCGGTCAGCTCCAAGACGCTTTGAACACGATTTGGGGTGTCAAAGCAAAACCCGGTCGCGGTATTTGGGGATTTCTGCGAAACCGGTTTCTCTCATTCGCGATGGTTGCTGGCATCTGTTTTCTGCTGCTCGTTTCCCTGGCGATGGAAGCGCTGCTTAAAGGATTCAGCCATTACGTGCAATCTGTCTTGCCGGGTGGAACCGTGGTCGCGCTGACCGTTTACCTCATCTTTGACTTTGGGGTCGTCGTTCTACTCTTCGCGATGATTTTCAAGTTTCTGCCGGACGTCAAAATTCAATGGCGAGACGTTTGGATCGGCGCCGTAATGACTGCGATTTTGTTTGGCGTTGGGAAATGGCTCTTGGGATTGTATCTGGGCAGCGGCGCTGCGGGCTCGGCTTATGGAGCGGCCAGTTCGCTCATCACTTTGTTACTGTGGGTTTACTATTCGTCCCAAATCCTCCTTTTCGGCGCCGAATTCACCCAGGTCTACGCCGCGCGGGCAGGCCGTGAATTTAAACCCGACGAATACGCCGTCCGCGTCGAGACAAAAGAAGTCGAAACCAGTTAGGTTGCATCTCGGCTGCGCAGCGACAGTTTCGCGCGTTAAGCTGGCGGCTACTTGTTACTGACTACCGCCTGATGCCTCTAATGTGACATGTTACAACGTCCAAGATGGCTTGCGAGAACGAATTAGTTTAAGAAAGGAGAAGCCATGGGCACGATTCTGCTGATTATCCTGATTCTTTTGTTGGTCGGCGCACTGCCGGCTTGGCCCTATAGTTCCGGTTGGGGATATTGGCCCAGCGGAGGACTCGGGTTGATTCTGTTAATCATAATAATCCTCGCGTTAACAGGACACCTGTAACAGCCTGCCTGTTCTGCGAGACCCGTCTTTTTCGCCTATCTGCGTTTCTTCGTCGCCCTGAGATTGAGCGGCGGCTTTTGCGACGGCAGAAGTATGCTGTTGCCTCACGAGCGCTTTGTGCAACGGATACAATTTCATTCCTCGCGTTGTTTGGCGCCGCAAGTTCCTTAGGCGTTTCGCTTGCTCGCGGGTGCGATTTTATAGTGCGAGTACGTAAGTGAGAACCGAAATCGCGATCGCATCCGAATTGTAAGCACACAGACACTTTTCGGAATCATCATTACGATAATGAATTTCCGGACTGAACGCACTCTGTTGTGAGCAGTCGTCTACAAGGGTGGGATGTGATGAGAGGAAAAGGGAAATATGCGAATTGCTCAGGTTGCGCCGCTAATCGAAAGCGTACCTCCGAAACATTATGGAGGGACAGAACGGATCGTCTCTTATCTCACTGAGGAATTAGTTCGCTGCGGTCACGACGTGACTCTGTTCGGCAGCGGCGATTCAGTGACAGGCGCGCGGCTCATTGCGCCAATACGGCGCTCGCTTCGCAAAAACGAGCAGTGCAAGGATCCCGTTGCTCGGGAACTCATCCTGATCGATCACGTGGTCGAGCACGCTAGTGAATTCGACATCATTCATTTCCATACCGGTTACCCTCATTTTGCGGTCTGTCGGCACTTGCCTGTTCCGCACGTTACAACTTTGCACGGCCGCCTGGATATTCCCGATTTCGTGGCTGTTCACGAGCGGTTTCGGGATGTGCCACTCATCTCAATCTCAAACGCTCAACGCGCGCCCATAATCTCGGCGAATTGGCAGGCAACGATTTACCATGGACTGCCGGAAGATCTGTTCCGCTTTTATCCTGATCGCGGAGATTACCTTGCTTTTCTGGGACGGATCTCGCCAGAAAAAGGAGCGGACCGTGCGATCGAAATTGCCAAACGCGTCGGAATGCCGCTCAAGATCGCGGCCAAAGTCGACCGGGCTGACAGACGTTATTTCAAACGCGTCGTCGAGCCGCTGTTAAATGATCCGCACGTGGAATGGGTTGGCGAAATTACGGACAAACAGAAGAACGAATTTCTGGGCAAAGCCTATGCCTTGCTGTTTCCGATCGATTGGCCGGAGCCTTTTGGCCTGGTGATGATCGAGGCGATGGCGTGTGGAACTCCCGTTATCGCTTACGACCGGGGATCTGTGCCTGAGGTTATGGAGAACGGAGCAACAGGTTTTGTAGTAAGAGAACTGGACCAAGCGGTAGAAGCAACTCGCCGGGTTCGCGATTTTAGTCGGGCAGATTGCAGGGAAGCTTTTGAGAAGCGTTTCACGGCTGGTCGGATGGCAGATGATTACGTGGATGTGTACGAGCGGATGGTGCGCGCCGATGCACCTTATGCCTATGCTTGAGTCGCTTACGCATGCTCGGAAAAATTTTCAAAAGAAACACGCGCAATTCCATGTTTCGCCGCGTTGTTTTTTTAGAGCCGGCATCCAGTACGCACTGGACCGCCTATATTCAAAGCGAAACTCAGGAATAGAAAGGGAAAAGATAGTATGAAGCTGGATACACTAAAAACACTGTACATCGATGAATTGAGGGACCTCTACAACGCGGAGGGTCAACTACTTAAAGCATTGCCGAAAATGGCGAAAGGTGCTTCATCGGAGGAGTTAAAGGACGCATTCGAGAAACATCTGGAGCAGACGAAAACGCATGTCGAGCGACTGGAAGAAGTTTTCGAAGAAATTGGCGAAAAGCCTAAGGGTAAAACCTGCCGCGCCATGAAAGGGCTTATCGAGGAAGGGTCGGAAATCCTTCACGAGGACGGTGAAGAATCCGTAATTGATGCCGGTATCATCGTAGCTGCGCAAAAAGTCGAACATTACGAGATTGCTAGTTACGGCAGCGTCCGCACATTTGCTCAACTACTTGGGAAAGATAGGTCAGCGGATCTTCTGCAAACAACTCTCGATGAAGAATCCGAAGCGAACGAGCTTCTGAATAAATTGGCTGAAGACATCGTAAATCCAGAAGCGCTTATGGAGCCGGAAATGGCCGGCGCGTACTCAGGTCGCTAACCGCGCCAGAAAAACCAGTATTCCAAAAAGGCGGGAATTACTGTCGATAAAATTTGTTGGGGGCGCTGTGTTAATTCACCGCGCTCCAACAGATTCGAGCGAAATTGACTGCTACTATCGTGCGGTGTTCGCGAACTTGACGGTCATTACAAGCCATCAAGTGGCTCTCCATCCGGGGATTTTTACCGTGATCTTGCAGGTGAAAAGCGAATCGAACTAAACCTCGACTTTGTCGAGAACGGTTTGCAGCTCGTGAAGGTCGATCGGTTTGACGAGGTGAAGATCGAATCCCGCTTCCCTGGAGCGCCGAATGTCGTCCTCAGTGCCGAAGCCGGTGATCGCGACGGCTTTGGTTGGCCGGTTCTCGCCAGCGCGCGAGATCACTTCGTAACCTGTTCCGTCAGCAAGACCGATGTCGCATAACAGCACATCTATGGATCCGGACGCGAGAATGTCCAGCGCCTTCTGTATGTTATCTGCAGTAACAACCTGATGACCGAAATGGGTGAGCAGGCGCGACAAAGTATGTCGCGTGTCCTGGTGGTCTTCTACAAGCAGGATGCGTAACGGCTTCGGCGGATGCTTTGGACCCTTGGAATCCAGAGTAGTTTTCGCAACTTCCTCTGACATCGTATCAAGCGTCACCTTAAAAGTGGCGCCAAAGCTCCGGCCCCGACTGTCCGCTTCGATCGTGCCTTGGTGAAGGTCAACAAGATGTTTGCAAATTGCGAGACCCAGCCCAAGACCTCCAAATTGACGGCTCACGGAAGCATCCGCCTGTTCGAATGGCCTAAAAAGCGACGCCAGTCGCTCTGGTTCAATTCCAATCCCGTTGTCCGCTATCTCGAAGTGGAAGCAGTCACGCTCATCGTTAAACGTGCGGATTGCGATCTGGCCCCCCACTGACGTAAATTTGACGGCATTGTTGATTAAGTTCCAAAACACCTGCTGAAGTCGGATGCAATCCGCCAGGATGTAATGCCGTTTCGCGTTCAGTTCGGTCGAGAATTTTAACTTTTTTGACGCAATGGCTGAACTTGCGGTTTCGATTGCGTCACGAATCACAGTGTGCGCGTCGCAACTTTCGAGGTCGAGGTGAAGCTTGCCGCGCGTGACCCGGGTGAGATCGAGCAGGTCATCGATGAGACGTGCCTGCAACCGCACGTTGCGCTTGATTATTTGCACATCCTGTACGAACT
>Ga0193707_1000509_pt1 | contig 13474 bp, 12 predicted proteins | sample U3c2metaG_FD_143043 | JGI IMG/M metagenome (GOLD analysis project Ga0193707, IMG submission 143043) | Soil microbial communities from a riparian zone of the East river system, Colorado, United States - U3c2 | ecosystem: Environmental > Terrestrial > Soil > Riparian zone | place: USA: East River... | reverse complement strand
AGACCCGCAGCGGGCCGTTGGCAGTGACGATATCCAGATCGGGCATGCGGCGTCCGAGCAGCGGGTGTCCCTCGCCCAGGTCGTAATGGATGCCCAGACCGGACATCATCGCGGCGAATCGTTTACGCGGCTCGTCCATGCTCAGCAGCTCGTTCACGGTGTCGCGCAACGCGTCGGTGCGCTCATCCATGCGGTGCGTGAGCGCGACCTGCGCCATCGTGTTCTTCAGAACGCGGGCGCCTATCGGGTGCCGCTCGGCGTGATAGGTATCGAGGAGATTTTCTGGTGATGTGCGCTTGACCACCTGGGCCAGCTTCCATCCCAGATTCACAGCATCCTGCACACCGGTGTTGAGTCCCTGTCCACCGACCGGGGAATGCACGTGCGCAGCGTCGCCGGCCAGCAGGACCCGTCCCTTGCGATAGGTCGCGGCCTGCCGAGTCATGTCGGTGAATCTGGAGATGAAGGTGGGACTGTGAATCCCGTAGTCGGTCCCGTATACGGCGATGAGTCCCTCGCTGAGATCGCGCAGCGTGGGCTCGTCCGTTTTTCCGACCTTCGCCTCGGTCAACATGACCCCCACCGTCCCGCCTTTCTTGTAGACCACCGCGCCGTTCACGATCTCGTACGCCACCTTGCCAATGGCATGCATGCCGGAGGGAGTGCGACGGATGCCCGTTTCCGGCTCCTCGGTCATCTCGACCTCGGCGCGCAGCGCGCTCATCGTCGGATCCCAGCCGGGGAATTCGATGCCGGCTGCTTTTCGGACCAGACTGCGTCCACCATCGCACCCGACGAGATACTGCGCTCTCAGGCGCTGGCCGTCGGACACCTCGACGTCGACGCCGGTGTCGTCCTGCGCCAAACCGGTGACTCCACGTCCGCGATAGATCGTCACGGGCAGCTCGCCGACCCAGCCAGCGAGTATGCGTTCGATGTGGTTCTGCCAGAGGCCGAGGCCGTAGGGATGTCGGGTGGGGAAATCGCTGATGTCCAAATGCACTGGGGCGAAGGCCGTGACCTGAGCCTTTTGTCCCTCTGCGAGGAACCGATCCACAATTCCGCGCTGATCGAGAACCTCGAGCGTGCGTGAGCTCAGGCCGCCTGCGCGCGAGCCGGCGAGATCCGGGCTGGCGCGCCGCTCGACAATTGCGACGTCGACGCCCGCCAACGCCAACTCGGCCGCCAACATCATCCCGCTCGGACCGCCTCCGGCGATCACCACTGCGTGTTCGGTCATCGCAACTCCTGATTCAAAAATGAGCGCGAAGTTTGAACTCGCACCGGGGCCTTGCCGCAAGCCTTGGGGTCTGTGATAATGTCAATTGGCCCACAAGGGACACCAGAATCATACGAAAAACTGTAGGGCACCTTCACGAGCGTTGGCTACTCTCGCTCAGCGTTCCGGCACTCCTGCTTTGCGGGTGCGGTACGGATGCAACGCAGCCTGGCCCGCCGAGTCCACCTGAAGGTCCCCTCCCCATAGTACTCGACTTCTGTCCGCTGAGCGTCCCGACTTTCTTTGCCTACCGCAACGATGGCGAGGCATGGACCAGGCTCTCGCCCGATGCCAATGGTTCCTTCGCCTTTACGGCCGCGCCGAAAGTGGCGATTGCATTCGTCCTCGCCGGCAACCAACAGATCGAGACGTTTTACACCTCGGCGCAGGATCTGGAAGCCGTGAGTGGTTTGACGTGTCAGGGCCAAGGAGGAAAAACGCTCAGCGGCTCGTGGGCAAATCTTGGAGCGGGAGCGTTCGCGGTCGTCACTGCGGGCTCGTCGCGCGTGGCGGGGTCTGGCCCATTCATTCTCGCATCCGTGCCGGACGGTACCCTCGATCTGATGGCAATAAATTACAGGGATGGCATCAGTCCGAGTGAAGCGATTATTCGGCGAGACCTCGTGCCTGCCGATGGCTCAAGCCTTCCCGTATTCGATTTCTCATCCGCCGAGGCCGTGCCTCTCGCGTCGAATTTGCTGACAGTGAGCGGCCTGCTTTTCGGTGACTTTAACAATCTCTTCATCACTATCCGCACGGCCAATGGAACGACTCAGAATTGGGAACACGGAATAGCGTATGCGGGCGCCACGCGCACGTTTCGGAGCGTTCCCTCCGCTCTTCTTAGAGAAGGTGACCTCCACACGCTCAGCTTCAACGCGCGCGGCGACAGTTTCACATCGTACCGTGAGGAGATTCTCTATTACCGCCAACCAGCGGACAAGGGCATTGTGCTCGGATCAAAGCTGAATCCAGCAACGTTCACTACTTTGGCAACCACTCCTTATCTGCGAATTCGAGGAACGCTTCCAAGCCAGCCGGAGTACGGAACCGCGGTCCGATTCTACTTCTCGCAACTTGGCTCCTCGGGTGGCGAACGCGATTGGAACGTAACGGGAACCGCTCGCTATTTCGGCGGCAGCGCGCCATCAACGTGGGAATTGGAGATTCCGGATCTCAGCGCGGTGACCGGCTTCCCCGCAGCGGCCGGATTCGAAGCAAGCCAGACCACGACCGCATCAGGGGAGGCGCGGAGTAACCTTCTCGGGCTCTTAATCGGAAGACCTCCTCGCGACGGAGAGTTCGTGAAGTACGCCGGGTCGCCACCTACAGACATTCCTGGCCGGTAGTGATCGTCAAGCTCTGCCGGCGCGGCTCGTGACGCGCGCGCGCACGGGCGTAGTCCTCGTAACAGGTGCAACGGGCCGCGTGGGGCGTCTCGTCGTCGATGAGCTTCTGCGCGCCGACGTGCCCGTGCGTGCGCTCACGCGCCGGCCCGACCGCGCCGCACTCCCTGCTGACGCCGAGGTCGTGGTCGGCGACCTCACCGTGGCGACGTCGCTCGATGTAGCGCTTCAGGGAGTTGGGACAGTATTCCTCGTCTGGACTGCGCCGGTGGACACCGCCGCGGCGGTCATCGCGCGGCTCGCGGTGCAAACGTCGGAGCACCGCCGGCGCGTCGTCTACCTCTCGGCGCCACATCAGACTCCGCACCCGTTCTTCCAACAACCGAATCCGTTGCGCGATCTTCACGCCGAGGTTGAGCGGCTGCTCGCCGCCGCCGCGCTTGAGGTGGTGATCATTCGTCCAGGGATGTTCTCCTCGAACGCGCTCCACTGGTGGGCGCCGCAGATTCGGAGCGGCGACGTGGTGCGCTGGCCGTACGGTGCCGCCGAGACAGCGCCAGTCGATGAGCGCGACATCGCCGCCGTGGCCGCGCGCGCGCTGCTCGACGGCCGACACGCGGGCGGCGACTACGTCCTGACCGGCCCCGAGTCTCTAAGCCAGGTCGCGCAGGTACGCGCGATCGGTGACGCCATCGGGCGCCCGCTACGATTCGATGAGCTGTCGCCCGACGAGTTCCGGCGCGAAACGGCGGCGACGTGGCCCGGGAGCGTTGTGGAGATGCTGCTCGGCGCGTGGCGGGCGACGCTCGGGCGTCCGGCGTTCGTGACATCGGCAGTCGAGGAAATCGTCGGATCGCCGGCTCGGACTTTCTTTCAATGGGCCGTCGACAACGCCGCAGCATTCGCCGACGCCGGCCCGGCCCGACGCGATGACCGGCAAGGAACGCGCTCCATCTGACGAAACGTTGGAGCAGACAAGCACTTTTCGGATGCGGCTTCACCGCAATGGTTGTAACGTGCTTGCAGATGAACTAAGGCGTTAGTTGGCTGACTCCTGATTCCTGACCCGATGCGACTTGTCTTGTTCACGCTGACGCTGGCTCTCTTGACATGTAGAGCACCTCAGATGCCGCAGCGCAGATCTGCGCCTGCATCACGCCCAGATTCTACGGCGGCGCCAGGTGCTGATGCCACATTGATGCGAATCACCAACTTCTTTGTAGGCGAATGGCACAAACCAGTGTGTGGGTCCAAACCGCCCGAGGGCGAGTCTATCTGGTTCGCGGGAGGGGACTTCTGCGAGTGGATAACTTCCACTCGAGGTCGAATCGTGGCTCAGCGAGATGAACAGCATCGTGTGCACGCAGTTACGGTGCTTAGGCAAACCGACAGCGAAGCACAAGCGCACGAGATTTTGGATTCTCTTGCTACTACTCTCCGATCTTTCGGGTTAGGTGAGCGAGAGTGCGAGCCAGGCTCGTCTCCAGCGGGCGCGATTCGATCGTGGCTCTACGAAGACCGAAAGGACATCCTCGTTCACATCTCAGAGATCACGCCTCCAGCGAGTCCGCCTCGGTTGTTGGCCGTTGCAGTGGATAACCCTAATGAGTTCCCTCGCTTCCTGTGTCATTAACGAGCCTTCATTACAACCGGGGAAGGCGTATGGCTTCTATTCCTGGCAACTCGCTCAGCTATGCGGCGGCTGCGACAATGTTGCTCGCGTGCTTCACGCTGGCGCCCACCGAAGGTTCTACCCAGCAGCCAGTGCCTGCGGCGCACGAACATGCGCCCTTCTCTTGCGATGATGTGGCATCGGGCACCTCCCGACCTGAGTATGGATGCTTCAACATTGCAAAGGTTGAAGGATTGAATTTCCGCGACTCGGTCGTGTACTGGTTCCTCTATTCCTTCCCCACTCGCTCGGCGGCTGAGACCGCCAGAACGCCGACCGGCGTTGTCGTGGAAGAGGACGGCAAGGTCTGGCTGAACGAGCTCGCGAGCGTAGCGTCGCGCGCTCGGGTCGGCACACTCGTCGCTCGCGTGGGTCCCATGGTGCTGCCACCGGCGCCAACCTACACCGCGATCTACTCCTACGCCGCCATGGCCCCGGGCCAACGCTCGCGCGTGCATACTCATTCCGGTCCGGAGGGTTGGTATGTCCTGGCGGGGGAGCAATGCCTCGAGACGTCAGTCGGCGTCTTTCGCGGTCGGACTGGCGAGACGGTCGTCGTTCCGGGCAACGTCCCGATGGAGCTCTACATTACCGGATCGGCGTTGCGGCGTGCGCTCGTCGTGGTCGTTCACGACTCCCGGCAGCCGCGAGGCACGCCCTCCTCGTGGATTCCGCCCGGATCGTGTCGGCAGTCGAACTCGGGCGTTAGATAGGCCCGGCCCGCAATGCTACGTGCTTGGATTGTCTTTCTCCTCGCATCGTTCGTGGTAAGTCTCCTTACCGGGATTCGAATTCAGGTACGGTTTGCGAGGAAGTCAGGCTGGAACGCATTCCAGCGCTCGTCGTTGATCAAGATCTACTGGACCGACATCTCTCCACTTGAAAGAGCGTTGTGGTGGACCGGGATCAGTGCCTTTGTCTTATCCCTGCTCGCGGCGACCGTTTGGAAGGTGGTAACTGATGGACCGACTTAATGTCACACCTCGAGCTGGTCGCCCTGATCGTCCGAGAGTACGAACCGGCAATTGATTTCTTTGTGAATGTCCTGCGGTTCGAGCTGGTGGAGGACGTTCCGTCGCTGACGAATGATGGTCGCCCAAAACGCTGGGTCGTCGTTCGCCCCGCCGGAGGTGGCACCGGCATTCTGCTCGCACGCGCCGACGGCGAGCATCAGGCGTCGGTCGTTGGCGAGCAGTTTGCCGGCAGGGTCGGCTTCTTCCTCCGTGTTGATGATTTCGAAGCGGCGCACGCGCGGATGGTCGGGGCGGGGGTCAAATTCGTCACCGCCCCGCGCGTTGAGCCTTATGGCCAGGTGGCCGTATTCCTGGACGTCGAAGGAAATCGTTGGGACCTGCTCGGCCGCATTTAGCTTCGACGCCCAAATATGCTGGTGGCCAGTAGCAAGCTGAGCTTCTCGTGGGCGTGCAACGTTCGGGTTGCATATCCGGCGATACCATGTTAGGATATGCAACACAGACGTTGCATATCCACCAGGTCATTCATACTTTACGGAGAGGGCACGAACCCATGAGCGCTGCAACCCAACAAATGACTCAGGACAAGTCGAGCACAGACCGAATCGAAAAGAAGGTCGAGCTTCGCGCCCCGCGTTCGCGCGTGTGGCGCGCGATCACGACGGCGAAAGAGTTTTCAGCGTGGTTCCGAATGGACCTCGACGGCGAATTTGCCGAGGGCGCGACGCTCCACGGGACGGTCACCCGTCCGGGCAACGAGCACGTGAACCCAATCGAGATGTTGATCGGGCAGATCGAGCCCGAGCGGTATTTCTCGTATCGCTGGCACCCTTACGCGCTCGACGCCGCGGTTGACTACTCGGCCGAGCCAATGACGCTGGTTGAATTCATTCTCGAGGAAACAGAGGGTGGAACCGCCGTCACGATTGTCGAGTCCGGGTTTGATCGCGTCCCGCTCTCCCGCCAGGCCGAAGCGTTCCGCATGAACGACAAAGGGTGGGCCGGACAGGTCAAGAACCTCGCGCAGTATGTCGCGTAGTCGCGGCGCGGCCGCTCTCAAAGCGACCGAAGCCGTGCCTGTGTTCGCCGCCCTGGCAGACGCGACGCGTCTCAGTCTGCTGGGGCGACTGTCCGTCGACGGGCCGCTCTCGATCACGCATCTCAGTGAGGGCACCGGCGTGACGCGCCAGGCAATCACCCGGCACCTGCACGCACTCGGCCGGGTTGGCCTGGTGCGTGACGTGCGCCAGGGCCGCGAGCGCGTATTTGCGCTAGACTTGAAGCGTCTCGAAAAAGCGAGACAGTATCTCGATCACGTCTCCGCGTCGTGGGACGCGGCGGCCGCACGATTGAAGGCATTCGTTGAGGAGGAGTCATGAACACACGTACGTTCGTCGCCATCTCGACCTTCGTCACCGCTTCCGCGCTCGGCGCGCAGAAGGCGCCCGACATCACGCCCTATCTGATAGCTGACCGCGCGGCCGAAGTCGCGCTGGCGCGGACTGCGGCGCCATCGGCTATCTCAGAGAAAGCCACGGTTCTGGTGCTCACGCCGAAGGGTTACACCGAAGCAGCGCACGGTACGAACGGATTCACCTGCATCGTGATGCGATCGTTCGCGGCGGCGCCCAGCGATCCACAGTTCTGGAATACGCACATCAGCGCGCCACACTGCTTCAATCCGCCGGCATCGCGGACCGTTCTCCCGGCTGTACTCGCACAGATCGACTGGGCGCTGGCCGGGGCGTCGCCCGCCGAATTGAACGCACGAATCAAGAAGGCATACGCCGAAAAGCGGTTTCCGATGCCGGCCGATGGCGCGATGACGTATATGCTCTCGCCAAAGCAGCGTCTCTCAGATGATGACGACCCGCACTGGATGCCGCACTTGATGTTGTACTTTGACCGCGCGCTCAAGGGGACGACGTTCGGTGCCGGTGGGTTCACTGCGCCGGTCATCGATGCCACAGCGGGAGACCCGAACTCACCGATGCAGGTGATCTACATCCCGACTCGCACGTGGTCGGACGGGACGCTCGCAGTGCACGCCATGGCGGGGAAGTGAGGTGATCGGGCGGCCGGAGGCTGGCTCGCTCCGGTCGCCAGGCGCACTGTTATGAGCGCCGATGCCGTCACCGCGTGGGACCCCGCCCTCAAACCTGGCGCCGAAGGGCGCCGTATCCTCCGCGGCAAGACTCTCCGATCGTGTTACGATCGAACAACGGCAAAGTCTTAAATGACATCCCGTCCCCCTGCAATGGCGATCCTCTTCAGTGTCGTCGGCATCTCGCTCACCGCATACAGACTGCAGCGTCGTTAAGCGTCGCGACGCAGGCGCCTATATCGCTATCCCGGAAAACAATGACCAGTACGAGCAATGTCGATACCCCCAAATCGAAGAAATCATCGTTCTCATTTCTCGCGTGGTGGATAACTGATCCCGCCGAGGTGGAGAAACAAGTAGCTGGCTACAACACCCTGAGAGTGTGGCAGTCCGCACGCGGGACTGCCTCACTCCTCTGTCTGTTCAGCGTCGTTGTAACGGCGATGTTGGGATCCTACATGCACCTATCGACCGAAGAGATCGTTACCGAAATGTTTATCTGGTCGACCGTTGCAATCTTCATGTATCGCGGACATCGCTGGGCGTTCATCCTGGGTATGGCACTGTGGACGCTCGAGAAGGCAGCACTTCTGTTCGGTGGTGTCTCGGCGGGTCGTGCTCCTATCGTGCAGATATTTTGGTGGGCCATTTACCTGAACGCGTTCTTCATGGGATTTAAGGTTGAGAGCCGACGTCTGGCTGTATCTCGCGCATCAGCGCGATAGGTGCGTCGCCATTCCTTGACACCATCACTCTCATATTCGCGCTCGGTCTGGTCGCGTGCAGCCGAGCGGACGCGATAAGCCCGGATGGTTGGCTCTAGGGTGTCTGATCCGATGAAGGCAGAAGAAGTGATCGCTGCGCGCAAAGCCCTGGGACTTACCCCCGACGCACTTGCTGCGACTCTGGGTCTCACCCCGAACGTGATCGTTGCGTGGGAAAAAGGAACGCTCGGCGTGCCGAAGAGCTTTGCGGAACAATTACGCTACGAAGCGGCCGCCGCGGAGATTAAGACAGCTATCGCCGGCAAGGGGTTCGAGGAGTGTGCATGGGACAAGGCGTGGCAAAATGAGCCTCTGCCGGGCGACCTGCAGGCCCAAAGCGAACACATCGAGCGAAGAGCGAGGCATGCCGACACGTGTCCGGTTTGTCTCGCGCGCGGCAGGTACGTCGCAGAAAAATTCAGAAAAATGCCCCCGCGGCCGATGCCGACTTCGACGCGCATACTCGGCGCGGTCGCAGCGCGAATTGACAACCTTCCGCGCTGGGCTCAGCCGGGCGTCTGGATGGCGTTGGGGTTTGGCGCCTACAGCGTTTTTCGCATCATCATTTTCCTGCCTCGGCTCGCGCGCCAGCCGCAATACTGGTGGGTACCACTGGCAGGTCTCGGCATGAGCGTCACCATAGGCGGCGCAATCGGCCTGATCTATGGCGGGTTCCGCGAACTACGCAATAAGCGTTGAGAGCACCGTGTTGCAGAATGAACGTTCTTACCGCAAGCTAGTGCGTCACGATATTTATCGGATCGAGCATGCCTATAGAAATCGGACATGTAGAGGCGATCTTCCGGTATCCCGTGAAATCAATGGGCGGCGAACGACTCGAGGCCGCCGAGCTGGGCTGGCACGGCCGCGAAGATGGTGCACAGGGAGACCTGCAACAGCGGGAGTCAGATGACGGAACAGGAGGATCTTGACCGCTTATGGTCGGACCCGGCGCACTGGACGCGTGGCGGCTTTTATCGGTGTGCCGCAGATCCTCGATTGATGGTGCTCAAACGCGTGGGAGTCGGATACACGATCAACACCGCCCATCGGCGGTCCTGGTTCGTTCTCGGCGGTTTGTTGGTAGTATTGATTTCTCCTTTGGTCGTCAACTTTGCGCTCGGACGCGACGCGCCGGATTGGATGCTTTTGGTGACGCTGCTTTGGCCGCTGACTGTTGCGGTGATCACGCTGCTGTGGTTAAGTCGCCGCGATCGCTTGGGCATCAAGAAAACGTGATCTCTTTCAAACCCCCGACATTTGTGACAAACGAGAGTGGACTACCGCCTACAGAACCGCGAGGCCCACGATTGCCGCCACCGGCGCCGCCTGGAACACTTCTCGGCGCCGCAGCACCACTCCCTCCACCGCCTGATCGTGGAGTGCATGTTAGACATCGTCCGTGGCTCGCACATGTGCTTTTGCGGATGTTCTCTGCGCTGCAACGCCTGCGACGACCGGTGACCGCCTGAGCGTACCGAACGCTCTCCTTGTAGCGTAGTGGCGCACGTCAGATCCCGATTGGGCGAAAGTTAGGGGAAACCCCTACAGTTTTACCTTCGCACCGGTCGTCAATAGCCGATACCCCTCCGGCCCGATAACCCAAATGACAATCCCGAACTGGCAATGTCGATCAGCGAGTGTCTTGCTGATCGCAGGCGTGCTCCTCTCCGCCAGCCTTGCCTCCGCGCAACAGCCGACGCCTCCGCCAAATAAGGCGACGGTCGATCCGAGCACGATGGATCTCGAGCAATTGATGAAGATCGAGGTCGTGGTCGCCGGGTCGAAGCGTGTGCAGCAGACGCGGGATGTCGCGTCGTTCGTCAGCGTCGTCACCGCCGCCGACATCAAGCAGCACGGCTATCGCACATTGAGCGCAGTGCTCAAGACGCTCACAGGCTTTTACCTATCCGACGACCGCGCCTACACGTTCATCGGCGTTCGCGGATTCCAGCGCTCCGGAGACTACAACTCACGCGTGCTGTTGCTGCTCAACGGACAACGCAGCAACGACCCTGTATACGATCAAGCTTACATGGGCCAGGAGTTCAGCATCGACGTGGACATGATCGACCGCATCGAAGTTATTCGCGGGCCGGCGGCCGCTGTCTATGGAAGCAGCGCCTTTTTTGCCGTGATCAACGTGGTCACGAAGACCGGGGCCAGCTTGCAGGGCGGCGAGGTCGCCGCATCGACGGCGAGCTACGGGACGTATGCGGGGCGCGCGAGTTACGGTAAGGCGTACTCGAACGACGTCGATTTTGCCGTCTCGGCGTCTTTCGCGGACAGCAAGGGCCAGAACTTTTACTTCCCTGAATTCGACACCCCGGCGACGAACAATGGCTTCGCGATCAACTCTGACCACGAGCGGTTCGACAAGCTGCTGGCGACCCTGTCCAAGGGGAACTTTGCCTTCCAGGCGCTCAACTCGTACCGCGAAAAGGGAAGTCCCATGGGGGCGTTCGGAACCCTGTTCAACGACAACCGAAGCCGCACCTGGGATGGGCTTAGCCTGGCGAGTGCGAGCTACAACCGATCGTCTGCATTCAGCTCGCTGTCGACCCGCATTTTCGCGGGACGATGGACGTACGAGGGAGACTACCCGTACGTTGCCGGCGTTCCTCCGAATCACGACGACGATGTCGGCGAATGGGTGGGCGCGAGTGTCGATGCGACCCACACGTTCTCACGCCAGCTGGTCACGGTTGGCGGAGAAGTTCAGGACAACTACAAAATGCAGCAAAGGAACTTCGATCCACAGCCGTACGTGGTCTACACCGACGTTCGGAACAAATCAGTGCACGGAGGCGTTTTCGCCCAGGACGAGATCAAGCTCCTCCAGCCGCTAACGCTGTACGCCGGCGTTCGCCTGGACAGGTACGAGGGCTTCGGCTCGGAGACGAGCCCACGCTTGGGCCTCATCTTCACGCCCGATCCTGCCACCACCTTCAAACTGCTCGCCGGACGCGCTTTTCGTGCGCCCAACGAATACGAGCTGCATTTCTCGAGCACGTACTTCGAGCCGAATCCCTTACTCGAGCCGGAGCGCATCGAGACGCTCGAGCTGGTCGCGGAGCGTTTGATCGGTGGCGGCGTAGAGGTCTCGGCCTCCACTTTCCGAAACCGTTTGAGCTCGTTGATCAATGGCAGTGTCGACTCGACAAACAGCAAGTTGATCTTCGTGAACGCCGATGCGATCGAGTCGAAAGGCGTCGACCTCGGATTAAGAGTCAACCGGGGCCACGGTCTCACGGGACAGCTCACATACTCGTATCAAAGAACGGAGGACCGTGGGACGGGCATCGAACTGACGAATTCGCCACGGCACATGGCGAAACTCGAGCTCCTCGCGCCGCTCAATGTCCGCAACATTACCGCGGGCGCCGACGCACAGTACGTGAGTGGCATGCGAACCATCGCCGGCAGCATTGCCCCAGGCAACGTTGTAACCAACCTGTCTCTCCTCGCCCCACTGGCATTTCGTCGGTTCGACATCAGCGCCACGGTCTACAACCTGTTCGGCGTGAAGTACGGAGTCCCGGGGTTCGATGAGCACGTGCAGAACATCATCGCGCAGAATGGTCGAAGCTTCCGGGTTCAGACGACCCTTCATTACTAGGAGCGCGCTACTCTCCCAGCTGAACCGGACACACTACTGCCAGAGTGAGTCGAGTCGCGTGATGCAGGCGCCTGATCATGCGAGCTGGGATTAGGTGCCGAGGATGCTTGTCTCGCGGCGAAGATAGGGGAATCCCCTACAAGCTCCGCGGCATCTAAGTCGTCTATAACCGGATACTCCCTCCCCGCCCCAAAGACCAGAAATGACAATGCCGTGCTGGCAGTGGCGATCAGCTAGCGCCTTCCTCATCGGAAGCGTCCTGATTTCCGCGAGCCTCGCTGCCGCCCAGCAGCCGACGCCACCGCCAAAACAGGCGATCGATACGATCTCAAACGACCTCGAGCAGCTGATGAAAATCGAGATCGTCGTCGCGGGATCAAAGCGCGCGCAGGAGTCGCGCGATGTCGCCTCCTCCGTCAGCGTCGTCACCGCCGCGGAGATCAGGGAACACGGCTACCGCACGCTGGCGGATGTGCTGAGGACGCTGCCAGGGTTCTACGTCTCGAACGACCGCAACTATTCCTACATCGGGGTCCGGGGGTTTAGCCGACCCGGTGATTGGAATTCGCGGGTTCTCCTCCTGCTCAACGGCCTCCGCACAAACGAGAATGTGTTCGACCTCGCCTACATCGGTGAGGAGTTCAGCGTCGATGTGGACCTGATAGAACGCGTCGAGGTCATCCGCGGACCCAGCTCCGCGATCTACGGAAGCAACGCTTTTTTTGCGGTCATCAACGTCGTTACCAGGCCGGGGAGCAGCCTCGCGGGCACCGAGATCGCGACCACCGCCGCCAGCTTCGGGACCTACTCTGGCCGCGCCAGCTATGGCCACACCTTTGCGAACGGTCTCGACCTTCTGGCCTCGGGGACTTACTCCGATGGCAGAGGAAGAAATCTGTATTTCCCGGAATACGACGCCCCCCTCACGAACAACGGTATCGCCAGCGGAGACGACCGCGAAAGCTTTCACAAGCTTCTCGTCACTGCATCGAAGGGCGATTTTTCGTTCCAGGCCAGCAACGTGTCACGTGAAAAGGGTCTTCCGACTGGCTCGTACGCCACAATCTTCAACGACCAGAGAACCCAAACGACCGATGGCCTGAGCCTCGCGAGCGTTGCCTTCGACCGCGCGCTCGACAATGGTGCGTCGTTCTCTACTCGTCTCCACGCTGGACGGTACGCGTACGACGGTGAGTACGCTTATACCGGCCTTGCTCCCAACAAGGACATCGTCACCGGGGAATGGTGGGGGCTGGACATCGACGCGACGCGCAAGATGGGATCGCGTCAGTTCCTCACGTACGGCGCTGAATATCGGGACAACTTCAAGCTGCTTCAGAAGAACTTCGATCCAGAGCCCTATGTGCTCTACTCCGATTTAGAGAACAGATCGACACGTTGGGGCGTCTTCGCGCAGGACGAGATCAGACTCGCCAGTCCGCTCATGCTCTACGCCGGTCTTCGGGTCGACCGTTACGAAGGGTTCGGCTACGCCACCAGTCCTCGCGCTGCTCTGATCTACACCCCGAGCTCGACGACCACATTCAAGCTGCTCGCTGGCCGGGCGTTCCGAGCACCCAACGATTATGAGCTCCAGTACACGGATACGGACGCGGTCAATCCACAGCTCCAGCCGGAGCACATCGAGACGCTCGAGTTGATAGCGCAGCGACTCATCGGCGGCGGCGTAGAGATCTCCGCGTCCGCCTTCAGGAA
>Ga0193707_1000508_pt1 | contig 13482 bp, 11 predicted proteins | sample U3c2metaG_FD_143043 | JGI IMG/M metagenome (GOLD analysis project Ga0193707, IMG submission 143043) | Soil microbial communities from a riparian zone of the East river system, Colorado, United States - U3c2 | ecosystem: Environmental > Terrestrial > Soil > Riparian zone | place: USA: East River... | reverse complement strand
CCTTCCTGATGCCCGACATCGCCTCGACCCGGTACGAGCTGTTCGACGCGCCGTTGTTCACCGCGAAGATGAAGGGGCTCTGCGGCGGCTGCACGGTGCTGTACCAGAACGCCGCCGCCGACCCGGCCAAGCAACAGCAGCAGGCGAACTCGATGCTCGCCCAGGGTGTGAAGGCGATCGTGATCGACCCGGTCGACTCCGCCGCGGCCGCGTCGATCGTCCAGGCCGCGCAAGGCCAGGGTGTGCCGGTGATCGCGTACGACCGGCCGATCCCGGACAAGAAGGCCGACTACTACATCTCGTTCGACAACGAGAAGATCGGCCGGATGATCGCCCAGTCGCTGGTTGACCACCTGAAGGCGACCAAGGCGACCGGCGGCATCCTGCAGGTCAACGGCTCACCGACCGACGCGGCGGCCGGCCTGATCAAGAAGGGCATCCACGGCGCGGTCGACCCCAGTGGCTACAAGCTGCTGGCCGAGTTCGACACCCCGGGCTGGGCGCCACCGAAGGCGCAGGAGTGGGTGAGCGGCCAGATCACCCGGTTCCCGAACCAGATCGCCGGCGTGGTCGCCGCGAACGACGGCACCGGTGGCGCGACCATCGCGGCCTTCAAGGCGGCCGGCATCAAGACCGTCCCGCCGGTGACCGGCAACGACGCCGAGCTGGCCGCACTGCAGCGGGTGATCTCCGGCGACCAGTACAACACGATCTCCAAGCCGATCAAGATCGTCGCCGACGCGGCCGCCACCGTCGCCCATGAGTTTGCCGAGGGCAACAAACCGGCCGGCAAGACGATCCTGTTCGACACCCCGTCCGAGTTGTTCACGCCGACCGTGGTGACCCGGGAGAACGTCGCCGAGACGCTGAAGGAGCCCGGGTTGGCGGTGAAGATCGCCGACGTCTGTACGGCGGAGTACAAGGGCGCCTGCACGGAGCTGGGCCTGAGCTGATGGCCACACTGCAGCTCAGTGGCGTCAGCAAGAGCTTCGGTGCCGTGGCGGCCCTGACCGACGTCGCTCTGACTGTCGACGCCGGTCAGGTGGTCGCGGTCGTCGGCGACAACGGTGCCGGCAAGTCGACGCTGGTCAAGGTGCTGTCCGGGGTGCACGCTCCGGACGCCGGAACCATCGTCTTCGAGGGCCGCGAGGTAACGATCCAGGGGCCGGCCGCCGCACACAAGCTCGGCATCGCGACCGTGTTCCAGGACCTGGCCCTCTGCGAGAACCTCAACGTGATCGAGAACCTCTTCCTCGGCCAGGAACTCGGCCCGTTCCGGCTGGACGACGTGGCGATGGAGGTCCGGTCGTGGGAGCTGCTCCGGCAGCTGTCCGCGAAGCTCCCCGCCGTGCGACTGCCGGTCGCCGCGCTATCCGGCGGTCAGCGACAGACGGTCGCGATCGCCCGCTCACTGCTCGGCGACCCGAAGATCGTCATCCTCGACGAGCCGACCGCGGCCCTAGGCGTCGCCCAGACCGCCGAGGTGCTGAACCTGATCGACCGGCTCCGCGAGAACGGTCACGGCGTACTGATGATCAGCCACAACATGGCCGATGTCCGGGCCGTCGCCGACGAGGTCGTCGTCCTGCGCCTCGGCCGGAACAACGGCGTGTTTGACGCCCGGAGTACGTCGTCGGAGGCGATCGTCGCCGCGATCACCGGCGCTCAGGACAACGTGGTCGCCCAGCGCGCCGCCCGGGTCCAGGACAGCACCGAAGGAGTGGAGCAGTGACGGCAGCCGATCTCTCCGACGAGCGTCTCCGGAAGCCGACCGGCCTGCGTGGGTCCGCGACTGCCCTGGTGGACCGGGTCCGCGCCGGCGAGCTCGGAATGGTGCCGGTCGTCGCCGGGCTGCTGGTGATCTGCGTGGTGCTGCAGATCCTGAATCCGATCTTCCTGTCCAGCACCAACCTGGTGAACCTGCTGATGGAGTGCGTCCCGGTCGGGATCATTGCCCTCGGCATCGTCTGTGTGCTGCTGGTCGGCCAGATCGACCTGTCCGTCGGCTCGATCAGTGGGCTGTCCGCGGCGATCATGGCGATCCTGTTCGTCACGGAAGGCTGGCCGGCCTGGCTCGCGGTGCTGCTGGCGCTCGTCGCGGGGTGCGCGATCGGGCTGCTGTACGCCGGGATCTTCAACCGGGTCGGCGTCCCGACCTTCGTGATCACGCTGGCGGGATTGCTGTCGTTCCTCGGCCTGCAGTTGAAGGCGCTCGGCTCGATCGGGTCGGTGAACCTTCCGTTCGACTCGGGTCTGGTCGAGTTCGCCCAGCTGAACTTCGTCCCCGCCTGGTTGTCGTACGTGTTCGTGCTGCTCGCAGCGGCCGGACTGTTCGTCGTCGGCTTCCTCCATGCGGCCAAGCGTCGTACGGCGGAGCTGTCGGCCAGGTCGATGCGGTTCCTGCTGGTGCGAAGCGGCGTACTCGCGGTGGGGCTCGGCTTCGCGGCCTGGTACCTGAACCGGACGCGGGGGATCGGGTGGATGTTCGTCCTGTTCGTCGCCCTCGCGCTGGTGCTGCACTACGGGTTGACGTCGACCAAGTGGGGCAAGGCGGTCTACGCGGTCGGCGGCAACGTCGAGGCGGCCCGCCGGGCCGGCATCAATGTGCGGCTCGTCTACACGTCCGTCTTCGCGATCTGTACGACGCTCGCCGCGTTCGGTGGAGTGCTCGGCGCGGCCAGGCTTGCCGCGGCCAACCAGTCGAGCGGCGGCGGTGACGTCAACCTCAACGCCATCGCCGCCGCCGTCATCGGTGGCACCAGCCTCTTCGGCGGCCGGGGTACGGCGTTCGCCGCCGTACTGGGCGTGCTCGTCATCCAGTCGATCTCCAGCGGACTGACCTTGCTCAGCCTCGACTCGTCGTACCGCTTCTTCGTCACCGGAGTGGTGCTGCTCCTGGCGGTCGGCGTCGACTCCCTGGCGCGAAGGAGCCGGACGACGCACGGACGCGCGTAGGTCAGCGGCGCTGCTTGTTCTGGGTCCGGCGGATGGTGTCGCGCTGGGTCTCGCCGACGGCGCGTTCGTAGGCGATCACGAGGCCCTGGATCGTGACCGGCTTGAACCGCTCGACCAGGCGCTGGAGGTGCTCCGGCGGCCCACCCGAATCCCGGTAGTGCGGCCAGACCTTGCTCCGGAAGACCTCGGTGAGTTCCTCGGCGATCGCCCGGCCGTGCGCGGTGAAGATCCGGCCCGCGTCGAGCACCGCCTCGACCGGCAGGTCCAGGTCGAGCATTTCGACCCCGAGGCTCAGGTGGGCGGTCGCGACCCGGAAGACGTCCTCGTCGGGCGTCGGCTCGACCACGCCGAGCGCGACCAGCATCTCGATGTCGTCGTCGGACAGTTCGCGGCCGGTACGGCGTACCAGCGTGGGGCGGTCGAGGGTCTCGGGCAGGTCCCGCATCCACGGCGTCAGCAGGGTGCGGTGCAGGGCGATGTCCTGCGGGGTCGCGTCGGTCGGGATGCGGTCCAGGTATCCCTCGATCGCGGACAGCGTGAAGCCGTGCGCCTGCAGTTCACGCACGAGATCGAGCCGGGCGATGTGCTCCGGCCCGTAGTACCCCACCCGTCCGCGCCGGATCGGCGGGGGGATCAACCCGCGTCCGGCGTAGAACCTCAAGGTCCGCACCGTCATCCCGACCCGCGCCGACAACTCGTCGACGGTGAGGGTCGCGCCGTGCCCTTCTGACCGTGCCCCCGCGACTTCCGACATGGCGGAGATCATAACGAGCCCCCCTTGACCATCGTGACACCACGACTGTCACAATCGGAGGGACGACTCGACCGACGGGATCATCATGAGCAACGAAGCCTTCCTGTACGACGCGATCCGCACGCCCCGCGGCAAGGGCAAACCGACCGGGGCGCTGCACGAGGTGAAGCCGATCCAGCTGATCACCGGCCTCCTGCGCGAGCTGCGGAACCGGCATCCCGACCTGGATCCGGCCACCATCGACGACGTCGTCCTGGGCGTCGTCACGCCGATCGGCGACCAGGGCATGGACATCGCGCGGACCGCGGTCCTCGCGGCGGGCTACCCGGAGACGACCGGTGGCGTGCAGCTGAACAGGTTCTGCGCGTCCGGCCTGGAGGCGGTGAACCAGGCAGCCCAGCGAGTCCGGTCGGGCTGGGAGGACTTCATCCTCGCGGGCGGCGTCGAGTCGATGTCGCGGGTGCCGATGGCCTCCGACGGCGGCGCCTGGGCGATGGACCCGGAGACGGCACTGCAGACCAACTTCATCCCACAGGGCGTCAGCGCGGACCTGATCGCGACCCTCGACGGCCTCTCCCGCACCGACGTCGACGCGTACGCCGCAGAGTCGCACGCCCGCGCGGCCAAGGCCTGGGCCAACGGGTACTTCGCTCGCTCCGTGGTGCCGGTGAACGACCGCAACGGTTTGCAGATCCTCGACCACGACCAGTTGGTCAGGCCGGGCACGACGGTCGAGACACTGGCCGGGCTGCCCGCGTCGTTCGCGGCGATCGGGGAGCACGGTGGATTCGACGCGGTGGCGCTGGAGAAGTACCTGACCGTGGAGCGGATCGAGCACGTGCACCACGCGGGTAACTCGTCCGGGATCGTCGACGGTGCCGCCCTGGTTGCCATCGGCAACGAGAAGGCCGGCGAGGCGCTCGGCCGGGCAGCGCGCGGGCGGGTGGTCGCGACCGCGGTGAGTGGCGCGGATCCGACCATCATGCTGACCGGACCGGCGCCGGCCGCGCGGAAGGCGCTGGCCAAGGCCGGGCTGGAAGTCAGTGACATCGACCTGTTCGAGATGAACGAGGCGTTCGCGGCCGCGGTCCTGCATTTCCTGTCCGATCTCGGCGTACCGCACGAGAAGGTGAACGTGAACGGCGGCGCGATCGCGCTCGGGCACCCGCTCGGCGCGACCGGCGCGATGCTGATCGGAACCCTGCTGGACGAACTGGAGCGGCGCGAGCTCCGGTACGGACTGGCCACCTTGTGCGTCGGCGGCGGGATGGGCGTCGCGACGATCATCGAGAGGCTCGCGGCATGATCTCCTGGACCAACGAAGCCGGCGTCGTGACGCTGACGATGGACGACCCGTCGGCCTCGGCGAACACGATGAACGAGGCGTACGTCGCGGCGATGGGCGAAACCGTCGAGCGCTTGCAGGCGGAGAAGGGCTCGCTGAAGGGCGTCGTCATCACGAGTGCGAAGCCGACGTTCTTCGCCGGCGGGAACCTGCGGATGCTGTCGCAGATCCAGCCGGCGCAGGCCGCCGAGGTCTTCGACACCATCGAGGAGGTCAAGCGGCAGTTGCGGGCGCTCGAGACCCTCGGGGTGCCGGTGGTTGCCGCGATCAACGGATCCGCGCTCGGCGGTGGCCTCGAGATCGCGCTCGCGTGTCACCACCGGATCGTTGCGGACGACAATCGGATCGAGATCGGCGTACCGGAGGTGACGCTCGGCCTGCTGCCAGGCGGTGGCGGTGTCACCCGCACGGTCCGGATGCTCGGGCTGCAGGACGCGCTGATGAAGGTGCTGCTGCAGGGCCGGCGGATGAAGCCCGCCCACGCGCGGTCGGTGGGCATCGTCGACGAGATGGTGCCGGCGGACGAGCTGCTGGACGCGGCGTACCGGTGGATCGCGTCGTACGACGGGGACGCGAAGCAGCCGTGGGACCGGGACGGGTACAAGATCCCAGGGGCCTCGCCGAAGCTGGCCGCGTTCCTGCCGGCGTTCCCGGCGAACCTGCGCAAGCAGTTGAAGGGTGCGCCGTATCCGGCGCCGCGGGCGATCATGAGCGCGGCGGTCGAGGGCAGCCAGGTCGACTTCGCCACCGCTTCGCGGATCGAGTCGCGGTATTTCGTGTCGCTGGCGACCGGTCAGATCGCGAAGAACATGATTCAGGCGTTCTTCTTCGACCTGCAGGCGATCAACGCGGGCGCTTCGCGGCCGGGCGGCGTACCGAAGTATCAGGCCCGGAAGGTCGGGGTGCTCGGAGCGGGGATGATGGGCGCCGGGATCACGTACGTGTGCGCGAAGGTGGGCATCGAGGTCGTGCTCAAGGACGTCTCGCTCGAGGCTGCTGCGAAGGGCAAGGCGTACTCCGAGAAGCTGCTCGCGAAGCAGCTGCAGAAGGGGCGGACGACGGCTGGGCAGGTGGAGGAGCTGCTCAGCCGGATCACACCGACCGCGGACCCGAACGATCTGGCCGGGTGCGACCTGGTGATCGAGGCGGTGTTCGAGAGCGAGGAGCTCAAGCAGAAGGTGTTCGCCGAGATCGCCGGTGTGGTCGAGCCGGACGCGCTGCTCTGCTCGAACACCTCGACCCTGCCGATCACCTCGCTCGCCGGCGGGATCGACCGGCCGGACGACTTCCTCGGCATGCACTTCTTCTCGCCGGTCGACCGGATGCCGCTGGTCGAGCTGATCGTGGGGGACAAGACCTCGGATCGCACGATCGCCAAGGCGTACGACGTCGTCCGGCAGATCAAGAAGACGCCGATCGTGGTCAACGACAGCCGGGGCTTCTTCACCTCGCGCGTGTTCGGCACGCTGGTGATGGAAGGCGCCGCGATGGTCGCCGAGGGCATCGATCCGGTCACGATCGAGCGGGCCGCGACCCAGGCGGGCTTCCCGGCACCGCCGCTGGCGATGCTGGACGAGGTCACGCTGACGCTCCCGCAGAAGATCCGCGACGCGGCCAAGGCGGCCGGGGACAGCGCGGGAGCGTTCGACGACCATCCAGGGATGGCGGTGACGGATCGGCTCGTGACCGAGTTCGACCGTCGCGGAAAGGCGGCCGGCGCCGGGTTCTACGACTACCCGGCCGATGGGCCTAAACACCTGTGGCCAGGACTGTTTGAGCACTTCGCGCGTGACGTCGAGGTGCCGTTGATCGACCTGCAGGAACGGATGATCTTCGCGATGTCGCTCGAGACGGTCAAGTGCCTCGACGAAGGAGTACTACGCTCCGTTGCCGACGCCAACATCGGCTCGATCTTCGGCATCGGCTTTCCCCCGTTCCATGGTGGCGCACTGCAGTACGTCAACGCCTATGGCTTGAACGCCTTTGTCGAGCGGTCCCGCGCACTGGCGGCGTCGTACGGCTCGCGCTTCGACCCGCCCGCGCTGCTGGTGCGGAAAGCGCAGGCGGGCGAGATCTTCAGCTGATCACGGAGCGGTATCAACTCAAGTAAAGTCCACACAATCGAACAAAGAACAGCGCGCCCGGTCTTGCGCCGGGCGCGCTTTTGCGTCATGGTGCTGGCACTTCTACAACGATTGACTTGACGGTGCCTTCGATCTAGTTGTACCGTGTGCGAAATCGGAGATGCTTAACCCCGTTAAGTAACTGGGAACCACTGGCGTCGTACCCCTGCGGCGTTGCTCTCGGGAAGGTGGAGTTCATGCCTGCTCATGTTCCGAACGCCGGTTTGTCCCGGCGGGATCTGCTCAAGCGGACCGGAAGTCTGGCGGCACTCGCGGCGTTCGCCGCGGCCTGCGGAGGGAATACCGGTCGCCCCTCGTCGGACAGCGGGGGAGGCGGCGGCGCCAAGGTCAATCTGTCCCAGTGGTACCACCAGTACGGCGAGACCGGGACGCAGCAGGCCGCGACCAAGTACGCCAAGGCCTACACCGACGCGAACGTCTCCGTGGCCTGGACCCCCGGTGACTATGCCAGCAAGCTGTCTTCCGGCCTGTTGTCCACCAAGGGTCCGGACGTGTTCGAGAGCCAGCTCAACATCGGCATGGTGAAGAGCAACCAGGTGGTCGCGCTGGACGACATCATGGCCGACGTGAAGGACGACTTCCAGCCGGGCGACCTGGCCACGAACACCGTCGACGGCAAGATCTACGGGATCCGGATGATCGTCGACCCGCAGGTCATCTACTACCGCAAGTCGCTGCTGGACAAGGCGGGGATCAAGCCGCCGGAGACCATCGACGACCTGATCTCCGCGGCCAAGGAACTCACGACGAACAAGGTGAAGGGCATCTTCGTCGGCAACGACGGCGGTAACGCGCTGGGCGGCCCGGCGCTGTGGTCGTCCGGCGGTACCTACCTGACCGACGACCACAAGCCGGGCTTCACCGACGGTCGCGCGGCGCAGGCCTTCGGGAAGCTGCACGAGCTCTACGCGAGCAAGAGCGTGCTGCTCGGTTCACCGACCGACTGGACCGACCCCAGTGCGATCAACCAGGGCCTGGTGGCGATGCAGTGGATCGGCATGTGGGCCGTCCCAGGCATGCAGAAGGCGCTCGGAAACGACCTCGGTGTGTTCGCGTTCCCCGCGCTCGACGCGCAGGGCAAGCCGGCCGTGTACTCCGGTGGCTGGACCCAGTTCGTCTCGGCCAAGAGCCCGAATGTCGACGCGGCGAAGAAGTTCGTCAAGTGGCTATGGATCGACAAGCAGGACTTCCAGGAGGACTGGTCCCTCAACTACGGCTTCCACATCCCGCCCCGCAAGAGTCTGGCGGCCAAGGCGGCGAAGCTGCAGAGTGGCGTCGCGGCCGACACGGTCAAGCTGACCGCCGACCACGGTCACACCGACAACCCGGCCTGGACTCCCAAGATGGGTTCGGCGTTCACCGACCTGCTCACGAACGTCATCAAGAAGGGAGCCGACCCCGCCGCCGAAATCACCAAGGCCGAGAAGACCGTCAACGCCGAACTGTCCCGGTTGTTCGGATGAGCGCTTCGGTCAAAACTCCCTGGGCCACGGACCCCGCCACCGCTGGTGAGCGGCGGGGGGCGCGGCGCCGGAAGGGGATCGCGGGGAACACCCTGTGGTTCTGGGTCTTCGTCGGTCCGTTCGTGGTCGGTCTGCTGGTCTTCTCATACCTGCCGATCATCTGGAGCCTGGTCCTCAGCTTCTTCGAGGCCTACAACACGGCCACGCCGTCGAAGTTCGTCGGGCTGCAGAACTACATCGACATGCTCACCGACCACAACTTCTTGTCGAGCCTGGGCACGTTCACGATCTTCGCGGTGTTCATCGTGCCGCTGACGTTCGTGCTGTCGCTGGCGCTCGCGCTGCTGGTCAACCAGGTGAAGATCGCGCGGTCGTTCTTCCGGTCGGTGTTCTTCCTGCCGACCGCGTGCTCGTATGTGGTGGCCTCGCTGATCTGGCGCTTGTCGATCTTCAACGGGGTCCGGTTCGGACTGGCGAACACGGTCCTCGACTGGTTCGGCATCGACGGGATCGCGTGGCTGTCGACGGTCGACCCGCCCTGGTACTGGCTCCCGATCGTCACGGTGCGGTTGTGGCTGCAGCTCGGGTTCTACATGATCCTGTTCATCGCCGGTCTGCAACGGATCTCGCCGACGCTCTATGAGGCCGCGTACGTCGATGGCGCGAAGCCCGGGTGGCAGGTGTTCCGGTACATCACGCTGCCGCAGTTGCGCGCCACGTCGGTCGCCGTACTGATCCTGAACCTGATCGCGGCGTACCAGGCGTTCGACGAGTTCTACAACCTGATCGGCAACGTGAACTACGCACGGCCGCCGCTGGTCTATCTGTACGGGATCTCGCTGGGATCGATCCAGGACCTCGGCCACGGCTCCGCCGGTGCGCTCATCCTGGCGGTCATCATCATGATCGTGACGCTGCTGCAGAGCCGGATCTTCGGCTTCGGAAAGGCAGGTGACTGATGGCTGTCGCCGAGCGTACGACGGGAACACCGCAACCGATCGGCTTCAACCGCGGCGCGATGGGCCGGGTCGGCCTGGTGCTGCGGTGGATCGCGCTGTTCATCGCGGTGGTGCTGTTCCTGCTGCCGTTCTACCTGATCCTGCGCAACGCGCTGTCCGCCGAGGCCGACATCACCGCGCCGTCGTGGACGTTGTTCCCTTCGCATCTGCAGTGGAGCAACATCGGTGAGTTGTTCAAGGACACCCAGGTGCCGATGGCGCGGGCGCTCTACAACTCGGCCGTCGTCGGCATCCTGGGCACGGCTGGACAGTTGCTCTTGGCATCGATGGCCGGCTACGGGCTGGCCCGGATCCCGTATCGCCACGCGGACAAGATCTTCTACGCGATCGTCGCCACACTGATGATCCCGGGCGCGGTCACCTTCATCCCGAGCTTCATCGTGGTGTCGTCGCTCGGTTGGGTGTCCTCGCTGCGGGGTCTGATCATCCCGACGTTGTTCAGCGGCTTCGCGGCCTTCTTGTTCCGCCAGTATTTCCTGGGTTTCCCGCGTGAGCTGGAGGAAGCCGCCCGGGTGGACGGTGCCGGTTATTTCGGTGTCTTCTGGCGCATCGTCGTACCGAACTCCCTGCCGTTCTTCGCGGCCCTGGCCGCCATCACCTTCATCGGCACCTGGAACTCGTTCCTGTGGCCCTTGGTGATCGGCCAAGACTCGTCCTCCTGGACCGTCCAGGTCGCGATGTCCACCTTCGTCACCGCCCAAACCATCAACATCCACGAACTCTTCATGGCGGTAGCGGTCTCGATCCTCCCCTTGATCCTGATCTTCGCCTTCCTCCAGCGCTACCTGATCCAAGGCGTAACCCAATCCGGCATCAAAGACTGAAGTCTCCGGCGGGGAGTCCACCAGGCTCCCCGCCGGCCCGCCAGCAAAGGACACCGCCTCATGCCCTGACGGCGAGATGGCGCCGTTGTCAACCGACCTGGTTGGGCCCTGAGCCGGCGCCTCAGGCTTTGCTGGTCCAGCGGAGGGTGTGGCCGCCGGCGCCTTCGGAGATGAATTCTTCTCGTTCCACCACGAGGCCGGCACGCTCGATCCAGGTTCGTGGATGCGTCCGCGTTCTTGTCCGGCCTGTCTGTATTTCGCTGAGGTCAACACCGGTTACTTGATGGCCGGACTGCGTCGTAGCCACGGCGGACCCTCGGCAACGAAGGGCTCGGGCCAGAGTTGACACCTCCGAGCTATACGTGCATATAGTGGGCTGTACGAATGTATAGTCCGAGGCAGGAGGTGCCGTGGTCTCCGTCAGTGCTGATGCCGACGATCTGACCGCGCGTGCTCGGATTCGGGACGCTGCGATGCAGCAGTTCGGCGAGTATGGGTTCGAGCGTGCGACGATCCGGGGCATCGCCGAGACCGCGGGTGTCTCGTTGGGTCTGGTGCGGCACCACTTCGGGTCCAAACTGGCTTTGCGAGAGGCGTGTGACGCGCACCTGGTGAAGTTGATCCGCCGGCTCAACGACCAGGTCCTCGCCGGTGCCGAACCCGAGGGCGAAAGCCACGTCGCGGCGGCACGGATCGCCGTGGGGCCGTACCACGCGTACCTCGCACGAGCCCTCGTCGACGGCGGCGCTGCGCCGTTGTTCGGCGAGATGGTGGAGCTGGGAGCGCAGTGGCTCGCCGACGTCGACCGGACCCGGTCCGACCCACCTGTCGTCACCCCCAAGGTCCGAGCCGCGGTGAGCACCGCGTGGGCGCTGTCGATCACGGTGCTGCATGAGCAAGTCTCGCGGGCGATGGGAGTCGACGTGTTCAGCCCGGAGGGGGACAGGCTCCTCGCCCGGGCTCTGATCGATCTCTACGCGCATCCGATGCTCAGTACAGATGACGCCAGGAAGGCCCTCGAGAACCTCGAGCGGCACGAGAAACCGTAAATCCGGAAGGAACCCGTTATGCCGTACGCGACCAGCCCCCGCATCCAGCCGCTTCCGCTCGAGGAACTCGAGCCCGAACAGCAAAAGCTCGCAAGACTCGGCGCCGACACCGTGATCCAGGTGCTCGCGCGCAACCCCGAGCTGATGAACGCGTCCTCGGGCCTCGGCGCCTACCTGCTCGGGCAGGGCAAACTTCATCCGCGCATCCGGGAGCTGGCGATCCTCCGGGTCGCGCAACGGTGCGACGCGCCGTACGAGTGGGCCAACCACGTACCGGCCGCACTCGGCGGCGGCGCGACCGAGGACGAGATCAACGCGCTCTCCGATCCCGCCGCGTCGTGGGCGCCCGCGGACGACGCGGTACTGCGGGCCACCGACGAGTTGTGCGCCGACGCCTTTGTCTCGGACGAGACATGGGCGGCGCTCGCTGCAACGCGGGACGAACCCGAGATCCTCGAAGTGCTGTTCCTGGTCGGGTACTACCGGATGATGGCCGGCTTCCTGAACTCGGCGGGCGTCGAGGTGAAACCCGGCCAGCCGGTGCTCGGCGAGCGCTTCGTGCTGCCGCAGGTCACAGCGGCCGCCGCCGCTCCCGCACGGCCGAGCAGCGGGAAGACCGGCGTCGACGGCACCTGGAACATCACCTTCATCCACCCCGCCGGAAGCAAGGAGGTCGTCCTCGACCTCAAGACCGCGGGCGGCACGGTGGCCGGCTCGTTCCACGACCCCCAGCTAGGAGTCACCGTCCCGATCGCGTCGGGCACGGTCGACGGCGGTCACGTGGAGCTGACTGCGGAACTGACCGAACCGGCGCGGTTCGACATCGGCGTGACGGGCTCGATCGACGGCGACACCTTCACTGGTTCCGTGACGATCTCGGGCGGCGGGACGTTCCCGTTCTCAGGCACCCGCGCCGACTGAGGTTCAGTAGCCCCGCGTGATCCTCGTCGGTTACGGCGTACCCGCGAATTTCGCTGCGACTTCGACGGCGATCTCGATGGCTCGTTTGGTGAGTGGGGATTGAGCGCGGCCGGCTTGCCAGAGGAGATAGATCTCGCGGCGGGGTGGCGCGGGGCGCAGGTCGTGGATGGTGAGGTGAGGGCCTGGTCCGTGGTGTTCAGGACGAGGCGGGGGAGTACGGCGGAGCCCAGGCCGGATCGGACCATCGCGAGCACGGCCTCGTTGCCCGTGGCCCGGAACACGATGTTGGGTTGTACGTCGTTGCCGACGAACAACTGCTCAACGCGGGGCTGGTTGCAGGTGCGTGGCCACGCGACCATGGGTTCGCGGTGGAGACTGGCGAGCTGGACCGGGCCGTCTGGGAAGGCTCCACGCGGGGCGACCAGGACGTAGGGATCGTCGAGCAGCTTGAGGTGTTCGATGTCGCCGGCAACGCGGCTGTCGTAGAACATCAGGTCCACCTGGTCGACCGGTGGCGGATCGGATTCATCCTCGATCAGGCGGATGTCGCATCCAGGCTGCTCGTCGCGCAACCGGCGGACAACGTGGGGCAGGAGCACGTTGGAAATGCTTTGGAAGGTGCCGATATCGATGCGTCCCTCGCCGCCCGGAACACCGACGGCATCTGGTTCGACTCCCGCACCTGGCTCGTCACGGCCCAGCGCCAGTAGCCCACACGAATGCTCGAACGCCAGGTTTCACCGACCGTCATCGAGGCGGCGGAGGGTGGGGTTACTCCGGGATCTGGTAGGTCGGGGTGAGGATGGCTCGGGCGAGGGTGTGGAAGGCGAGGTTGAAGCTGACTACGGCGGGGGTGGCGTCCGCGTCGACGTCGAGGGCTTCTACGTCGATGGCGTGGACGACGAAGTAGTAGCGGTGGACCTGGTCGCCGGCTGGTGGAGCAGCGCCGCCGAAGTTCTTCGTGCCGAAGTCGTTGCGGACGTGGAACGCGCCGTTGTCGAGGCGGTC
>Ga0193707_1000507_pt1 | contig 13496 bp, 10 predicted proteins | sample U3c2metaG_FD_143043 | JGI IMG/M metagenome (GOLD analysis project Ga0193707, IMG submission 143043) | Soil microbial communities from a riparian zone of the East river system, Colorado, United States - U3c2 | ecosystem: Environmental > Terrestrial > Soil > Riparian zone | place: USA: East River... | reverse complement strand
TTCAGCATGTGCGTTGCTGCGCTGTGCCTGAATGCATGGGGATTGACGCGCTTCACGCCGGCAGCCTTGCACCATTTCCGAATCGTCCGCGTGTTAATATGTCTCTCTTTAGAACGTTCATAGTCCCTTAGATGCGTCCTGCACAGCCTTTCTTGATTCACGATCCCGATGATCGAGCCATACCTGCTGACCTACGAAGCCGACACCTGACGTGATGCTTGATGAATATTTAAGAAGTTGGATTCTGATCTTTTTGCCGACCCAATCGAGCTGACGATTCATGAATCGGGCACCCATCGCATTTCGGACTTCATAGTTTTTCGCGCCGGTGGAGCGACCATAACGATTCAAAAAGATGACTTCTATGCTGTTGAAGTCCTCTGGTTTAAATCCGATTTGAGCAGCAACGAGTCGGTTTTCAAGAAAATAAATACTGAAGCTTACTGGGATAAAATCGCGAGTCTTTTCCGGGTTTCCAAATGTATCCTCAAAATATAATGTGCCGTTTCCGAAGTCGTTGATATTGCTCGTTTCGTTACCGTTATCTTTCAGTTGTCTTTTTACAATCGTGATCGTCTCTTCTTGGGAAGTGCCCCACTTAATCCCTCGAAATTATCCGGCTCTTTCCATTCGGCGGCGCTTGCCATGCGTGGACAACAGAAGAACAAGAAGCAATAAAAAACATTTAACCGCAGGCATGCTGATTAGCCCTCCAACGATTTCGTCCAACCGGAATGGCAGACTATAAGCCAACTCTGCTAAATTATTTTTTGCGTTTGCTGCGCAGGCGTTTTGTTTTCAACGAACCTCTGGCCGCTCGCTTTCGTGGGGTCATTGGTTCCTCTATTGCGCGTTCAAGGAGATCTAGGGCTTTTTGAAAGTCTTCTTTCCTTATGACCCATACCTGATCGTCCGTGGTCTTTTGCTTAGATTTCCCGGTTTTCTTGTTCACTTTTTTAGGCATGCTTCTCTGGTGTTTACCAAACTATTTTCAAAAACAGTGTCTAAAATTGAACAGCACTTCATGCCGAAATAAGGGATTGTCTACAGGGCCGAGAACCCCAGAACCCAGATAAATGATCGACGCTGATCTAACCCGAACATGGAATGAGCACTTTCCACGGTGGCGTAACAATATCGAATCGGCCCAAATCTGCCAGCTTCTCTGCAAGCTCTTTCGAGCGCGGGCGCGTTCGGTGATTTCTCTGCACATAAGAGCGGACAGGTTACAATCTGTTCTCGACGCATGCCACGTTTCACGATCCGAATTTGACGAGGTAGAGGGCTAAATAATGAACAGGGAGGTTCGGGGCCTGGCCTTGCTTTCTTGACAATCGATGCGACGTGGCTGCTTTTCGCTCATAATCTTTCGATCGATGTAAACGCCTTGTGGCTCCGCCCGCAGCGAACGTAAGTGAATTCGGCTTTTCTAGATTTCAGGGAGAAGAACGGCTGTCCGGCATTGATGACCTGCTTCTTGAACCGGCACGAATCAGACTGGGTTTCGCGGTTTGATTCGGCGGCTTTCTTCTGGCTATGATTCCCGCATCGATGGCTCAAACGTTTTTTAAGGTTTTAGCGCCGCAAGAGGCACTGAAGATTTTGCTTGGCGTCACGCCGGTGGGCAAGGAGCAGATTGCTTCGGTAAAGGCGCGCGCGCGCGTCTTGGCGGACGATCTTCGGTCGGCGGTCGACTTGCCGCATTTTCATCGCGCGGCGATGGATGGTTATGCCGTTAGAGCGAAGGACACCTTCGGCGCCAGTCAAAGCTTGCCCGCTTATCTGAAACTTGCCGGTGTAGTGGAGATGGGCAAGGAGGCGGCGCAAGCATTGATGCCAGGGACTGCGGTGCGCATTTCCACCGGCGGCATGATGCCGCCGGTGGCCGATGCGGTGGTGATGGTCGAGCACACCGACGAGACCGACGCCGGTTTAGTCGAGATCCATCGGGGCGTCTCGCCGTGGCAAAACGTGATCCAGATCGGCGACGACATCAAAAAGGGCGAAACGGTTTTTCCGTCCGGACGTCGCCTGCGCGCGCACGACCTCGGTGCTTTGACGGGTGTCGGCATTTCATCAGTTTCGGTTTACAAAAAGCCGTGTGTCGCGCTGATTTCTACCGGCGACGAGATCGTCGACGCCGACACCGATCCGCGTCCAGGGCAGGTGCGTAACATCAATCAGCACTCGCTTGCCGGATTGATCGAAGAGTGCGGCGGCGAGTTGAGAGACTGGGGCGTGGTTCGCGATGATCGCGGCGCGCTCACCGAAGCGATCGGTTCCGCTCTCGAATGGGGTGACGTCGTGCTGCTCTCAGGCGGCAGCTCCATGGGCGCGAAAGATATCGCCTTAGAAACGATCTTATCTTTTCCTGATTCCGAATTTATTTTTCACGGCATCTCGATCGCGCCGGGCAAGCCGACTATTTTCGCCAAAGCGTGCGGCAAGCCGATCCTTGGTTTGCCCGGCTATCCCGTATCGGCGCTGGTGATTTTCGATTTGTTCGCAGCGCCGCTGATTCGCCGCCTCGGCGGTGAAAACATCGATGCGCTGCAACGCTTCTCGCGCACCGCGCGCGCCGTGTTGAAAACTAACGTCGCCTCGCAGATCGGCCGCGAGGATTACGTGCGCGTCACTTTGGAGCGCCAGTCGGAAAAACTGGTCGCGACGCCCTTGCCGAGCAAATCCGGCGCGATCTTCACGTTGGTCAAAGCCGACGGCATGGTGCGCATCGATATGAATCAGGATGGTTTGGAGCAGGGGGAAGAGGTCGACGTCATTCTATTTTAGTTTTGAGTTACGAGTTGCGGGCTTCGGGTTATGAGAATTTAACCCAAAACCCGAGACCTTGAACCCTGAACCTGAAACCGACGAAGTCCATGGCCCGCATACGTTATCTTAAGAAGACTCCCTTGGCCGAAGCCCGCGAATTGTTTCTCGCGACGGTCGATCCGAGGGAGTTAGCGGTCGAAGAAATCGCCGTCGACGACGGGCTCGATCGCATCACTGCGGAGCCGGTGTTTGCGAAAATTTCCTCGCCGCACTATCACGCCTCCGCCATGGACGGCATTTGCGTGCGCGCTGAGGACACCTTCGGTGCCACCGAATTCGCCGGCAAAAAGTTCACATTAGCCGCTTCCGCCGCGCCGGTTACCGCCGCATTTGAATACCTCGACACCGGAAATTCCCTGCCGGCGTGGGCCAATGCCGTGATCATGATCGAGAAAGTTCATCAGGTCGACGACAGGACCGTGGAAATCTTCGAGTCTGTGGCGCCATGGAATCACGTGCGCTTGGTCGGCGAAGACGTGGTTGCCACGGAATTGCTATTGCCGCGCTCCCATCGGCTGCGCCCTTATGATTTAGGCGCGCTGCTGGCAGCCGGGCATACGACGGTCCGGGTCAAAGCGAGACCAAAGGTCGGCATCATTCCGACTGGCGACGAGTTGATTCAACCGGGCGAGGAAACCAAACCAGGCGCTGTCATCGATTTCAATTCCACGGTTCTCGCCGCTTTCGTGCGCGAATGGGGCGGGACCGCGAGAAAGTATCCGCGCGCTCGCGATGATCTGACGCTGCTCAAAGAGGCGGTGCGCCAGGCAGTCTCTGAGTGTGATCTAGTGACGATCATCGCCGGCTCTTCGGCCGGGGAGCATGATTTCACTGCGGACGTGGTTGCGCAGTCGGGCGCACTCTTAGTTCACGGTATCGACGTGATGCCGGGGAAGCCTGCGGTGCTGGGACAAGTCGGTGAAAAACCTTTGATCGGTGTGCCCGGTTATCCAGTGTCGGCGATTGTTATTGCGCGCGAAATTTTGCGCCCAGCCTTAGAGAAATTTCTCGGCGCAAGTGCGCCATCGCAGCCGACCGTGCGCGCCGTGGTGCCGAAAAAAATCGCCTCCCATCTCGGGCTGGAGGAATTCATTCGCGTGACCGTGGGGCGAGTCGGAGAAAAGTTGATCGCCGTTCCGCTCGCGCGCGGCGCCGGCGTGATCACCACGATGGTGCGTGCCGACGGCTTGATGCGCATCCCTAGTCTCGTGGAAGGACTCAACGCCGGTGAGAAGGCCGACGTCGAACTGCTTCGGTCGATCGAAGATATCGAAAACACCATCCTTTGTACGGGCAGCCACGACATGGCGATCGGCGTGCTCGAAGATCAATTGAAACAAGTTCATCCTAGATTGAAGATCGCCGCGACTAACGTCGGCAGCCTTGGCGGATTGTTGGCAATGCAGCGCGGCGAGACCCATATCGCCGGAACGCACCTGCTCGACGTCGACAGCGGCACGTACAATGTTCCCGATATCAAGCGAACGATTCCAAAAGTGCCGGTCGTTCTCGTCCACCTGGCGCAGCGCGAACAAGGAATCCTCGTTGCCCGAGGCAACCCCAAATCGATTCGTAGTCTCCAAGATCTCGCCAGAAAAGGCGTGCGCTTCGTGAACCGTCAGCCCGGCTCGGGCACGCGAGTATTGCTCGATCATGAGCTCAAGAAGCTCGGTATCGCTGCGGCGTCGATCAGCGGCTACGAGCGCGACGAGTTTACCCACATGGCGGTCGGAGTCGCGATTGCGAGCGGGCTTGCGGACGCCGGTCTCGGCGTCCGTGCCGCGGCTCAGGCCCTCGCGCTCGACTTCATCCCGGTTGCGAGCGAGGAGTATGATTTACTGATCGCTCGCGCGTTTTTTGAATCTCCGCGCGGCGATCAGCTGCTCAAGATCATCGGCGCGGCCGGATTTAAGCGCGCCGTCGCAGCGCTCGGTGGCTACGAAGCAGCCCGGGCCGGCGAATTGCTTTATCGCCAGTAAGTTGCACGGCCATTGCCTAACGAGGCGCGGACATTGGTGCGCATCGACGTCGTCATAATCGATCGACCGACTGCCTACTCATCTTGACAATCTTTATCCGTACGCGACCTGCCAAACGACGACTCCGAGAATCGCGCTTCGGCCCAACCGCTTGAGATCGTTCCGATCTCGCTTCGAGAGCGTCATGGTCTGTCCATTTCTGGACCGCACTTCTACGATTAATTTTAGACATTCCTAATAAAAACAGGCGGTTAGCTAGGGTTGATCGCTGGCATCGGCATTGCTCGAAAGATCCCAAGGACGATTCCATGGAAGATTCCAAAGAAAGTTTCCAACTGCTTACTCTTCCCGAGGCTGCGCGGTTACTTCATGTATCCATACGAACTGTGCATCGAATGATCCACAAAAATGACCTGCCGGCGTTTAAAGTCGGTGGACAGTGGCGTTTGCGTGAGAGCCAACTGGTACAATGGATACAGCGCCGAGTGGAGTCGGCAAGCGTCACTGTTAAAGACAGCCCGTGACCTCCGTGACCGCATGGGAAATGGCGGTGCCAGCGCCACGTATTTCTCAAAGTTTGGTCTTTTCCCCCCGTGTTTGTCGACAACTCAATGGTTTTATTTTCACGATATGAAAGTACGGTAGGCTGACGGTGTGACCATGAGGAGCGAGCAACGCTTGGGTATGTGGAAGCTTGACCGGGTCATGTTGCAAGCCACCGGTTCGTTCTTGCAGAGACTTCGCCAAAGGCTGCTGATCATTATCCTGATCGCGGTCGTGCCGATTCTGGGCTTCATTTTTTACCAAGCGAAAATCGCGCGCGACGTGCAAATTGCCGAGACCCAGGAGGCTGCCTGGGAAATCGTCGAAAACGTCGCGACCAGAGAATCTCGATTTATCGATGCTGCGCAGCAGCTGCTAACTCTCTTGGCTGAGACGCCCGAAATGGCCAGCGCCAGCAGGGCGTCGTGTAACGATTTCCTGAGGCGATTTGCCGAACGCAATCGAGTTTACATCGATCTCGGTGTTGCCGATAGCAAAGGCGACATCAGGTGCCGCGCACAGGGCTTGGAGGAATCCGGCACCAACGTGGCGGGAGCAAACCATTTCCAACAAGCGCTGAAAGCGAAATCTTTCGTCATCGGCGATTTCCAGCACCAAGGCGTCTCGCAACGAAAAGGCGTGAATTTCGCTTATCCGGTACTCGATGATCAAGGTCGCGTCAGCTCGGTGATTTTCGCGGCGCTGGATATAAATTGGATCAACCAGCTCGCGGCAGCGAATAATTTGACCGCCGGAGTCGCGCTGTCAATCGTCGATAGCAAAGGTACCCTCTTGGCAAGATTTCCTGATCCTGACAAGTGGGTCGGCAAACATATCCCTGATGCTTCGCTATTCGAGATGCTGCAGTTGCGCAGCCAGCTCACCCGGGAACTAGTCGGGTTGGATGGCGTGGACCGACTCTACGCGCTCAAGCCTCTTTTCTTGCGCGCCGCGGCCGGCCAAATCTACGTGATGGTCGGTATTCCAAAAGACGTGGCCTATGGGCCGGCCAATCGAGCTTTGGCCCGCAACTTAATATGCCTTGTTATGGTATCCGTCGCGGCGACCAGCTTGGCTTGGTTAATCGGCAGTACATTCGTCGTCGGGTATGTGAAAATCCGCGCGGAAGCTGAAGAAGCGCGAATTCAGCTCGCAGCAATTGTTGAATCCTCCGAAGATGCGATCATCGGCATGACGTTGGACGGCAGAGTGACAAGTTGGAATGAAGGCGCCGAATCCATGTATGGATTTAAGCGTTTAGAAATCATCGGTCAATCCGTTTACCGCCTGATTCCCGAGACTCACCATAACGAGGTTGCCGAGCTCCTGGATCTTGTCAAACGCGACCTGGGTATCAACCGTTATGAAAGCAAGCGAAGGCGCAAGGATGGCCAATTATTCGACGTGTCCGCGTCGCTTTCACCCATCCGGGATTTGCAAGGAAAGGTTATCGGCGCCGCCACGATCACGCGGGATATCACTCTGCTCCACAAGGGGGAGGAGCAACTTCTTGCATACACGGACCAGCTCGAGACGCTAAATCTGGTGTCTCAGGAAATCGCCGACACACTCTCGGTGGAGGAAGTCATCGAGCGGGGCTTGAGCCGCTTGGTTTCGACCAGCGGATTCGATGTTGCCCTCGCACGCACTTGGCACGAAAGTGCTGAAGGCAAATTTTACGGCGTTAGTTCCGAGCCGCGGACATCGGCGGAACTGGAAGGGCTTTGGACGCAACTCGGGACCGAGTTCGAGCAGTGTTTTTGGGAGTGCAGGAATGCTTGGTTTGTCGAGGACGTTGCGGCGGCTCCGGAGCTTGCTCTCGCCGCCGACAATAGCCCGATCAAGGCCTTAGCCGTGTTACCCTTGGCTCATGGTGGGCCGTTACGTGCCGCGATTGCATTGACGGGTACCCGGATCCATCCGTTTAGTACCGACGAAAAACAATTTCTCCAAGCGATGGCGCGGCAAATTGCCCTGGCAGTGGAGAACGCCCGCCTCTACGGCACGACGTTAGAAGTGAACCAGGAGTTGCGTAAAGAAATTGATGAACGCAAACGGGCCGAGCGCACGTTGGCTGATTTCACGGCGATGGTCGCTCACGATCTGCGCTCGCCCTTATCGAATGTGGTATCGATTACCGATTCGATCCGCGATGGCCTATTCGGCCCGCTGACGGAGCTACAACAGAAATGGCTCTGGAAAGTGCAAGTTAGCTGCACGAGCTTGATCAACCATGTCAGTGATTTTCTCGATATCTCGAAAATTGACGCCGGCAAGCTGCAACTTGTCAAGTCACCGGTGGATATCGCACCGATGCTTCGTGACAGTTTGCTCGAATATTCGGTCGAAGCGGATAAAAGAAAAATCGAATTGAAAACCGACATCAGCGATCGCTTGCCGCCGCTATGCGTCGATCGTCCCCGCATGAATCAGGTGTTGGATAATCTATTAAGCAACGCCCTAAAATTTACCGACATCGGCGGCGAGATCGAAATTGCCGCCAGGGTTTCGAGCAATTCCGAAATTATCTTGGGGATCAAAGATTCCGGAATCGGTATTCCTCCCGACGAATTGGAATTGATATTTGACAAGTATCGTCAAGTCGTCGGCGGTCAAAACTCGAGTGACAGAGGAACGGGGCTGGGCTTGGCGATCTGTAAAAAAATCATCGAAGCTCACGGTGGGCGGATCTGGGCGGAAAGCGAACTCGGTCGAGGGAGTACGTTTTATGTCTCGCTGCCGCTCCAGCCGGAAGATACGAGCCATGCTATACCGGCATGAGCCCGTGTTTTTTTCTCGGTCGCACTTCTTTTTTATAGCGAAGAATTTCCAAGGACTGGATAAGCCGCCGGCGCGTCTCAAACGGACGAATCGCCGCGTGGGCAAATTGTTTTGATAACGCTTCAAAGGGACCGTTGAATCGCTCCTGGTATTCGGCGATTTTTTCGGCGCGCGTTTTGGCCGGGTCGGCTGATTGCTCGATCTCGCGTTTGAAAAGGACGTTGACCGCCCCGCCGCCGCCCATAACGGCCAGTTCCACGCCGGGCCAAACGAACAGCTGATCCGCGCCCATTTCCCGGGTGCACAACGCTTGCTTGGCTCCACCATAGCCCTTTCTGAGCACGATGGTAATCTTCGGCACCGTCGCTTCGGCGTACGCGTAGAGCATCTTGGCGCCGTGGCGAATGATGCCTTTTTCTTCCTGCTGCTTACCGGGGAAAAACCCCGGAACGTCCATCAGTGTGATGATCGGAATATTAAAGGCGTCACAAAAACGGATGAACCGCGCCGCCTTGTCCGAAGCGTCGACGTCCAGGCTGCCGGCGAGAAACATCGGTTGATTGGCGACGAAGCCGACAGGACCGCCGTCAAGCCGGCCGAAGCCGATGACCAGGTTGCGGGCAAATTTTGCTTTCACCTCGAAAAAATCATTATCGTCGACGATCGCCTTGATCACTTGAAGGATGTTATACGCGCGCTTCATATCGTCGGGGACGATCGTATCCAGCTTATCGAGCGAGCGCATCGGATCATCGCCGCGTGCTTTGCGCGGCGGCAATGATTCGAAGCTCGAAGGCAAAAAACCGATAAGCTTTCTGATCGTGGCCAGGCATTCCTCATCGTTTTTGGCCACCAGGTCGGTGACGCCTGACACTTCGGAATGAATTTTCGCGCCGCCCAACTCTTCCATCGTGACCGTTTCTCCGAGGACTTCTTTAATCACTGCGGGACCAGTGATGAACATCTGGCTGGTGTTTTGTACTTGAATGATAAAATCGGTTAGGGCAGGCGAATAGGAACCCACGCCGATGCACGGTCCCATGATGGCCGAGATCTGCGGAATGCAGCCCGAGGCGATACTGTTTTCGAAAAAGATTTTACCGATGGCTGAGGTGACCGAGAGACCTTCCTGAATGCGCGCTCCGGCGGAGTCGTTTAAACCGATTACCGGGACGCCAAGTTTGCGCGCGGTTTGAATAACGTAGGCAATCTTCTCGGCGTGGGCGCTACCGACACTGCCGGCGAGGATGGAGCGGTCTTGGGAATACACGTAGACCGGCCTGCCGTCGATTTTTCCGAATCCGGTAACGACGCCGTCGGAGGGCAGCTTCTTCTCCGTCATGCCGAAGTCGGTGCTCTGGGTTTCCGCCAGCATGAATTCTTCGACGAAGGAACCGGGGTCGACGAGTTTGTCGATGCGTTCGCGGGCAGTGAGCTTGCCTTCGGCGCGTTGCTTTGACGTGGCTTTCGGATCGGCGTCAAAGGCAATTTTCTCTCGCTGGGAAAGTTTCTTTTCGAGATCTTCCCTGGACTGCGCCATAGATTTGCTCGCTTATCCGCCGACGATGCCCATGCCCTGAAGCACAGAAAGCATCACTGCCGCGGCGATGACGGAACCGATCTGCCCGCCGGCGTTGGCGCTCATGGCGTGCATCAAAAGATAGTTCTTCTTATTGTATTTCTGACCTTCGACTTGGACGACACGGGCCGACATCGGAAATGCCGAGATGCCGGCAGCGCCGATTAACGGATTAATCTTGCCGCCCGTCATCGCGCACATGAGCTTGCCGAAAAGCACCCCCACCGCGGTATCCAAGCTGATGGCGATAAATCCCAGGCCGAGGATCAGCAGAGTTTCGCCGCGTAAAAAATTACTCGCCTCCATGGTTGCGCCGATACAGAGTCCGAGCAGAAGCGTGACAATGTTGGTGATTTCGTTTTCCGCGGTGTTTTTCAAGCGATCGACCACGCCGCTTTCCCGCATCAAGTTGCCGAGCATGATGGTGCCGATCAACGGCGCGCCTTTGGGCGCCAGGATCGAAGCGAAAATCGTCACAACGATGGGAAAAACGATTTTGGTGGTTTTTGAGATCGGCTCGCGCTTGGCCACGCCCATGACGATCTGCCGCTCTTTTTCGCTGGTAAGCGCGCGCATAATTGGCGGCTGAATCAGCGGCACCAACGACATGTACGAGTAGGCCGCCACGGACACCGCGCCGAGCATGTGCGGCGCGAATTTCGAGCTGACGTAGATCGCCGTCGGTCCGTCGCAGGCGCCGATGATCGCCACGGCGACCGCGTCCAATTTTTCGAAGCCGAGCGCCAGGGCGAGCAGCAAAGTAAGAAAGATGCCGAATTGGCCGGCCGCGCCGAGCAAGATGATCTTGGGGTTTTCCAGCAGCGGTTGAAAATCCGTCATGGCGCCGATGCCGATAAAGATCAGCAGGGGAAAAACTTCGGTGAGCACGCCGGCGTCATAAAAAAAACGCAGGAACCCTTCCTTGCCCATCATGTCAGCCAACGGAATGTTTACGAGGATGGCGCCGAAGCCGATCGGCACGAGGAGAAGCGGTTCGTAACCTTTTTTGATACCAAGATAGAGCAGCGTTGAGGCAATCACGAGCATGATCACCTGGCCCGGGCCGAGATTGGAAACTCCTAACAAAAGGCCCTGTAAGCCGGAAACAAGTGCGGATTCCATTAGGTCGGACTTATCCTTTCTTAATCGCGGCTTTGTCAGTTTGGTACGGGAAGATTTTTCGTATGAGTAGGATCAGCAGGCTCAAGATCCAGAGAATCAGCATCGTTCCGCCCATGCCGATCAAGGCCAGCGTCCAGCCAAAGGTCCAAGTGTCCATCGCTTCTCCTTGCAATCGCCAACTGAAACGTGAATTTGCTTTGGCTGGCTTATTCTATGATAGCGAGCGCTTGTTCGGCTTCGACCGCCTGACCCGGAGAAACTTTCACTTCTTTCAATGTTCCGGCAACGGGCGCCACGATGGGAATTTCCATTTTCATCGCTTCCATGACGATGACAACTTCATCCTCGTCGACGTGCTCGCCGACCTGTTTTTCGATTTTCAAAATCTTACCCACCATAGGCGCTTCGACGGTCGTTGCCAACGTAATTCTCCTTTTGCAAGCTGGCCAGCTGTCGGCGGCAAAAATTAACGGACAGCTTATGACTGCATTAACGTGCCATTTAGTAGAGTTTTCCCTGGGTTGTCAATGCCGTGGGAGAAATTTAGCGATGCGAAATGTCGAGCGCCGGTGGATTGTCTCACCTTGCTTTTGGCGAGCGTATACGATAGTAAATTGATAGTTTTTTCGGAGGAAGATCATGTCCAAACCAGCAACGCAGCTAGACGATGTCATGGATAACATACCGTACTACGACAAGTGGCAACTCAGTGAAGGTATTCCCATTATCAAAACTTTTTTTGTTCAAGATCTAAAGAAAGTGGATCTTAAGCCTTGGGCGAGAACCGGGGGCAGCGGCGCGTTCATTAATATGGAAGGGGCCGAAGGCGCCACGGGCGCTTACGTGAGCGAAATTCCGGCAGGCAAAAAACTCAATCCAGCGCGACACTTATACGAAGATTTGCATTTCGTGCTCAAGGGACGCGGCGGGACAACTATTTGGAACGATAAAGGGGCTAAGCAGACCTTTGAATGGCAGGACGGCAGCCTTTTCGCTTTGCCGCTCAACTGTTGGTATCAGCATTTTAACGGTTCGGGCGATGAACCGACGCGATTTTTTTCCGTGAATAGCATGCCTATCGTTTTTAACTTGTTTCACGATGCCGACTTTGTTTTTAACACCCCGCGCGATTTCACCGATCGCTTCGACGGTGATCCGGAATATTTCAGCGGCAAAGGCAAAGCTTATCCTGGCCGAGTTTGGGACACCAACTTCATCGCCGATGCGCGTAGCTTCGCGTTGGAAGACTGGAAGGAGCGTGGTGGTGGGGGAAAGAACGTGATGTTGGAGCTTGCCAACGGCTCCATGGCGGCGCATATCTCGGAGTTTCCGATCGGCACTTACAAAAAGGCGCACCGCCACGGCCCGGGTTTCAACGTTATCATCATCAAGGGGAAAGGGTTTTCGTTGTTCTGGCGCGAGGGGGAAGAACCCAAGCGTTACGATTGGCAGGACGGCAGTGTTTTTACCCCTCCGGCGATGATGTGGCACCAGCACTTTAACACCGGCGCCACGGGGGCGCGTTATTTGCCACCGCGTTTGGGCGGGATCAAGTACAGCCTTGGCGAGGGCTTCGGCGATATCACCAAAGTTGACAAGGACGTTAAGGCGGGCGGCAACCAGATCGAATATTACGACGAGGCCCCTTGGATCCGAAAAATGTTTGAAGAAGAGCTTGCTAAGTCGGGCACCTCGACGCGGATGAACCCGGATTTCTATAAAAAACTGGCCTAGGATCATTTAATTTAATTTCCTATCATCGAAAGCCCCCGCGCGGGAAAGTGCCGTGCGGGGGCTTTTTCTTGCCGCGGTAAAATCATTGAGAGTTTTCTTTCCCCTGTGCTAGATTCAACCGATGGCAACGGCCCGACTGAATCCGCTACCCTTGCTCGTGGTCGAATTATTTATGTTGACCCAGGTCCTGGCCGCAGGGACGGCAGGAAAGATTGTCGACGATTCCTTCATGCCGACTGTGGACCCAGACGGACCTCCCGTTGCCGCGCGCGCGGCGATGCTGCCGCGCGGGCCGGAAGATGTTCTTCTTTTCAGTGCTCCGTCGCACCTCCTCCTTGCCGCAGGCCAAAAATCAGGTGAAACCTTTGCGCCCGATTCTTTTGATTCTAAAACGGACCGCCGGGATTTGCAGACAACCAAGAGCGAGAAATCTGATGTGGTTTCTCCCGCAGCGAAAGCGCCGGCCTCCGGCAAGAGCGCGGTAATTTCCCGAGTGCCGGAATCGCGCTTGCCGGCAAAACCGGCGGGACCGATGGGAAAGCCCCAGGAGCAAGAAGTCTCCACCGGAAAATCACCGTCAATACTGCAAATGTTAGAAGGCCATGAGACGGAATTGCTCGTGGCCATGGCGATCGCCGTGGCATTTTTCCTCATCGGATGGATTTGCGGCGGCAATTATTACTTGCGCCGCGATCGGCGGCATCGGACGAAGCTGCGATTTTAAGAGATTTTTGCCGCTTCGTTCCAACTAATGGAAGCCATCATCGCGATATTCTCCTATCTCATCGGTTCCATTCCTGCGGGATACATCGTCGGGAGACTGGCAGGTCTCGACGTTAGGAAGTCGGGAAGTGGAAATATCGGCGCGACCAACGTGGCCCGAGTGGCAGGCAAGACGCGCGGTCTGCTGACATTACTTGCGGATA
>Ga0193707_1000506_pt1 | contig 13506 bp, 13 predicted proteins | sample U3c2metaG_FD_143043 | JGI IMG/M metagenome (GOLD analysis project Ga0193707, IMG submission 143043) | Soil microbial communities from a riparian zone of the East river system, Colorado, United States - U3c2 | ecosystem: Environmental > Terrestrial > Soil > Riparian zone | place: USA: East River... | reverse complement strand
CCGAGGGATCGGCCCCGCGCAGCCGCTCTTCCTCCCGGATCGTCCGGATCGCGTTCAGCCCCGCGGTGCCGCCGCCGATGATCAGATGACGGGCCGGCATCAGCGGGCCTCCACCGCGAGCACCCGCGCGGTGCGCTCGGCCGCGAAGTCGCCGATCCAGTCGGCGGTCTCCACGTCCTCGAAGGTGATCGCCTCGGTCGGGCACGCGGAGGCGCACGCGGGCGCGCCGCCGCAGAGGTTGCACTTGTAAGCCTTCTGGGTGTCGCCGTCGTAGAACATCGTCCCGTAGGGGCACGCGATCGTACAGAGCTTGCACCCCACGCAGGTGTCGTCCATCACGTCCTTGGCGCCCGCCGCGTTGATCTGGATCGCCCCCACCGGGCACGCGGTCATGCACCAGCCCTCCGCGCACTGCGTGCAGGTGTACGGCGCGTATGAGGTATAGCCCTCGAAGGGCGAGACCCGGATCACCGACTTGGACGGTTGGAAGAGACCGGTCTGCATGTAGGAACAGGCGAGCTCGCACCGGAGGCAGCCGGTGCACTTCTCGGGGTGGAGTGCTAAGACTTTCACGGTCGGCGACGCTTCCCTTTCCGTCCCGGCGCGGAGCGGCTGCGCTCAAGGCGACTGATGAAGGTGTCGAGCGGGATGGCGGGCATGGTCATCATCTGCACCGAGCCGCGCGCTCCCATCTCGATGGAGATGGAGGAGACCGTCTCGTTGTCGGGCGCTTCGAGGATCGTCACGAAATCGTAGGGACCGAGCACCGCGTACTGGGCGATGACGCGGGCGCCGCGCCGCGACAGCTCGCGATTGACCTTGCGGATCCAGCCGGGCCGGGCGTGGAGAACCTTGCGGCCGGCCTCGCTCAGCGTACTCAGCATCACGTAGTGAGCCACCGCGCACCTCCTCGAAGTGACGAACGGTGCGCGTAGTATAGCAGAGCGCTCAGTCGCTCTCTCCCGTGATACCGAATTCCACCCGCCCACCCGCCGACGGCGATTCGGGCGCGGGCGCCGCGGCCGCGGCCGGGGCGGCCGTGCCCGCCGGCGGCGGGGTCGGCGCCGCGGGCGGTGATGGCGCCGCCGCGGCCGGAGCGCTCTCGGCCAGAACCTGCAGCCGCGCCTCCGGGATGCCCTCCACCTTCGCGAGGCGCTCGCGGGTCGCGTCGATCCGGCGCTGGCGCAGCTCGGCGAGCGGGCCCGCCGGCACCGGCTCCCGCTTGCGCAGCAGCACGAGCTGCTCGTCGACCGACATGGGGAGCTGGGCGTCCTTGACGACCACCTGGTAGTAGCGCCGGAGCGCGGTGGGCTGATCCGCGAGCCCCTGCTCCAGGCGGAACTTCTCGAGGCGGGCCGCGACCGCGCGCTCCTTGAGCACCTCGACGTCCGCCGGCGACGTCACCGAGCTCAAGGTGAGGCCCACGTACGGCGAGCGCCGGAGGAAATCGCCGACGCGGACGGTCTGCCGCTCCAGCTCCGGGCTCAGCACCGCGCTGCCCGCCGCGAAGACCACCGGATCCACCTTGATCTCCTCGATCTTGTCGTCGCCACCGGTGAAGAGCCCCCCGATGGCGCGAAACGGGGCCTTCAGGACGTTGACGATGACGTTCTTCACCGCGGTCCAGATCGCGTCACTGAAATCGAACTGCCGGTCGGCGAGGGTCCCGGTGATGGGCACGTTGACGTGGATGTTGCCGTTGCCGTCCTTGATCAGGGCCACGATGAGGCCCAGAGGTAGGCCGATGCGCTTCTTGACCTCGTCGGAGGCCCGCGTCGGCGCCACCCGGAGGTTGCCAACCAGGATGTCGTTCTTGGCGTCGAGCTTCCCCTGCTCGATCCTGTACTCGAGCTTGGCGGTGAGCTCGCCCCGCCGGATGGACCAGGCGAGCAGGCTGTCCACGTAGGGATTGGCGGCGGCCAGCGTGAACTTCTTGAGCTCGCCCACCATGTCCACGTAGGTGGGGGCTCCGATCGCCGACATGTCCCCGCGGATGTCGAGCGCGGAGTCGCCGCCGATGACCGCCTGCACGAGCAGGTTGGCCCGCTGGCTCGCCTTGTTCGACAGATCCTTGACCGTGACCGTCAGCTTCGTGATGTCCTCGGAGAACGGCGGCTGGGTCGAGTGGTCGAGGAAGCGCACGTAGCCGTCCTCGACCACGATCTCCTTGAACTGGAGATCCATCGTCTCGAGGGGCCCCTTCGGGCCCGGCTCCGGAGCTTTCGTGGGCGCCGGAGGCGGCGCCGTCGGGTTCGCCGCCGCGCCTTGCTTGGGCACCGGCGTGAAGAGCTTCTGGACGTTGATCGAGCCGTCGGCCGCGCGGTCGAGCTCGGCCACGGGCTTGCGCAGCAGCACCCGGGCCACCCGCGCGTGGGTAGGCCAGGCGAAGTCGATCCCGTTGATCTCCATGCGCTCGAGGCGCAGCGGGGCATCCTTCGCGTCCGGCTCCTTCACGGCCAGGTCGGTGGCCCAGCTGTTGCCGCGGGAAAGCGCGGTGAGCTTGCCGTTGACGATCCGCACCCGGTTCTGGCTGTCCGAGCTGAAGCGGCCCGAGAAGCTCGCGGGGAACGGAAAGTACGCGCGATAGGGCTCGATCGGCGCGTCCCGCGTGTTGAGCGTCAGGGTCAGGTCCAGCGGCTCGATCTTCAGCGCCCCCTTCGCGGAGACCTTGCCACCGCCCGGCAGGTTCGTGGTCAGCGCGAGGTTCATGGGCCGGATGTTCGGCCACGTCACGTCGTCCAGCTGCACCGCCAGAGCGCTGAGCTTCAGCACGGTGGGCGGCGCGGATACCGACTCGTCCGTGAACGTCGCGCCGCCCTTGAGGGCGATCTTCTCCACCGTGACCTTGTACTCGGGCTCCGCCTTGGTCGGGGGCTCCGCCTTCGCGGGGGCCGCAGCGGGCGCGGCGGTCTTGGCCGGCGCCGCCGGGGGCTTGGCGGCCGCGGCGTCCTCCGGTTTCTTGGTCAGCTCGAGCAAATCAATCTGCTCCCGCTTGTCGCGCACCGCCTTGAGGTCGAGCCCCTCGATGTCCACGGCCGACAAGGTGACCACCCGCGAGACCAGGTTCACCTCCTTGAGGCCGACCCCGATGCGGGGGACGGTCAGGAACGGGGTGGTCTTGCCCGCCTGGGTCAGCGCCAGCGAGGTCAAGGTCACGTCGCCCGTCACCAGGCCCACCGCCAGCCCGCCCGGCCCCTTCCCCAGCTCGAGCTTGACCGCCATGTCCACACCGACCACGCCGGACTCGAGCACCGCGGAGAGCGGCGGCAGGTACGGCCGGATCTGGAGCAGGCTGAAGTTCTGGATCGAGAACTTCCCGGCGAACGACGTAGGCGTGAGGTCGATGTCGTGGGCGGAGAACTCGACCGGCGAATCGTTCAGCGCGGCACGTACCGCGAGGGTGCCGACGGGCCCGGACGGCCGGGTGGTCAGGTTGCCCGCCTCGATGGTCAGGTCGCGCACCCTCCAGTCGCCCGCGGGCTTGACCGCGCGATCGGTGACCGTGATGTTGGCGCGGATCAGGGCGAAGTGATCGAGGGCGATGGTCCAGCGCGACTTGGCCTTGGGGTCGGGCGGCGGGGGCGCGGGCTGCCCTTCCTTGGCGGTCGCCAGCTTCCGGAGAATGTCCGAGAAGTTGAACTCGGTCGGGGTCAGGCGCACCAGGTTGACCGTGGGTGCGGTCAGGCGCAGCTCCGACACGCGCACGTTGCCGAACACGCCCGACCACGGCACCACCCGGACGTCCAGCCGCTCGAACTCGACGAAGGCCTGGGCCGGGTCCGGCTCGGCGAGGCGGAACTTCTTGATCGCCACCCGCCCGGTGAACAGGTTGATGTCGATGTCCTCGATGGCGGCGGCCCGCCCGGTGATCGCGGGGATCTGCTTGAGCGCCTGCCACTTCACGATCTCGGGCAGCGACCAGACGAAGGCGATGCCCACCACCAGCAGGGCGGCCAGGACGATCAGCCAGCGCTTCAGCCGGCGGCTCAGCGGGCGCATCGTTTCCAAGACCGGGGCCAAGACCGGGGCCTAGACCGGGGCCTGGCCCGAGGACGGCTTGAGAAAGGAGTAGACGCTCGTGAAATCGCGCCGTCCGAGGCCGTGGGACGAGGCCAAGCGGTAGACCTGCTGGGCCGCGGGCGTCACGAAGAGGGGCACCCGGAGGTTCCGCGCCGCATCCACCGCGAGCCCCAGGTCCTTGCACATGAGATCGGTCATGAAGCCCGGCTTGTACTCGTTGCTGGAGGCCGCCGTCGGCATGATGCCCGGCACCGGGTGCATGAAACCCATCAGGAACGTGTTGCCGGAGGACTTGGAGATGACGTCGGTGACCACCTTGGGGTCCATGCCGAAGCCCTCCGCGATGCGAAACGCCTCGCTCACCGCGACCCCGCAGACCCCCGCGATCAGGTTGTTGCAGAGCTTGACGACTTCTCCACTGCCCACCGCCCCGACGTGGATGACGTTGGTGCCCATCGCGGCGAGCGCGGGCTTGGCGTCCTCGAAGTCGCCGGCGGCCCCGCCCACCATGATGGCGAGCGTGCCGTCGGTGGCACGGGGCGTCCCGCCCGAGACCGGCGCGTCCATGAAGCGCACGCCGCGCTCCTGCGCGGCCTTCGCTACCCGCTGCGACACCGCCGGATCGATGGTGGACATATCCACGCACAGCGTGCCCCTGCGCGCGGCCGCCAGCACGCCGCCGTCGCCCGTGTACACCGATTCCACGTGCGGCGAGGAGGGCAGCATCGTCACCACGATGTCCGCGGTGGCCACCGCTTCCGCCGCGCTGGCCGCCGCGGTCATGCCCGCCGCGGCGGCGGCCTTCACCGCCTCCGGGTTGCTGTCGAACGCGGTCACCGTGAAACCCTTCTTCACGAGGTTCTTCGCCATGGGCAACCCCATGGTGCCCACGCCGATGAAGCCGATGCGTGTCATGCTTGGCCTCCCTGGGATCGGAGCGAGACGCCCGCCCATTCCTCGATGATGCGGGCGATCGCGGTGTGGTCCTGCTCGGCCATGCCGCGCGCCATGGCGAGGCGATAGACCTCGGCGGCGGCGCGGGCCACCGGAGAGGGCACGCCCGCCTCCTGGGCGAGGCGGCCGTAGCCGTCGAGATCCTTCATCATGAGACGGATCGCGAAGCCCGCGTCGAAGGCTCCGTTGAGGATGAAGCGCGGGAACTTGTTGTCGCTCGCGTTGGAGCGCCCGCTCGAGGCCTGCAGGATCTCCACCGCGCGCGTGGGATCCACCCCGGCCCGGGCCGCCACCGCGACCGCCTCGATGGTCAGCGCGAGGATGCCGCCCGAGCACATGTTGTTCACCAGCTTGATCGCGTGGCCCGCCCCGACCGGGCCCGCGTGGAAGATGTTCTTGCCCATGCAGGCCAGCACCGGGCGCGCGCGCTCGAGCAGGGCGGGATCGCCGCCGACCATGATGGCGAGCGTGCCCTCGACCGCGCCACGCACGCCACCCGAGACCGGCGCGTCGATGAGCGCGGAGCCGCGCGCGACCACCTCGCGCTCCAGCTCGCGCGTGACGGAGGGATCCGCCGAGGTCATCTCGAGCACGAGGCTCCCCGGCCGCAGGGCGTCGAGCAGGCCCTTGGCGCCCAGCAGCACCTCTCGCACCTCGCGCGAGGTCGGCAGGATGGTGATGACGGTCTGCGCGGCGGCCGCGACCTCGGCGGGCGAGGCCGCCCACGTGGCGCCGCGAGCCAGCAGCGGGCGCGCCGCGTCCTGGCGGAGATCGTTGACGACCAAGGAATAACCGCCGTCCATCAAGCGGCCCGCCATCGGCACGCCCATGTTGCCGAGCCCGATAAAGCCGATCGTCTCACTCATGCCTGCTGTCGCGCCTCCTGTATGCTCGTGCCGGTATGTTGCTCGGTCTCGTTCTCATCGCGATCGCCGCCGCGTCGTGGGGCACCACCGGCGCCACCATGACTCTACTCTCCCGCGAAGCCGCCGTGTCGCCGCTCCTCGTGGGCTGGAGCCGCCTCGCCATCGCCGCGCCCCTCCTCGTGCTGGCCGCCGCCGGCGTCGGCCGCTTCGGCGCGCGCCATCCCTGGCGACGCCCCTGGCCGTCGCTCGCTGATCTGCCGCTCTGCGCCGCGCTCGGCCTGGCCATGGCCGCGTACCAGGTCTGCTACTTCCGCGCGGTCACCCTCGTCGGCGTGGCACCCGCCGCGCTCCTCGCCATCTGCTCCGCCCCGCTCGTGATCGCGGTGCTGGCCGCCCTCTTCCTCGGAGAGCGCCTGACCCCGCTCGTGCGGCTATCGCTCGGGATGGCGGTCGCCGGGACGGCGCTGCTCGTGGTCGGCCCGCGCGGATTCGGCGAGATCGCGGGCCACTTCGGGCTGGGGGCGCTTCTCGCGCTCGGCGCGGGGGTATCTTACGCCGTGTACGCGGTGGCCGCCAAGGGGCTTCTGGCGCGCGTGACGCCGCTCGCGGTGGCCGCGATCACGTTCGCGCTGGCCGCGCTGTTCCTCGCGCCCGCGCTGCTCGGGGAGACCGCGCCCACGCGCGCGCTGGCGGCGGGCTGGCCGCTGCTGCTCTACTTGGGGGTCGGACCCACCGCGGTGGCCTACGTGATGTTCACCGCCGGGCTCGGCCGCGTGCCCGCGACCGCGGCGGGCATCGTGTCGCTGCTCGAGCCGCTCACCGCCACCACGCTCGGCCTGCTCGTCTTTGGCGAGCGCCTCGGGCCGATCGGCATCGCGGGCGCGGTACTACTGCTGGCCGCCCTCGCGCTCCTGACGACCGCGCGACGTTAGGGCGGGGTCAGGTCTTACATTACGACATTTTTATCGCGCCCGGCGACGCGGCCGGCGCGGAAATGTCGTAATGTAAGACCTGACCCCACTCAGATGCGGTCGAGGACGCGGCTGACCGCGCGGCTGAACGTGCAGTTGGGCACCACGCAGGAGTGCTTGCCCGAGCCGCCGCCCACCATCACGTAGATGTCATCGACCGAGGGCACGCGCGGCAGGCGCACCGACTCGTCGGTCTCCTTGGCCATCCACGTGGGCCAGTCGTGCATGCCCCACATGCCGCCGAGCTTCATGCGGCCGAGCGGCATGCGCGCGTTCTCGAAGACGAAGCGCTGCACGTCGGCGCGGGTGAACCCGTCGGCCGCGATCGTCGCGGCGTGCTCGGGCCCGAGCACGACCAGGATCTGGCTCTGCGAGAGGTACCAGCCCACGTTGGAGCCCAGCGAGGTGGCCACGTCGGCCACGTTGTTGAGGATGCCGGGCGCGGTGGTCGACACGTGGTCGTTGACGTTGTGCGGGCCCTCGCCGCCGAACACGGTGACCACGCTCTGGTCCGCCTTGAAGCCGAGCGCGACGTGCAACGGCTCCCACGGCGAGTCCTCGCGCTCGGTGATCGCATAGGAGAACTTGGCCGGGCTGCCCTGGGTGGCCATGTCGCCACGGCCGGGCCAGCCACCCCCCACGTTCATCAGGATCAGGCGGATCGCGCGGCCGATCGTGGCATTGGCTCGGAAGCCGGGCCCGAACAGGCCGGACCCCGAGTGCAGCCCGATCGTGCGCGCGTAGGGCCCGGTCACGACGACCAGGGGCGCCACCGGATGCGTGGTGGCCTGCACGCCGTAGAGATTGAACGCCGGATCGAGCAGGGCCTGGGCGGCGGCCACGATCACCGGGAAGTAGGCGGGCTCGCAGCCCGCCATGACCGCGTTGACCGCGAGCTTCTCGACCGCGCACTCCCGCCAGAGCGGCGGCATCACGCCGAGCGATTCGGCGGCCTTCGTCCGGGCGCCCGCCAGCATCGCGCGCACGCGCTCCGCGGTGGGCGGCACGAACGGGAGGCCGTCACACCACTCCCGCTGGCAGAACTCCGCGTAGACGTCTTCTTCCGGCAGCGTCAGCGCCGTCTCGACCGCCTCGCTCACGCCGGGCTCACCGCTCCCCCAGCATGGCGCCCAGCTGCTCCACCGCCTGGGCGATGCGGCGACTCACCCCCTCGGGCGCCTCACCGCCCAGCGGATGCTGGACGACGAGCAGGGGCAGCCCGGTGGCGCCGAGCGCCGCCATCTCCCCCAGGGCCAGCCGCTGGAAGACGGTGGTCGTGATCAGTCCCGCGGGCGTCCCCGCCTTCGCCAGCTCCAGCGAGTCGTGGAGACTCCACGACGTGCAGGAGCCTCAGTCCGCGGATCCCGCGAAGACGAGATCGCACTCCTTGGACAGGGCCTCGATGATCTCGTGGGCGGCGCCGGTGGCCGCGTTGGCCTTCCGGAGGATCACCACGCGCTTGACGCCGTGACGCTCCTTGAGCACCTCGCCGATCCCGGTGACCAGGCGATCGAAGTTGTGCTTGGTGTTGTCGAGAAAGCCTACCGTGAGGCCGCGCAGATCGGCGGGCAGCGGCGGAACCGCCGTGGTCGCCGTCCGGAGCTCGCCCACCGGGCTCAGCACCGTGATGAGGGACATGTCGGTCTCCTGCTGTCGGGTGAATGGCGTGGAGCGGGCCCGAGCCCGAGATCCAATGCATCGTATAGTACCGCACATGCTCGTCCTGGCGCTGGACGTCGGCACCAGCTCCGCCCGCGCCCGCGTCTTCGACGCGTCCGGTCGCGCGCAGGCCGGGGCGGAGGGCCAGGTCACGTACGAGCCGCGTACCACCCCGGACGGCGGCGTCGAGCTCGACGCCGATCGCCTGCTGACCGCGGTGACGCGCGCGCTCGACGGGTGCCTGGCCGGCTGCGGCGCGCGCGCGGCCGAGATCGCGGCGGTGGGCGCCTCCGTGTTCTGGCACAGCCTGCTGGCGCTCGACGGCGCGGGCCGCCCCCTCACCGCGGTCATCACCTGGGCCGACACCCGCAGCGCGCCCGCGGCCACCGCGCTCCGTCGCGCCCACGACGAGCGCCGAGTTCACGCGCGAACCGGCGCGCCCTTGCACTCCGCGTTCTTTCCCGCCAAGCTCCGCTGGCTGCGCGAGACGCGCCCCGAGGTCTTCGCGCAGGCCGCACTCTGGTGCGGCTTCGGCGAATACCTGCACGCGCAGCTGACCGGCCGCCTCGCCACGAGCCTCTCGATGGCCTCCGGCACCGGCCTGCTCGATCAGATCGCGGGCGGCTGGGATACCGACATGCTGGCCGCGGCCGGGATCGTCACCGCGCAGCTGCCACCCATCGACGACACCGCGGCGCCCGGCCTGATCGCGCCGCACGCCGCTCGTTGGCCCACGCTCGCACGCGTGCCCTGGCATCCGGCGCGCGGGGACGGCGCGTGCTCGAACCTGGGCTCAGACTGCCGGGGCCCGCGGCGGGTTGCGCTCAATGTCGGGACGTCCGCCGCCCTCCGCGTCGTCCTGCCCGAGCCGCTGGGCCCGCACGCGCCCACACCGTGGGGGCTCTGGCGCTACCGGATCGACGCTCGCCGCGCGCTGCTCGGCGGCGCGACGTCGGAGGGCGGCAATGTGCTGGCCTGGTGCCGCCGGCACCTGGCACTGCCCGGCGACCCCGCGGCCCTCGAGGCGGCCCTCGGCGCGGCCGAGCCGGATGGGCACGGGCTCACCGCGCTCCCCTTCCTGGCCGGAGAGCGGAGCCCGGGTTGGCGGCCGGAGGCGCGGGCCGCCGTCTCGGGCCTGTCGCTGGATACGGGAGCCGTCGAGATCACGCGGGCGCTGCTCGAGAGCGTGGCGTTCCGCCTGGCCGGCGTCTACGACCGGCTGCGCCCGCTTGCCGCCGCTGATCACGTCGTGGTGGGCTCGGGCGGGGCCCTCGCCCACTCACCGGCCTGGGCCCAGATCGTGAGCGATGCCCTCGGCGTCCCGGTGGCCCTCGGCGGCGACGCGGAGGCCTCCGCGCGGGGGGCGGCGCTGCTGGCGCTCGAGGCCCTGGGGGTGGCCGTCCCGGATTCTCCGGCTCCCCTCCGGGTACTCCAACCGGCCCCCGAGCGCCATGCCCGGTACGAGGTGGCACGGGAGCGGCAGCGACTCCTCTACGACAAGATTGTCGGCTCTAACTACTCCTGAGAGAGGCGGCAGTAGAGACCGCGAGACGTGTCTGCCCGGGAGACGACGGTGTGCCAGTCACCTGCGCGTGATCTTGTTCACGCACGCCCGGCCGTTCACTTCCGTATAGCTGACTTCGAGGACCACTCCGAGCACGTAGCGGCACGCCTCACCGTTTCGAAGAAATAACGGGCGGTCTGCCACCACGATCCGATCCGCATGCAACTCCCGGAGCGGGCCGATGATCAACCCGTGAAGTTGCGAACCGCTCGCGGCGTTCGAGTCCATGTGGCACCGGAGCGTGAAACGCTAGCAGAAGGCCCCGGCAACGCGCAAGTTACGATCACTTGACCCTCGCCACCCGCGGGTCAACGGAATCGGGCAGGCACAGATACCCGCGATGTGTTCGTTCATGCTCGAAGGCTTCTGCCCGCTTCGCGAGTGCTTCGGCCGAGCGGCTGCAGGCCACGTTGCCGCCGCCACTTGGCGCGAAGGCCGCTATGGCATTCCATATCACTTCGCTGCTGTTCGGGCGGAAGCTGGAGGCCCACAGCACCCACGCACACTCCGCCGCGGCCGACGTGGCGAAGGCGAGAAGGGAGAAGACCACGACCGCCGCGCCTATCCGGTGCTTCATGCGTGCTTCGCCGGCCGCCGTTGCTGTCTCATCGCCGCGCCCCCTGGGTCATGTCATCAGTCGCCTATTCCATCTTCACCTACCCTGATTTATCCGGGCCAGGCTTTCCGGGCCCGCCCTCGCCGACGCCATTCGCGCGTAGTAGGTGGGGGACCCGCGAAACATCAGCTTTCCGAGCACTTGGTGTCTAATGGCGGGCGGTGAGAGAATAGCCGCTGCGAGACCATGCGAATCGCAATCGGCTGTGACGATACCGGCTTGGCGCTCAAAGAGTCCCTCGTGGCGGCGCTCGAGGCCGACGGGCATGACGTCCTCGACCTCGGTACCTTCTCGACGGACCCGGTGGACTATCCGGACTACGCCCGGGCGGTCGGCCAGGCGGTGCTGCGGGGCTTCGTGGACGCGAGCCTGTTGCTCTGCGCCAGCGGGATCGGCGGGGTGATCGCGGCCAACAAGTTGCGGGGCATCCGCGCGGCGATGTGTCACGACGTGGACTCCGCCCGCCGGAGCCGCGAGGAGGTGGACGCTAACGTGCTCTGCCTCGCCGGGGTCGGGCTCGAGCTGAAGGCCGCCATCGAGATCGCCCAGGCCTTCATCGGGACCCAGTTCCAGGCGGGGGACCCGCAGTCGCGGCAGGTGGCCAAGATCGGCCAGCTCGAGGCCGGACTGCTCGGGGCCGACAAGGCGCCGCTGAAGCCGACCGAGGAGAAGGCGGGCCGCTCGAAGGGGACTCCGCCCAGGCCGGCGCCCACGAAGCCGGCCGCCCCGCCGCGCGAGACGCCGGTCGAAGCGGCGCCCCCAGCCCCCGTGCCGGCGCGCCCCACGGCTCCCGCGGTCACGACCCCGGCGCTGGTGCTGCCGGACCCGCTCAAGCTGCCCGCGGTGGAGGAGACGCTGCGCTTCCTCGAGGGACACGAGTTCCTGGACCGGCTCTGGGTGAAGGACGCCACGCTGTGGAAGGGCGACGCCGCCACCGTGCGCAACCGGCTCGGCTGGCTCACCTCGCCCACCATCATGCGCAGCCATGCCGAGGACATCCGCACGTTCGCCGACGAGATCCGCCGGCTGCAGTACTCCCAGGTCGTCCTCCTCGGCATGGGCGGCTCTTCGTTGGCCGGGGAGGTCTTCAACGAGACCTTCGACTCCAAGATGGGCTTCCCGGACATGCTCGTGCTCGACTCCACGGACCCCGCCGCGGTCAAGCACGTGATCGACACCGTCAACCTGGGCCGCGCGCTCTTCCTGGTCTCCAGCAAGTCCGGCACCACCGCGGAGACCCTGGCCGCGTACTCCTTCTTCCGCGGGCAGGTCGAGGCCGCGGCCTCGCCCCGCCCCGGCATGCAGTTCGTGGCCATCACCGACCCCGGGCGGCCGCTCGACAAGCTGGCCACCGAGACCGGTTTCCGCCGCACCTTCCTCAATCCCGCGTCGATCGGCGGGCGCTTTTCCGCGCTCTCGTTCTTCGGGCTGGTGCCGGCGGCCCTGATCGGCGTGGACATCAAGATCCTGCTCGAGCGCGCCCACGGCATGGTGGAGACGTGCGGCAACGAGGTGGGCGTGCGCGGCAATCCCGCCGTGCAGCTCGGCGCGGTGCTGGCCGGGCTGGCCCGGGCCGGCCGCGACAAGGTCACCCTGGTCCTCTCCGAGAAGATCCGCGCCCTCGGGAGCTGGATCGAGCAGCTCCTGGCCGAGTCGCTCGGCAAGGACGGCACCGGCCTCGTTCCGGTGGCGGACGAGCCGCTCGGCGCGCCGAGCGTGTACGGCGACGACCGGATCTTCGTGTCCATCGTGCTCGAGGGCGACACCACCCACGACGCCGCGCTCGCGAAGCTCTCGGACGCCGGACACCCCGTCCTGCGTCTGGTGCTGAAGGATCCGATGGATATCGGCGCCGAGTTCTTCCGGTGGGAGCTCGCCACCGCCACCGCGGGAGCCGTGCTCGGCGTGAATCCCTTCGACGAGCCCGACGTGGCGCACGGCAAGGAGCAGACGAGCACCCTCCTCGCCGAGTGGAAGCGCTCGCGGCGCCTGCCGGAGTGGCCCTCGGACGTCGAGGAAGACGGCCTCGTGCTCATGACCAAGTCGAACAAGAAGCCGACGTCGGTGAGCAAGGGCCTGGCCGCGCACCTGGCCCAGGCGGTCCCCGGCGACTACCTCGCCATCCAGGCCTACCTGACGCCGACGTCGGAGGCCTGGCGCATCCTCCAGGAGATCCGGGTCGCCCTGCGCGATCGCCTGCGCATCGCGACCACGGTCGGCTGGGGCCCGCGCTACCTCCACTCGACGGGCCAGCTCCACAAGGGCGGGCCCACGAGCGGCCTGTTCATCCAGATCACCGGGGAGGACCGCGAGGACCTGGCCATCCCCGGAGCGGGATACGGATTCTCGGCTCTGAAGGCCGCCCAGGCGCTGGGCGATCTCCAGAGCCTGCGCGATGGAGCGCGCCGGGTCATCCGGCTTCATCTCACCGGCAAGCAGTCCCAGGCCCTCCCGCAGCTGCTGCAGATGGTCCAGGGACTGACCAAGAGGCTCTGACGCGCATGACGACTCCCACTCCCGACGAATCCTGCACCCTGGTCATCTTCGGCGCCTCGGGCGATCTCACCAAGCGCAAGCTCATCCCCGCGCTCTGGTCCATGTTCCAGAGCCGCGTGCTCCCCGAGCCGTTCGCGGTGGTCGGCGTCGCGCGCTCGGAGATGACCAACGAGCAGTTCCGCGCCCGGATGCGCGAGGCCATCTCCGACTTCGCGCGCGTGCAACCGCCGTCGACGCGCGTGTGGGATCGGTTCGCGCAGGCGCTCTTCTACTACTCCGGGGATCCCGCCGACGCCGCGATGTACCCCGGGCTCACCGCCTACCTGAAGCAGGTCGAGCAGGAGCGCGGCACCAGCGGCA
>Ga0193707_1000505_pt1 | contig 13510 bp, 11 predicted proteins | sample U3c2metaG_FD_143043 | JGI IMG/M metagenome (GOLD analysis project Ga0193707, IMG submission 143043) | Soil microbial communities from a riparian zone of the East river system, Colorado, United States - U3c2 | ecosystem: Environmental > Terrestrial > Soil > Riparian zone | place: USA: East River... | reverse complement strand
GGCCCAGGCCCGTACGACTCCGCCATAGACGGGAGTAGACCCCCACGTGCCCCGGCGGCGCAAGGGGAACCCTGGTGGTACCTGGGACGTCGGAAATAATATGCCGGACATGACGAGCAACACGCCTGACCGCTCACGCACCCGCTTTCCCGGGATCAGCTCCCGTGCCTACGAACATCCCGCCGACCGGTCGGCGCTCGTCGCGCTCCGGTCCCTGTCGGGGTTCGACACCGTCCTCAAGCGCCTGGCGGGGCTCTTCAGCGAGCGCGCGATCCGGCTGATGTTCCTCGGCGGCAGCGTGCGCGCGGGCGAGACGCAGTTCCGCAACATCAACGACATGGTCCGCGACAGCGCCTACATCCTCGATCTGCCCGAGGTTCCGGAGCTCTACGTCGTGCAGGACCCGGTCCCGAACGCCATGGCGATCGGCACCGACCACCCGTTCATCGTCTTGAACACCGGCCTGGTCGACCTGCTCGACGACGAGGAGCTCCGGTTCGTCGTGGCGCACGAGGTCGGGCACATCCTGTCCGGCCACGCGGTCTACCGCACGATGGCGCTGATCCTCACGAGCCTCGGCGCACGGCTGGCGTGGTTGCCGTTCGGCAACATCGCCATCTCCGCGATCCTCATGGGCCTCAACGAATGGCAGCGCAAGTCCGAGCTGTCCGCCGACCGGGCGGGCCTGCTCGCCGGGCAGGACGTCGACGCGGGCAAGCGCGCCCTCATGAAGATGGCCGGCGGCGGCAAGCTCAGCGAGATGGACGCCGAGGCGTTCCGCGACCAGGCCCGCGAGTACGACGCGGCGGGCGACGTACGCGACGGGCTGCTGAAGTTCCTCAACCTGCTGACCCGCTCCCACCCCTACGCCGTCGTACGGTTCGTCGAGCTCGATCGCTGGGCGGCCGATGGCAGCTACCAGCGCATCCTCGCCGGTGACTACGAGCGCCGCTCCGACGACTCCAACGCCTCGGTCTCGGATGAGATCAAGAACGCCGCGAAGGCCTACCGCGAGTCGTGGGACCGCAGCTCCGACCCGTTCGTCGGCATGGTGAAGGGCGCGGCCGAGGGTGCCGTCAACGTGGGCGAGAAGATCTTCTCGCGCTTCGGCCGTGGCGGTCCGGGCACGGGCGGCACGGGCGACACGAGCGGTGGCGGCGGCACCGGCGGCGATCAGCGCAACGGTTCCTGACCTGTCCTCGTACGGGCCTGGCGGCGTGTGCCGGCAGGCCCGTATCTTCGCGTCGGCTCCCCGGCGGGGGCCGAGGTTCCGCCGGCCCGCAGGGGCCTCGCCGCGTGGCCGGAGGCGTTCGGCGGCGATCACGCGTAACCTATAGTTCACTTGTTGAACGCATGCGCGGGGGAGAGATCGATGACGACGCCAGGCTCGCAGACGTCGCTCCGCGAGGCGAACCAGCGGCGTGTCATCCAGGCCGTACGTGTCTCCGGGGCGCCGACCCAGGCCGACATCGCCCGCAGCACCGGGCTCTCCCGCGCGACCGTTTCCAATATCGTGCGGGAGCTGGCCGCCGACGGTCTGCTCCTCGTCAGGCCCACGTCGGACGGAGGGCGACGGGCCCGCGCGGTCTCCCTGGCGCCCGGTGCCGGCCTCGCCGTAGGCGTCGACTTCGGCCATTCGCACCTGCGGGTGGCGATCGGCAACCTCGCCCGCGAGGTGCTGGGCGAGCAGTCGATGCCGCTCGACGTCGGCGCGTCGGCCGCCGACGGCCTGACCGAGGCCGAGCGTCTCATGGACGAGCTGCTGGCCTCGGCGGACGCGACCCGGGCGGACGTCATCGGCATCGGGCTGGGCGTGCCCGGCCCGGTGGACGCGGTCACCGGCACGCTCGGGTCGAGCACGATCCTGCCCGGATGGGCGGGGATCCACGCCGTCGACGAGGCGACCCGCCGGCTCGGCCGTCCGGTGCACGTCGACAACGACGCCAACCTCGGCGCGCTCGCCGAGACGACCTGGGGCGCGGCGCGCGGCCATCCCGACGCGGCGTACATCAAGATCAGCTCGGGGGTGGGCGCCGGCATCGTCATCGGCGGCCGCGTCTACCACGGGCCGGGCGGCACGGCGGGTGAGATCGGGCACCTCACGCTGAACGAGAGCGGGCCGATGTGCCGCTGCGGCAACCGCGGCTGCCTGGAGACGTTCGCGGGCGGGCGTTACCTCGCCGACCTGCTGCGGCCCGCCCACGGCGAGGGGCTGACGACCGCGCGCATCGTCGAGCTGGCCCTGGCCGGCGACGCGCCCTGCCGCCGGGCCGTCAGCGACGCGGGTCGCTACGTCGGCGCCGGCGTCGCGAGCCTGTGCAACCTCCTCAATCCCACGCGCGTGGTGGTCGGCGGCGACCTCGGCCGGGCCGGTGACCTCCTGCTGGAGCCGATGGCCGAGGCCGTGGGGCGCTCGGCGATCTCCAGCGCCGCCTCGTTGGTGTCGATCGTGCCCGGCACTCTCGGCGACCGCGCCGAGGTGCTCGGCGCCCTGGCGGCCGTGCTCCAGGTCTGGGAAATCGTTTAGTTCTTGAACAAGCTTGGCAGGCTTCGGCCAGACTTAGTTCACGCCTTGACTTGATCTTCGTGGTGGGTCTTTGATCACAGAGCCTCTTCACTGATCCCGCCAGGAGCCTGTGTCATGAGATTGAGGTCCAGGGCCGCCCACATCGGGCTGGCCGTCACTCTCACATTGTCCGGACTGGCGTTGACCGCCACGGGCGCGAGCGCGCAGTCCGGTTACCAAGATCCCCACGCCTCGATCACCGCCCGGGTCTCCGACCTCCTCAAGCGCATGACGCTGGAGGAGAAGGTCGGCCAGATGACCCAGCCCGCGGTCCTCAACATGCAGGGCGACTGCCAGTGGGCGGGCGGCGCGCTCGTCGACTCGTGCATGAAGCACGTCCTCACCGACCTCAAGGCCGGCTCGATCCTGTCCGGCGGCGGCGAGACCCCGCCGCAGAACACGCCCAAGGACTGGGCCGACATGGTCAACACGATCCAGAAGTACGCGATCGACCACTCGCGGCTGCACATCCCGATCGTTTACGGCGTCGACGCCGTACACGGGCACAACAACGTGCTGGGCGCCACGAAGTTCCCCCAGCAGGTCGGCGTGGGCGCCACCTGGGACCCGCAGGTCGCCGAGGCGATGGGCGAGTCCACCTCCCGCGCGGTGAAGGCCACCGGCCCGCAGTGGGACTTCGCCCCCGTCGAGGACATCTCCCGCGACACCCGCTGGGGCCGCTACTACGAGACCTTCTCCGAGGACCCGTACCTCGCCGGCTCGCTCGGCGCCGCCAACATCCAGGGCCTGCAGAAGACCGGTCAGGTCGCGGCCACGGTCAAGCACTTCGCCGGCTACTCGCAGCCGTTCGCGGGCCACGACCGTACCGAGGCGCACCTGGACCCGCGCTACTTCCAGGACACCTTCCTGCCCGCCTACAAGGCGGCGGTCGACGCCGGCGCGCAGACGCTGATGGTCAACTCCGGCTCGGTCAACGGGATCCCCGCCCACTCGTCGCACTACCTGCTCACGGACCTGCTGCGCCGCCAGTGGGGCTTCAAGGGCGTCGTGGTCAGCGACTGGGACGACGTCAAGAGCCTGCAGACGGCGTACCACCTCACCGACTCGTACGCCGGCGCGGCGGCCCTCGCGGTCAACGCCGGCGTGGACATGGCGATGCTGCCGCCGGGCAGCGTCGACGACTACGTGAGCGGGCTCATCGCCGACGTCAAGAGCGGCAAGGTCGCCAAGAAGCGGATCGATGAGGCCACCGCGCGCATTCTGACGCTGAAGTTCAAGCTGGGCCTGTTCGAGCACCCGTACGTCGACGCCTCCCAGGCGAACGGCATCGTGCTCGGCGCCGACAAGGACCTCGCGGTCAAGGCGGCCACCGAGTCGCAGACCCTGCTCAAGAACGACGGCAACGTGCTGCCCCTGTCGCCCGGCATCGGCAAGGTCGTCGTGACCGGCCCCAGTGCCGACTCGATCCCGAACCAGGACGGCGGCTGGACGATCCAGTGGCAGGGCATCCCGGACGGCGTCAACGACCCCGGGGTCACGCTCTACCAGGGCATCAAGGACGTCGTCGGTGACCACGCGAAGCTGGTCAAGGACCCCGGTGACGCGGTCGACCAGACCAAGTCCGCGGACGCGGCCATCGTCGTGGTCGGCGAGAAGCCCGGCGCGGAAGGCGTCAACGACAACGAGACGCCCGAACTGGCCGCCGACCAGCAGAAACTGGTCAACGACCTGCAGGCCACCGGCAAGCCGGTGATCGTGGTGGTCGTGGCCGGACGGCCGCTCGCGCTCGGCGGCGCCGCCGACGCCAAGCAGCTGCTGATGTCGTGGCTGCCGGGCAGCGAGGGCGGTACGGCCGTGGCGAACGTGCTGTTCGGCAAGGCGAACCCGAGCGGCCGCCTGCCGGTGTCGTGGCCACGGACCGCGGGCGACGAGCCGATGTTCTACCAGCAGCTCCCGGGCACCAACTCGGGCACGAGCTCGGCGTACGACCCGCTGTTCGGCTTCGGCACGGGCCTGTCGTACACGACGTACGCGGTGAACGACGTCTCGGTCTCGGGCGGCAACACGGTGAAGGTGTCGGTGCAGGTCGCCAACACCGGCGCGAAGGACGGCGACATGGTCGTCCCGGTCTTCGCCCAGCAGCCGGTCAGCCGGATCGTCGCGTCGCCGAACAAGCTCGTCGCCTACACGCGCGTCTCGCTGAAGGCGGGCCAGTCCACGACCGTCTCGCTGTCGTTCCCGCTGTCACGCCTGGCCGTGACCCAGGGCGACATCAACGGCTCATCCACCAGGTCGGTCATCCCCGGCCTCTACAAGATCGTCGCCGGCTCCAAGTCCGCGGACCTCACCGTCCACTGACCGCTCGCCGGTGACCTACCGGCCCTCCGCCGGGAGAGGCGGTTGCCTCGACGGGTGCGCGCATCCCACGCCCGTCGAGGCAATCTCCGCTATCAAGAGGGCATGGATATGCCGGACGGTGAAGCCCAGTCTCGACAGCGGGCCGCCCAAGCCGCCTCGTGGGAAATGATCCCAGCTGACGAGCAGGGTGAGCTTGGTCAGTGCCTGGTGGGCTCTGAGGTGCTGGGGCCGGAGTGGGTGGCGGCGTTCGAGCAGGCGCCGCGATCGTTGTTTCTGCCCGATTTGATGTGGCCGTTCGGTGATGACGGCGAGTATCGGGTCGTCGATCGAGTGATCGATCCGGTCGCCTGGCGGCGGTGGGCCTTTTCTGATGTGCCCATTGTCACGCAGTGGGATGAGGGGCGGCATCTCGGCGATTCGCCGGGGGAGGAGCCGACCAGCTCCGGGTCGATGCCGAGTCTCGTGTTCTCGATGTTCGGTGACCTCGACGTACGGGACGGGGCGCGGGTTCTGGAGATCGGCACCGGTACGGGGTGGTGTGCGGGGTTGTTGTCCGCGCGGCTCGGTGACCGGCAGGTCGTCTCGGTGGAGGTCGACGAAAAGGTGGCGGAGGCCGCACGGCGAGCGTTGACGGCCGCCGGGTGGTCGCCCACGGTACTCACCGGGGACGGCGCGGACGGTTGGGTGCACGACGCGCCCTATGACCGGGTCCTGGCCACGGCCGGCGTACGGGAGGTGCCGGTGGCGTGGGTCGAGCAGACGCGGCCCGGCGGGGTCGTCGTCGTGCCGTGGGGCACTTCGTACTCCCAGCATGACGCGATCGTGCGGCTGGTGGTGGGTGAGGACGGGACGGCGTCCGGGCGGTTCACCGGTGGCGCCGGGTTCATGAAGCTGCGGGAGCAGCGTGGCGTATGGCCCGCGCACGAGGACTACGTGCCCGGGGGTGCGTGGCCGGCCCAGGTGCGGGAGTCGGCGACGACGCTGCGGCTGGAGGAGGTCACCGGGACGGTCGAGTGGTTCGTCGGGCTGCGGGTTCCGCAGGTGGTGCACACGCTGCACGAAGGCGATGACGGTACGACGGCGCTCCTCCTGTACGGGCTGACCGACCGGTCGTGGGCGGCCGTGTTCTTCTGTGGCGACGGCTGCCGTGAGTTCCTCGTCTACCAGGACGGGCCGAGGGACCTCTGGGACGAGGTCGCCGCGGCCGTTCGCTGGTGGGGCGGCCAGGGGCGGCCGGACGTGACGCGGTTCGGGATGACGGTCTCGGCCGGCGAACAGGTCGTCTGGCTGGACTCCCCCCAGGGCGGGCCGTCGGTCTAGGGGCGGCCGGGACCGGTCCCAGGGTGGTGCCTTACCTTCGCGGGACCTCGATGACCGGGGCCATCGAGGTGGTCCGTCGCCCCTGGAGGAGATCCATGAACCGCCGTGCGGTGCTCGTCGTCGTTCCGGCCGTCGGCGTAGCCGCAGCGGCGGACCGGGCTCGGCCGTCCGCCTGCGACAAGGGACGGTGCGAGGTCGTGCGGTTCGCACCCCGGTAAGGACGTCGGCGGAGGAGAAAGGGGGCCTCGTCGTGGCTGGAGGGCGGTCGCCGGGTGGTATCCGGTCCTTGCCGGCGGATCATCGGAGCCTGGCCTGCGGGGTTCCGCCTTCGGCGTCGCGGACGATCTATGTGCTCGGGGTCTTCGGCGGGATCGCGGTCACGCCCGGCGAGGAGCGTACGATCCTGTTCGGGCGTAACCGGCCGGAAGTGCATGTCTGTGTGGGGGAGGACGACCCCAAGGTCAGCCGCCGGCACGGGCTGATCGGCTACCGGGAAAACCGCTGGTGGGTGTCCAACACCGGCATCCGGCCCCTGCGCGTGGCCGGCGTACGGTACCTCTTTCCCGGCGAGGACCCCCTCCCGCTGCCGCAGGGGTACACACCGCTGTTCGTCGGCGGGTCGCGTAAGCGGGAGCACCTTCTCGAGCTGTACGTCACCGGCACCGCGGGCGTACGCCCGATGGCCCGGCACGACGATCCGACCGAGCCGCCGCGAAGCTGGCGGCTGGAGCGGGACGAACGTCTGGCGCTGATCGTGCTCGGCCAGCGGTACCTCTGGCACGACTTCCATCCCCAGCCGCTCACCTGGCAGCAGACGGCCCGGCAGCTCGCCGAGCTCGAACCCGGTGAGGCGTGGACGGCCAAGCGCGTCGAGCACCTCGTCGTCGGGGTGCGCAGCCGGCTGTCCAGGGAAGGGGTCCCCGGGCTGACCAGGGAAGAGGTCGGCGAGCCGGTCGGGAACACCCTCAACCGGAACCTTCTCGCCACGCTGATGCTGTCGGCCACCCTCGTACCCCGGGATCTCGCCCTGCTGGATGAGATCAGTTCCGGCCACGACGCCTGACGGACTCCGACGGGCGGGCCGGGCGGAGGCGAAAGCCCGGTCGCAGGCGGGCGCGCCGCCGTACGACCGGGCCCCGGGCCTCGGGAGAAACCGCTACCGGGACGCCACCGGAGGCCGCCACATCGGCCAGAACTTCGTGCCGTCCGGCAGCGCGAACGTCTCGCGGAGCTCGTAGCCGTGCCGGAGGTACAGGTCGCGGCTGTTCGGGCTGCTGGCCTCCAGGTACGCCGCCGTCCCGCCGTCGTCCAGCTTCGCGTGGTGGTGGTGGAGCAGCGCGGTGCCGAGCCCGCCGCTCTGCCGCGCCGGGTCCACGGCGAGGAGGGCCAGGTGGTGGTGCGGCTCCTCGGGATGGTTCTTCTCGAACAGCTCGTCGAGGACGCGGAACCGGTCGGCCCACTGGCCGCACGCCTCGACGAGGCGGCCGTCGTAGTCCTCCGGCTCGGGCACCTCGGCCGTACGGTCGAACCACACCGCCGCGGCCCGGCCCTGGTCGATGACGTCGATGTGGCCGTACTTCAGGGCGTGCTCGACAAGGATCAGGAAGTCCGCGGTCATGATCCGCGGCCGTACGTCGGGCTCGGGGAGCAGCCAGGACACGGCGGCCAGCGGCGCGAACGCGGTCGCGATGAGTTCGGCGACCTGGGCGGTGTCCTCCTGGCCCGCCCGGCGGATCGAGACGTCGGCCATCAGTGCCGCCTTCCTCGCCTGGCCGTGGTCGCGGTGCGCGAGTGGGTTCCGCGGGACGGAGGCGCGACGGCGGGGACGGTCTGGCTGCTGGATGCCTTGGCGCCCAGGCCGATCCTCCGGTAGACGTCGGCGTTGGCGCCGCGCAGGACCAGGGCCCACATGAGGCCGACGGCGATGGCGACCAGGTACGAGCCCGGCAGCAGCCACCGCAGCGGCGAGGACGGCTTGACGCCGAGCAGGGTGGCGAAGTTGTCGACCGCGAGGTAGACGATGGCGAGCAGGCAGATGGTCGCGAGGGCCGGCGCGATGACGCGCCGCCAGGCGTTCTCACCGGTCTGGTTGCGAGCGAAGAAGACGAGTACGGCGATGGACGTCGCCGCGATGAGGAGCAGCACGCCGAAGCCGCCGAGCGTCCCGCCGTAGAAGAAGAGCTGGACCAGCGGGTCGAGGCCGAGCACGGCGTACAGCACGATCACGACGAGGCCCAGGACGGTCTGTGAGACCGAGCCGGCCTTCGGCGCGCCCGTCCGTACGCCCGTGCGGCCGAAGACCGGGGGAAGGACGCGCTCGCGGCCGAGGGCGAAGATGTAGCGCGCCGTGGTGTTGTGGAAGGAGATCATGGCGGCGAACACGCTGGTGACGAACAGGACCCGCGCGATGTCGACCACGGTGCCGCCCAGGTGGGCATGCGCCAGGTTGAAGATCGTTTCAGCGCCGTCCTTGCGCGCGGTGTCGACGATCTTGTCCGGGCCGGTGACGACGGTCATCGCCCAGGAGGACACGGCGTACAGGGCCGCGATGATCGCCACCGACAGGAACGTCGCGATCGGCACCGTACGGCGCGGGTCGCGGCTCTCCTCGGAGAAGACGACGGACGACTCGAACCCGACGAAGCCCAGCACCGCGATGACCAGCAGCGCGCCGACTCCGGAGGAGGAGAGGGCGCTCGGGGACAGCGCGTCGAGGGCCACGGTGCCGCCCGCCGGGTGGATCAGGTCGGCGGCGTCGAACAGCAGGATGACCGCGATCTCGGTGGTGAGGAGAACGGCCAGGATCGTGCCGTTGACCTCGACGCGCATCATTCCGAGGATCCCGACCAGCGCCCACGCGACCAGCGCCACGATCCACCAGGCGGGATGGACGCCGAGCCACTGGTCCAGCAGCGGCAGGGCGGCGGCGCCCAGCGCGCCGTACAGGCCGACCTGCAGCGCGTTGTACGCGACGAGCGCCACCCAGGCGGCGGCCACACCTGCCGGACGGCCCAGACCACGCGCCACGTACGCGTAGAAGGCGCCCGCGTTGACCATGTGCCGGGCCATCGTGACGTACCCGACCGAGAACAGGGCGAGGACGGCACCGACGGCGATGAAGGCGACGGGCAGGCCGGTGATGCCGGTGACGGCATAGGCGGTGGTGACGACGCCGGCGACGACCGTCAGCGGCGCGGCCGCGGACATGACGAAGTAGATGACGTCCGGGATGCCGAGCCGGTCGGCGGCGAGGGCGCTGGAAATGGCGTCGGCGCCACTTCGGACACCGGCGGGTGCTGCGGTCATGTGCGTGTCTCCAGGTCGGATTCGGGCTCAGGAGCGGTACGAGAGGACGGCGTCGCCCACGGCCGCGTGTACGTGTCCGGCCAGGTCGCGGAGCGAGCCCGGAATGGTGGCCATGACGGTGCCGAGGTAGCGGCGGGCGTTCCGGCGGCCTTGCGGATCGCTCAGGATCGATTCGAGCAGGCCGGTCGCGTCGGTGATGGCCACGAGGGCCATGTCGGCGGGGGCCATCGGCCGGCCGTTGGTCAGCAGCGTCTCCACGCGGGCGCTGGGCCAGGCGCACTTGGCGTAGTCGGTGGCGATGTACCGCACGCCCTTGCGCATCAGGAGCGACCGTGACTCCTCGCGGACCACGAGACGGGTCTGCACCAGGCGGTTGGCGACGGCGTCGACGGTGTTCTGGGCGAGGTAGGCGAGCCACGTGCGTACGTCGGCGTGCTCGGGGGTGGTGGCCATCAGTTTGAGCACGCTGTACGCGAGCGGGTCCTGCACCGGCGACGGGTCGGTGACCTCGACCCTGGCCCCGTGTACGGTCACCCGTTCGTACAGCACCAGCTCGGCGAGCAGCGCTCCCGCCAGCCCGAGCGACGTCGCCTGGACGTGCAGGAGTGGGGTGCCCGATCCCGCCGTGTCCCAGGCGATCAGGAAGAACTCGTCCGCCAGCAGCACCGATCAGACCTTTCTAGTGAGACAAGGCCGGGGCGGGCCGCCGGGCGGGCCGGTGGCACATCAGTGCGGCGTCGAACGGGTTTTCGGTCACAGGCAGTCCTTTTGGGACAGGTATTGTCCACGGGAGGGCCGACATGGAACTGGCGGCGGCAGCGATCATATTTACCAAAGGTGCAGGTGTGGCGAAAGAGGTAATTAATTCCCAACACTCTCGGTAGTCCAAATCGGATGGCTACGCGTCTGACTCGGGATAATTTGTCCTGTTACGGGCCTTCCTGGCGGCCGGATCCGGCCGTGTCTCCTGCTGGGATGGTCGCCCCGGGTGAGGCCAGGTGAACCGCAGGGTGACGGCCCGGCGAACGTAAGGATTCGCGTTCGGCAGATCTAAAGCCAGAGTCTCGGCAGATGTAAAACAGAATGCTATGATCACTTTGTGCGCACGGCGATGGAGTACGTTCCCCGGCGGGCCGCCGACATGATCACCGAGGCGCTCGCCGACACCCGCGTGGTCGTCGTGAACGGCGCCCGGCAGGTCGGCAAGAGCACTCTGGCCGAGGTCGTCCTGCGGCACGAGCCGCACGGCGTCGCGCGGTTCCTCGACGACCCGGTCACGCGTGCCGCGGCGACCGAGGACCCGGTCCGGTTCGTCCGCCACGACGGGCTGATGCTGATCGATGAGGTCCAGCGGGTCCCTGACCTGTGGCTGGCCATCAAGCATGTGGTCGACCGTGATCCGCGCCCCGGCCGGTTCCTGCTGACCGGGTCCGCGCGCCTGCTCGCGCTGCGCAGCCTGCCCGACGCGCTGCCCGGCCGCGCGGAGACCATCGAGCTGTGGCCGCTGTCGCAGGGCGAGATCGACGGCGCGCCCGACGGTTTCGTCGACGGCGCCTTCACCCACGGCGCCGACCTGCGTGCCGAGCCCACCGGGCTCCAGCGCCGCGACTACCTCGCGCGGGCGGCGCGCGGCGGCTACCCGGAGGCACGGCGCCGCGAGTCTCCGCAGCGCCGGCAGCGGTTCTTCGAGGGCTACCTCGCCGACCTGCTGAGCCGCGACGTCAAGCAGGTCGCCGACATCGAGAAGGCCGGTGACATGCGCCGCCTCGTCGCCCTGCTGGCCGCCCAGACGAGCGGGCTGCTCAACGTCAAGCGCCTGGCCGGCGAGCTGAGCATCACGGCGCCGACGGTCCGCAGCTACATCGAGATCCTGGAGACCGTCTACCTCATCCGGCTCGTCCCGGCCTGGTCGGCCAACGCCACGTCCCGTGCGGTCGCCACGCCCAAGGTGATCTTCATCGATCCCGGCCTGGCCGGGCATCTGACGGCCGGCGCGGTCACCGACGCGTCGCTCGGCGGCCGGCTGGAGAACTTCGTGCTCGGCGAGCTCGCCCGCCAGCTCACCTGGGCCCGTACCCCCGCGCGTCTCTACCACTACCGCGACCGCGACCAGTACGAAGTGGACGGCGTGATCGAGGACAACGCCGGTCAGATCGTGGGGATCGAGGTCAAGGCCGCCGAGACCGTACGCGCCGATGACTTCCGTGGCCTCAAACGCCTGCAGCGGCGGCTCGGACCACGGTTCCGCGCCGGGTTCGTGCTCTACTGCGGCGCCGAGTCGCTCAGCTTCGGCGACGGCCTGACCTGCCTGCCGATCTCCGCGCTGTGGACGACCGGCGATCAGCCGGGACGCGAGTCGTAGCCGGGCATCGCCGTGGCGCGCCGGCGGCCGGGGACGGACCCGGCCGACGCGGATCCGGGTGCCGCCTCCGGCTCGGGCGCTTGACGTCCTTGACGTCCTAGAGGTCCTGGCCGTCAGGTAGCCGTGCGGCCCCGTAGGAGGAGAAGACTCCGACGGTCTCCATGACCGGGCGCGGGGCGTTCGGCCGGCAGGACGCGGTGAGGAGGCCGAGGCGCGCGACCCGCGCGTTGATCACGACGTTGCCGCCGCGGAGGCGGTAGAGACCCCGGTCCCGTGGCGTCCACGTGCCGTAGAGGTCACCGCTGACCGGCTGGCGTGGTGCGACCGAGCCGCCCGAACCCGCGACGCGGAACGCCGTCCTCTCTGTCCCGGAGACCTCGATCCCGGCGACCGCGGTCCACGAGTCGATGGCCACCGGGGACCGCAGGCTCAGCCGGGAGATGCGCAGGTGGAAGCGGATCGGCTGGCCCGCGACCACGCGGTCGGGCGTGGCGGTCAGCGAGCCGTAGATGAGGACGGGCCGGGCACCGAGCACCGGAACGGTGCAGGTGTAGGCCGCTGAGAAGCCGGACGCCGACGCCGGCTCCTGCGCCGCGACGGCCGTGGTACCACCGAGCGCGATCACCGCGGTGGCGGCCATGGCGTGCTTCGCGATGGATTTGATCATCTGCTGCTCCCCGTCGAGGTCGGTCATCCCCGGACGCCAGGGCGGCGTACGCGGAAGGTCACCCTGCGACGTCATCATGATCACGATGCGTGATGGGGCGTTTTTACCGGCGGGGGCGAAGATCCCTACCTGATGGTGGGGTTCCGGGCGGCGGGAAAACCCGTTGTCCGGGGGCGCGGCGGCTTCCTACGCTGGGCACCATGACGTGCTACCTGAACATGATCCGCCGTGGCCGCCTCCGCAGGCTCGCGGCGAGCGTGGGGCTGGCATCCGCTCGCTGACGATTGGGCCGGGCGCATCGTCGAGGACGCGGGCGTACGCCCCGGCCAGCTCGTTCTCGACATCGGCGCCGGTCGCGGGGCGCTGACCGCGCACCTGGTCGCGGCCGGCGCCCAGGTGATCGCGGTGGAGCCGCATCCCGGCCGCGCGCGGTGGCTGCGCGAGCGTTTCGCCGGAGCCCGGGTGACGGTCGTGGAGTCCGACGTCTTGGCACTGCGGCTGCCGCACCGGCCGCTGCCGCGCCGCGCGTTCCAGCCCCCGCCGCCGGTCGACTCGGCGACCGTCACCCGGGCTCCGCCGTACGCCATCTCCACCGCGCTGCTGAGCCACCTGCTCGCGCCGCGGTCCCGGCTGGTCGCCGCCGACCTGGTCCTCCAGCGGGCCGTGGTCCGGCGCTACACGGACGGCCGCAGCGTCCCCTCGGCTCGCTGGGAGGTGCGGGCCGGTCGGCCGCTGCCGCGCCGGGCGTTCCGGCCCCCGCCGCGGGTCGACTCGGCGGTCCTCGTCGTACGGCGGCGTGACCGCGTTCGTACCCCCGCCCGTACAGGTTAGGCTGCGGCTTGTGACTCAGCAGCAAGAGGGAGAACTCGGCGAAGGGGAGACTTCGCGCGCGCGGTGAGCCCGCGCGTCCGTTCTTCCGCGTGACAGGCGCGGCCGGTGACACCGGCCGCTTCGCGCTGCCCGGACGCGG
>Ga0193707_1000504_pt1 | contig 13533 bp, 12 predicted proteins | sample U3c2metaG_FD_143043 | JGI IMG/M metagenome (GOLD analysis project Ga0193707, IMG submission 143043) | Soil microbial communities from a riparian zone of the East river system, Colorado, United States - U3c2 | ecosystem: Environmental > Terrestrial > Soil > Riparian zone | place: USA: East River... | reverse complement strand
TTTCGCGACAACGCCATAGTGGTGCCCGCGATCCGGAGCGGCGGCGACAGCGTCCGTATCCGACTGTCATTCACCGCTGACAACTGGCGGATAGATGCGATCCGCACGGCGACTGTACTACGGCGGTCAGGCAGCACGAGGCTCGTGCCGGCCGCCCGTGTGAAGATGGCCGACCCGGTTCAGAATACTCCGGCGCTGGCCGCGCTTCGAGATGCGGACGAGTCGTACCTGATCACGTCGCCGGGACAGTCTTTCAGCGTGGAGTTCGACGTCGGAAAGTCGATAGCAGGTACGCGAACCTACATGCTCGCGTCGCAGGGATACTACACCGAATGGGTGCGCGGGACGTGGATCAAGAACGCGTCGGGCAAGGCATTCGCGCCGTCGGACGCATCTCTGGTCGAGGCGATTCGCGACTGGCGCACCAAACAGCCCGAAATGGAGAATCAGTTCTATTCCACGCGAATCTCGACGAGGTAGTCACCATGCGCACGACGAAAATGCTGGCAACCGTTGCTGCCTTCGCGCTGGCCGGATGCCATATGGGTAGTAGCGGTGCAAATCTTCCCGTAGCGAATCAACCGGGCGGCGCACATGTATCGCTGCGCACGTCGAGCGGAGGGTACAGCGGAGAGCTGCTCGCCGTGCAGGAAGACGGGGTCATCATCTCGGGCGACAGAATCATGTTTGCTCCATTCTCCTCGATCGTCGAGCTCACGCTCGAGAAAATGGGCCGACAGTATCGGCTGGGAACCGCGGAAGTTCCCCGTGGAGAAAAACTCGCCAGGTTCCGGGCGGTGAGCCGGTTTCCCCAGGGTCTGACTCCGAACATACGGGCAGCGCTTCTGGCGCGGACATCCCAGACCGAAATCGCGGTGATACAGTGAGTGTGAGGTTCGCGCGCGTCGGTTGCGTCTGCGCGCTCGCGTCGCTGGCCGCGCTGTGTCCACGTCATGCGCAGACGCAAACATCAGCGGGCGCTGAGCACTCGATGCACAGCGATCGGACTCAGCAGGTCATGCCTCGCAGCGACGCCGCGGTCGATTCTCTGGTGGGCATAGCCCGCAGAGCCTCGGAGGCGTTCAGCGATCGCAGCGCGGCAATCTCGGCCGGCTACCGCCGAGTGGGGATGGATTTCCCGTCGATGGGCGAGCATTGGGTGAATCCATCGCTGGTGTTAGAGGAGAAATTTGACGTCGCTCGTCCCGCGATCCTTACCTATACGGTCGTGCGGGGCCGACCATTGTTGCTGGGCGTCGTGTACGCGATTCCGCTCGCGCCTGGACAGGAGCCGCCGGCTGCCTTTGGCCCCGAAGCAATGTGGCATGAGCACAACGGATCGGTCGAGGAAGAGAGTCTTCTGCCTGAGCATCACAGCATGCCTTCCTCCGCGAGTGGAACACGGCTGGCGATTCTTCACGCGTGGGTGCGCGCTCCCAACCCCGACGGGGTATTCGCGGCCGAGAACTGGGCGTTGCCATTTCTGAGGGTTGGACTGGATGCGCCATCCAGCTTTCCAAAGGGAGCCGCTCGAGCAGTCTCACTTCTCTCGGGCGGCGAGCGATACTATCGCGAGCTCGCGGGCGATTCGGCCAATGCTTCGATCGCTGCTGCACTCGAGCGGTGCGCGGATGTCGCCAGAAGTGTCGTGAGACGGGCGCAGGCCCGTGGCCAGGTTCTATTCCGGCAGGATCTCGAGGAACTGGACGGAGCGTGGACTGCCGCTGTTCTGGAAGTGCGGAAAGCCGCCGGAGCGGACGTGGCGAAGCGGATCAACGGCGGCAGCCTGCCAGGCGAGATGCCGCACCGCTGACTGTTCTCTACTCTATAGGGTATTGACGGTCAAAGAACTTCCGTCGCGCCTCTTTTTCGCACCAGTCCAATCCCTCCGTGAATTCAATTCGAGAAACGGCGTGAACAAGCGCTCCAAACTGCTCATCCGAGTAATCGGAGCAGAATCTCTTGAGCCTCCGCGAAACCTCCGCTCGAAGTTTGGCGAGCTCCTCAGAAAATGTTGGGTGTTCCAGGAGCGCTTCCATCACGTTTTGGGGGGATGTCATGGCGAGGGCTGGAGCAATTTGTTTGCCGGTTGGTGATCGTCAACGTCGGTCATAGGTAAAGCAGGGATTCGTACGAACTGTCCAGATTTTACTATCGGGACCCACCTTCTCTCGGGAGAATCAAGTGCGACTCGTCATCGCAACAGCTTTCGCCTTCATTGTCCTTCCAGCCATTGCCTTATCGCAGGGCGCGGGAATGGACGCATTGTCGCTACAGGCCGGCGGCCGTGCGAGAATTCTCGCAGCCAGAGCCGGTTCAAAATATGAAATTATTACGGTCGCTTCGGCTAGCCCGGATAGCTTGCGCTACACCGTGGCTGCAAGCGTCGCTACCAAATCGCTCGCGTGGCAAGAAATCAGTAAAATGGACGCGAGCACTGGACATCATACAAATGTTGGACGCGGCATCGGAATCGGATTTCTCGTGGGACTTGTCGGAGGCGCCGCGCTCGGAGCGACGGTTTCTGGATGCTGCGACAAGGAGGCACGCGCCCTCAAAGCGTTGGCTATAGTTGTGAACGGATTTCTGGGGGGTGTTCTCGGCGGAGTGGTGGGAGCCGTGATCGGCCACGCGAAGCAGACCGAGGATTGGGTTCCAGTAACCCTACCGCGTACTCCAGTTGCCTCGAACTGAAGGTCGAGCGCATAACCACCGTCTCCATGAGTGACGACAGCGTCGCCAACGCGCAAGACGTTCACTTGCATCTCCACAACAACGGCGGCGCGGGACAGTACTACCTGGAGTTCTGGTCTCTCCCGACATCGCCAAACGGCCAGCGTCGGCTAGCACAATCAGGTACGGCGACTGTTCTCACTGGTTACGACGAATCCGTTGCGTTCGCAGTAGGCGGCTGCAGCTCGGCGTCGATTTGTGACCACCCGTTGTTCGCTCTCCAGGCAGTCAAGGTGAAGAGCCGCGCGGAGAACACCGCCGCTTTCACGCAGTCTGATTGTAAGATCGTTGGGACGGAGACAAGCTACTGCCCCTGACAGACTATCGAGTCGTGCGGCAAACGTACGGGGTGGGGTTCCCTACTGCCTCCATGCGCGCACATCGAGTTTGGCATCCGCAAAAACGCCCGAGGAGGCACGGCAGTTGCCCCGCTCGAGCGGAAGACCATGGAGCAGACTTGCCGGGCTCTCAGCTCTTCTGATAATCAGCCAGATACAACGCCTAGATGCACCTACTCATCTACGCCGGATTCATACTCGTTGGCATCACCCTCACCCTGCTTCTCCTCATCGGAGTGCTCGATGTCGTGCGCGGAACACCGGTGCACCGCGTTCTCGCCGACGAAACGGGCGGTGACCCTGTAGCCGTCGGACAGCCGTTCTTCCGCGAGGCGATGGAGCTCCTGACCCGCACGCGCCTTCGCCCAGCTCACGATTTAGAGATTTTCATGAACGGTGATGAGACCTATTCGCGCCTCTACGCCGACCTTCGCGCGGCGAAGTCCTCCATCACGGTGCAGCTCTACTACTGCAACAAGGGTCGAATGGCCGACACCTTTCGAGAGATTCTCATAGAACGGGCGAAGGCGGGCGTGGACGTGTACTTCCTCTACGATTCGTTCGGCACGACCCTCAAGAAGGATTACTTCGAGCCGCTTAAGGCAGCCGGGGTACGAGTGGGGCGATTCCGCCCATTCAGTTTTCGGTCCGCGCAGAAGACCCAGCATCGCGCCCACATTCGAGTGACAGTGATCGACGGGACGATCGGCTATACCGGGGGGTTCGGACTCGACGACAAATGGTACGGTGACGGCCGTTCGCCCGACCATTGGCGCGACACCAACGTCAGATTTGTCGGCCCGGCCGTGCGCCAGCTCCAGGCAACATTTACAGTCTGTTGGGCGGAAACCACCGGCCATCTCCTCACCGGACCACTGTTGTTCCCGGAAAGGAAAGATGCGAAGGATGAGGAGACGCCGATTCTCGCCGGGCTTCTCCACGCGTCCCCAACCATCGGCAGCACTTCAGCCGAGCGCCTGTTCCTGTTGATGATCACCGGCTCGCGGAAGCGCCTGTATCTCAGCAACTCCTACTTCGTACCCGATGCTTCGATCCGGAACCTGCTGTGCGCCGCCGCAAAGCATGGCGTCGATGTGCGCATCCTTACCGTCGGCAAAACCACAGATGTAAAGAGCGCCTGGTACGCCGGCCGCGCGCGATATCAGAGTTTGCTTGCGGCGGGCGTGAAGATCTACGAGTACCAGCCGGTGATGATGCACGCGAAGACAATCACCGTTGACGGCCTCTGGTCATCGGTGGGAAGCATGAATGCCGACAATCGCTCGATGTCCTTCAACGACGAGTCGAATCTAGTGATTTTCGATGAAGGCGTTGCATCCCGGATGGAGAGGCTGTTCAGCGATGATCTCAAGTACTCGGAAGAGATCGAGCTCGCCGCGTTCCGGAGACGCGGACTGCGTGAGCGCCTGCTCGAGCACGCGTGTCATCTCGTCTGGCGGGTTTTGTAACGCTCAGCCCGCGGCCAGCGCCTTCCCCCGCTCGGCCTCGGCTCGGACTTGGGCCGCGGTCCCGACGCCGCTCCTCAGGCGTATCAACTCGAGGCGCAGCCTCTCCAGTGCAGCGGCGATCGACTCGCGCCGTTCCGCGGCCGCGGACCTTGCCTCGCTCAGCTCCGTCATGACACGCTCGAGCGTGTCGGTCTCGACGCCGGTGGTGCCGCGGCTAGCCTCTTCCTGTGAGCTCTTGAGGCGCGCCTCGCGCAAACCCAGTTCGTTGTACGCGGCGATAAGGGAGCCGATCACGCGGTTCACGTCGCCCAGGGCGCGACGCACGTCCTTCGGTAGTCCCTCGAAGACGGTCATTGGTCCGAGCTCGGCGGATACAACACGTGCGGTGGGGCGAGCGCGAATGCGCCTGGCGATGCGATCGTACAGGCGCTTTCCCAGGGCGCCAGTCCAGAGCCGGCGCAGCCTCGCGTCCATGCGAACGGCGGCACCCCCTCCGACGATGGCGTAAACGAGCGTGCTCATCGTCAAGCTGGCACCCAGAGCGGCCGCGATGATCCCAGTCAGGGGAGACTGATAGCCTCCCTGCGGCCGACGGACGCGGAGCTTGAGACTGATCGCGATGAAAATCGCGGCAATGATCAGAGCGCCGGCAATGATCCACCATCTCCGGCGTTGCCGCTCCTTCCAGTCCGGCGCCGCACGTACGAGCGCGCGGGCTTCCTGTTGTTCGTCGCCGATGGCGAGCAGGCCTGCGCGAAGATCGTCGTGGCTAAACCCCTGCGCGGCAAGCTCGCGCAATCCGCCTATCGCCTGGAAGACGAGGGCGATGGCGGCCGCGATGGTCATCGTGAAGAGAATGAACTGATCCGCATCACCACGGACAGCATTGGAAAGCGTAGGCGCGAGAACCAGCAGAAGAATTGCGTGGCGAATGACCTGGCTCGATTTCAACGAGAAGAGTCGAATCTGCGGCGGGATCTCGCGGCGCGCCGAGCGGAGCGGATCGAGATGCTCAGCAAGCTCTTCGCCCGTCTGAAAACGGCGTGAGGGTTCCTTCTCCAGCAGGCGGTCCACTGCGCCCGACAGCGAGGCGGGTAAATCGGGACGAAGAGATGCGACCGGCGGCGCTTGCTTGGTGATGTGCGCCGCGAGAAACCCCTGAGTCGAAGAAGATTCGAAGGGAAAGCGCCCTGTGAGGGCGAAAAACCCGACGACGCCGAGCGAGTAGAGATCGCTGCGGCCGTCGACAGTCTCACCCGTCGCCTGCTCCGGACTCATGAACTGGGGCGTGCCGATCAGCTCGCCGATCATCGTCAATCCGCCGCCTTCCTGCGATCGCGATATGCCGAAGTCCGTGATCAGTGCGCGTCCCGAACCGCGTTCGCTCAGCATCCGGCTTGACATCGCGGTGAACGATTCCACGTCCGTGAGCATATGAGAGCGCCCACGCCGACTCCTGGAGCAGGCGCACCGCTTCACCGATAGGAAGGGGCCCGGCACGTGAGATGCGCTTGCCAAGCGTTTCACCGTCCACGTATCCCATCACGAAGCAGAGGACGCCGTCTCGCTCCTCCACCGCGTGAACCGGCACGATGTTCGGATGAGAGAACGATGCCGCCGTCCGTGTCTCCTGAAGGAAACGCGCGCGCAGCTCGGGCCTCGCCGCGAGCTGCGGCGGAAGAAACTTGATCGCGACCGGACGATCGAGCTGGACGTCCCGGGCGAGGTACACCGCGCCCATTCCGCCACGTCCCAGCTCTCTCTCCAGGACGTAGTGCGGGGCGAGGGCGTCCCGCACTTCCTGTTCGGGAATCATGGACGCTGTGGGTGCGGTCATACCTTCCTACGGACGGGGTGGGATTCGAACCCACGGTACGCTATTAACGTACACACACTTTCCAGGCGTGCGCCTTAAACCACTCGGCCACCCGTCCCAACATCTTTTTCAGGGGCGAACAATCGAAATTCTGCTGTGCAACGTGGGCCACGAAGGCCGCGGACGGACTGCGGACTGCGGACAACTCGGCTCCATGTGGCGTTCCGAGAGATACTAAACGGACAGGGAGAGATTCGAACTCTCGATACCGGGTTCACCGGTATGCCGGTTTTCGAGACCGGTGCCTTCAACCACTCGGCCACCTGTCCTGCAGCCTCGCAACTTACCGGGGGGCCGAACCTTCTTCAACTCTTTGGCGTCTGAAAAACTCCTCGAGCAGCGCCCCGCATTCGGCGGCAAGGACGCCCGCTCTCACCTCAGGACGGTGATTGAGCCGAGGATGCCGAAGAAGATCTTCCACCGACCCGGCCATGCCCGCTTTGTCGTCCCAGGCTCCAAAAACAACGCGCTTCACGCGCGCGAGAACGATCGCTCCGGCGCACATGGCGCACGGTTCGAGTGTGACGTACAGCGTGCAGTCGTCCAGCCTCCAGTGTTCCAGCTTGGACGACGCCTCACGTATCGCCAACAACTCGGCGTGAGCCGTCGGATCCTGGTCCCGGACAGTTCGATTGCTCGCCGCGGCGATTATCGATCCATCGCGAACGATCACCGCCCCAATCGGTACCTCGTTTCGCTTCCCCGCCTCGCGGGCGAGATCGAGCGCGTTGCGGATGTACTGTTCATCCGCAGCCAGTAACGCCGTCCCGTGGCCTAGGGTGGCGTTGAGGAGATGGTTATCTGCCGGCAATCGCCGGCTCTTTCGACTTTCGGAAGGTGAGCTCTCCCTTCGTATCGCGATCGACTATGATGTGATCCCCCTCGCTGAACTTGCCCTCGAGGACGGCGAGGGCGAGTGGGTTCTGAAGCAGTCGCTGAATGGCCCGCTTCAGAGGACGCGCGCCGAATGCAGGATCGTAGCCCTCGGTAGCAAGGATTTCCCGCGCCGCCGGCGTCAGCTCGAACGTGAGCTTTCTGTCGGCGAGCAGCTTTTCCAGCTTGGCGAGCTGAAGGTCGATTATGTGTTCGATCTCCGGCTTGCCAAGCGGACGGAAGATGATGATGTCGTCGATTCGATTGAGAAATTCGGGACGGAAGTGCTGCCTGAGGGCGTTCGTCACCTGGGCCTCGACCACCGCGCGGTCGTCGCCCGTGTGCTCGAGGATGTAGGTGCTCCCGATGTTCGACGTCATGATGATGACGGTGTTCCGGAAATCGACGGTCCGCCCCTGTGAATCGGTGAGTCGACCGTCATCGAGGATCTGGAGCAGAATATTGAAGACGTCCGGATGCGCCTTCTCGATCTCGTCAAAGAGCACGACTGAGTACGGGCGCCGGCGAATTGCTTCCGTGAGCTGACCGCCCTCCTCGAACCCAATGTATCCCGGAGGAGCACCGATCAAACGGGCGACGGCGTGCTTCTCCATGTACTCCGACATGTCGATGCGAACCATCGCCTGCTCGTTGTCGAACAGGAATTCCGCCAGAGCGCGAGCGGTTTCTGTTTTCCCGACGCCGGTTGGTCCGAGGAAGATGAATGAGCCGATCGGTCGGTTGGGATCCTGCAGTCCAGCACGAGAACGCCGGACTGCATTGGCGACCGCGCCGACAGCTTCGTCCTGACCGATGACCCGCCGGGCGAGCTCTTTCTCGAGCTTCGTCAGCCGTTCGCGCTCGCCCTCCATCATCCTCGTCACTGGAATTCCCGTCCAACGTGAAACGATCTCCGCGATATCCTCGGCTGTGACTTCCTCCTTGAGGAAGCGCGCGCCGCCAGTCTGCTTGCTGGCCAGCTTCTGCTCGGCTTCCTTCATCTGCCGTTCGAGCGCGGGTATCTGCCCGTAAGTAATCTCGGCCGCTTTCTGGAGATCGCCGGCCCTGGTCGCCCGCTCCGCTTCGATCCGCGCCTGCTCCAGCTGTTGGCCGAATTTGCCGACGGCGCCGAGTGTGTCCTTTTCCTGCTGCCATTGGGCCTTCATCGCGGCAGATTTCTCGCGCAGCTCGGCCAGCTCCCGCTCGAGCGCCTTGAGTCGATCGCGTGAATCCTTGTCCTTCTCCTTCTGCAGGGCCTGCCGCTCGATCTCGAGCTGCGTGATGCGCCGCTCGACTTCGTCGATCTCCTGGGGCATCGAGTCGATCTCGATGCGCATGCGCGATGCGGCTTCGTCGATGAGGTCGATAGCCTTGTCGGGAAGGAAGCGATCACCGATATAGCGATTTGAGAGCGTCGCGGCGGCGACGATGGCGGCGTCGGTAATGCGAACGCCGTGGTGCGATTCGTACCTCTCCTTGAGACCGCGTAAGATCGCGATCGTGCTTTCGACCGACGGCTCCCCGACGTAAACCGGCTGGAAGCGGCGCTCGAGAGCCGCGTCCTTCTCGATGTTCTTGCGATATTCGTCGAGAGTGGTAGCTCCCACGACGCGAAGCTCGCCGCGCGCAAGCATTGGCTTGAGCATGTTGCCCGCGTCCATCGAGCCCTCGGCCTTGCCGGCACCGACGAGGTTGTGGATTTCGTCGATGAACATGATGAATTGCCCTTCCCCTTCGGTGACCTCTTTCAGCACGGCTTTGAGCCGCTCTTCGAACTCGCCGCGAAACTTTGCGCCGGCGATCAGCGCGCCGAGGTCGAGCGAGAGGAACCTCTTGTTCTTGAGACTTTCGGGGACATCACCGTTGACGATGCGCTGCGCGAGGCCTTCGGCGATCGCCGTCTTGCCAACGCCCGGCTCGCCGATGAGAACGGGATTGTTCTTGGTGCGGCGCGAGAGCACCTGAATGACGCGGCGGATTTCTTCGTCGCGTCCGATTACCGGATCGAGCTTCCCTTTGCGGGCAGCATCGGTCAGGTCTCGCGTGTAGCGCTGTAGCGCCTGATACTGGTTCTCCGGAGTCTGGTCGGTGACGCGGTGCGAGCCGCGGACCGTTTGGAGCGCCTCGAGCAAATCGTCGTGTGTGGCGCCGACGCCGTTGAGGAGATTCTTGCTCTCCGCGCCCTTCACGTCGGAAAGAGCGAGGAGGAAGTGCTCGGTCGAAACGAACTCGTCCCCCAGCTTCTTGGCGTCGGCCTCCGCTTTGTCGAATACCTGGTTGATCTCGCGCGACAGCGTCGGCTGCGCGTTCGACTGCTTCGGATAGCGCGCCATGTCGCGCCCTACAGCTTCGCGCAGCTGCGTGACGCTGACGCCGAGCTTCTGCAGAATCGGGACGACGATGCCCTCGTCCTGGGAGAGGAGCGCCAGCAGAAGGTGCAGGTCGTAAACGAGGGGGTTGCCCGCACGGCGCGCGAGGTCAACCGCTTCGTTGAGGGCTTCTGTTGCTTTTACTGTGAGGCGATCTGGATTTATCATGGCTGAATGGTGGGCGCAGTGCGCAGCTGATGATTTGCAACGGCGGTGCCGCATAAAACCCGCCAAATCGGCGGGGGGTTGGCGCTGAGCACGTGCGCAGACACATCGGCATTACTGACCACGAGGCAGATTATGGGGGATGCAAGTGTCCCCGGACCCTGACCAATCAAAAAGAAAGACGCGCCCCGGTTCTGCCAGGACGCGTCTCAAAAACGTCAGATTTCTACTTCCTTACGATCATCTTCTTGACGAGGACCTTGCCATCGACTTCCAGTCGATAGAGGTAGATCCCCGATGCCACATCTTCGCCCGTCTGCGAGTACTTGCCATCCCAATACACGGTGTACTCGCCGCAGGTCAACAGCAGACTTTCCAGCGGCTCGCCGCCGGCGCTATTCCCTACACCGCCTTGCAGAACCGGCACAGCAACCTGCTGCGCCAGAAGGTTATAGATCCGCAGACTTACGCGGTGTTGACGTCCGGAGTCGGTGCATTCCTGCGCATCGCTAATGACGAACCGAATCCGTGTATCCTGATTGACTGGGTTCGGGAAGTTCTGTCCCAGTTGCAACCCGGCGCCCTGTCCTCCGCCGGTCTGGGGTGAAGATCCCTGAGCCGCCGAACGACTTGGCATGAACGCGCCGAGCACGAGCACTACTGACAGCGCCCGCCACAGGTGCTTCATGTTGTCTCCAAATGCTGACGAAAGAGGGTCTCTAGACGCTAACTCCTACAAAGGTGGACATTTGTTCTCCTGCCGCGAACTTACGAATGAGCTCTGGAAGTGTCAAGCAAAATTCCACTTGTTTGCCGCAGAATCCGGCCTTCCCCTCGTCTTTCTGTGATGCCATTTCGATCACAGAACTCCAGAAAAGGGATGAGGTACTTTCTCGAAAACCCGAGCACATCTCTAAGCTGGGCAGGTACATACACCTGCCCGGGAACCAAGTTCGTTTTGAGCCGCCCGATCATTGCCTCGAGCGTGCTCCGGTCATAGTAGCGATCCGTCTCCACCTGGACGACCCGCCCCTGGCGCTCCAGAAACCGAAGCAGCGTGGGAACCGAGCTACCGTGACGTAAGACCAGCTCTCCCACGCTCGGCGGCTCCTGTGCCCCAGCGCAAATATCATGCACCACGTGGTCGCTGGCTTCTATGTCTCGCTCGCTTGGGGAAGGCACCCAACCGGTTCTGCGCATCAGCGGTCCGTTGGACTCTATTTCCCCGGCTCGTTCCATCTCGTGAATCGAGATGTCGGCCAATTCTTCGTCAACGCGAAGTCCTTCCCTGAGCGTCCTTGCGGGGACGCCCATGGACAGTGGCGCTGCTATCTCGTACTCCGCGATTATTCGCCTTACGCTTCCCATAACTCTTTCGACAGCGGCAGCCGTGAAAAGGTTGTTCGTTCCCCGGCGTGCACCACTCCGACCGATGAGATTATGCGCCTCGGCAGGGGCGCAACCGGCCCGAACTGGAATGTCGCGCACGGGAACGCCGCGCAGCGACTCGGCCTCGAGCGTGTATGCGAGACGTGCCCCGCTGTCCGCGGAGAGCTTGTCCAACTCCTGGCCCGAGGTGCGCGGCAAAGGGCGGCGGCGCGCATAAGGGTCGATCACGACGCCGCCTCCGATTGTCCGAAGGGGCGCGGGAAGACGGAGAACAAATCTGTCGCCGCCCCGAATGGCGAGCGGAGCATCGGTCGTGACGCGCATCAGGGCGGCGCCAGAGCCGGGTTCCGCGACGGCCGACACCAGCCGCGCGCCAACTTCGGACGCACCGGCGTGAAGGCGCACTCGAGTCCGCGGGGTCAGAGTTGCTCCCATGCCGGCGTCGAGGGTGACCACCGCCTCGAACAGTGAGGTCGGCTGCCAATGTTCGTCGCGGACGAGGACAGAGCCGCGCGAGACATCGTCGACGTCGAGTCCGGCCAGCGCGATCGCGGCGCGACCTCCCGCTCGAGCAGCGTCCGCGGACTTTCCGTGCTGTTCGATTCTTCTCACTCTGGCCGTCTTGCCGGACGGAAGGACAATTACACTCGAATCAACGGTCAGCTCGCCGCTCCACACGGTCCCCGTCACAACGGTGCCCGTTCCTTTTATGGTGAATGCGCGATCGACCGGCATCCGGAACAGGTCGTCGCTGCTGTGCGGTTTCGCGCTCGCCAATCGCTCACTCAGGACAGATCGCAACTCATCCAGCCCGGCGAGGGTCCGGCTCGAGCAACTCACGACACGTGGAGTCGGTAGCGGAGATTCGTCGAACAAGGCAAGGACGTCGCTTTGCACGAGTCCGAGCCACTCGTCGTCAACCAGATCGCATTTCGTGAGGGCTACGACGATCTGCGGAATTCTCAGCAGCTCGAGGATCAACAAATGCTCGCGCGTTTGCGGCATCACTCCCTCGTCCGCCGCTACGACGAGCAGGCCGAGGTCGATTCCGCTGGCGCCGACCAGCATGCTGCGCACGAAGTCTTCGTGGCCTGGAACGTCGATCACACCAACGGTGCCGACGCCCTCCAGCGAAAGCGGCGCGAATCCAAGATCGATCGTGATGCCTCGACGCTTTTCCTCGGGCAGGCGATCAGCATCGACGCCGGTCAGAGCTTTTACGAGCGCGGTCTTGCCATGATCGATGTGCCCCGCAGTGCCGATGATCACGCCGCGCTCCAGCGCTCGTGCTCCCAGACGGCGAACGCTCGCAGTGGACGGTCGTCGGCGAGGTGCGCGCCGAGGAACTCGCGCAGAAGCCGCTGGTGCGAGCGGGCTTCGGCATCGATGAGGTGAACGGAGTCGTCACCCTCTAGCCAGTGGCGAATGGCCGCGCGCGCGGCTGACGGAATTCTCCGCCCACCCGGGGCCTGTTTGCTGCACGCCGGGCAGACGATTCCTCCCGACGAATGCGAGAACGTCGAGTCGTCGGCATCGCGGAGCGGAGTGTGACACAGCGCGCAGCTGGAGAGCTCCGGCGTGAACCCAAGAACGGAGACGACGCGCCAGCAGCCGGCGAGGCCATCCTCGATCGTGCGCTCCGGGGCGGAGCGAGCGATCCGGTCGAGCACGTCCGCTATCGTATCGTACAACTGCGGATTGTCGGCCTCGCCCGCGAAGCGGAGCGCGAGCTCGGCGATCGTGGAGGCGGCCGTGAAGCGCCCGATGTCTTCCGCCAGCTCACCGCGCGTTCGGGAAATCTCGAAGCTGGCGAGATTGTGGAGCTCCCGATTCGGCTTGACGTAGAGCTGGGCCGACCCTTCCGCGAAAAGATCGAGCGCGGTGCCGTATCGACCGCGTGATTTCCGCGCTCCCCTCGCCAGGGCGGATTGCACGCCCGCCTCCCTCGTAAGCAGGCGGATGATCCGCGAGCTCTCGAGGTAGTCGAAGGCGTGGAGGACGATCGCCTCCGTGGCGAGAAGCGGCATTCAGAGAATGTAACACGCCGAATCACCGCCTCCTGGGATGATGATAAGGCGGTGCCATCCGAACGTCCCAGGTAGAGAATGTAACAGGCCGAATCACCGCCTCACGGCTCGGGGCCGACAGCGTGCTAAAAGAGCGTGGAGGCCCGCCCTCCAATGAGAATTGTCCGTCTCGGCGAGGCGAAGTTCAGAACGTCCTCGTATCGCTTGTCGAAAACGTTATCCACCCGGGCGTTGAGCGTGAGCCCGCCCCGCTTTAGACCCGTCAGCGGATAATCGGCCGACAGGTCCACCTTG